>Ga0206678_10001261_pt1 | contig 16388 bp, 14 predicted proteins | sample M180m12015metaG_FD_155453 | JGI IMG/M metagenome (GOLD analysis project Ga0206678, IMG submission 155453) | Ammonia-oxidizing marine archaeal communities from Monterey Bay, California, United States - M1 80m 12015 | ecosystem: Environmental > Aquatic > Marine > Intertidal zone | place: USA... | reverse complement strand
CGACGGCGCCCGAAACTAGCTCATCTGTCATTTCGACGGAGCCCGAAGGGCGATTGGAGAAATCTTTTGCCCGCGAGGCTGTAGTTTGAGATCTCTCCGCTTCGGTCGAGATGACGGGATGGTGGGTCTAAGATGACTGCCTTTGGTTGTAAGGATAATTGCTGATTGACTCACTCCATGGGGCCTCGGGGGGAATGCCTGTCGATGATCTTTTTTGGCATAAAGCCAAGGGGTTATATTCGCGGTAGGCATAAGCAGCAAAGTTAGGCACTTCCTTGAGATTTTGATGGGCAATCCGTTAAACTCGACAGTTAAAAATAACAAGGCACCTATTCGTTTCCTGTGTCGGTGCCAATGTGGAGAGACTCAATGATCAAGGCCGCACTTACTGTGTTTTCATTCCTGCTGATTTCGCCGCTGGCGATGGCAGATGAGATTAACCAGGCTAATACAGCGTGGATTCTGACCGCCACAGCGTTGGTTTTATTTATGACCATCCCGGGGCTTTCGTTGTTTTACGCCGGGCTTGTCCGGGTCAAGAATGTGCTCAGTGTTTTGATGCAGTGTTTTGCCATTACCTGCGTCATCTCCATTATCTGGTTGATTGCGGGTTATTCACTCGCGTTCTCTGAAGGCAATATGTTTATTGGTGGGTTTTCGAACTTCATGATGGCAGGGATCCAGGAAGACACGATGAATGGGGATATTCCCGACAGTGTTTTCGCCATGTTCCAGCTGACTTTTGCGATCATCACCCCCGCGCTGATCGTGGGTGGTTTTGCAGAGCGAATGAAATTTTCATCCATGCTGCTGTTTTCAGCGGTGTGGTTGGTGTTCGTCTATATACCTGTGACTCACTGGGTCTGGGGTGGCGGCTGGCTCGGTGAAATGGGTCTGCTCGATTTTGCAGGTGGCACCGTGGTTCACATCACTGCTGGTGTGGCGGCAATTACAACTGCCATGGTGATGGGGCCAAGGCGCGGTTTCCCGACAACACCGATGACGCCACATAATATGACCATGACGGTCACCGGTGCAGGCATGCTGTGGGTCGGCTGGTTTGGGTTCAACGCGGGTAGCGCGCTTGCGGCCAATGGCGATGCGGGTATGGCCATGCTGGTGACGCATATGTCAGCGGCTGCTGGGGCATTTACCTGGATGTGCGTCGAATGGATTAAGTTCGGTAAACCAAGTGCGCTTGGCGCGGTGACCGGTATGGTTGCGGGCCTGGGTACGATCACTCCGGCTTCCGGTTATGTTGGGCCTGCAGGTGCTCTTGTTATTGGTGTTAGCGCAGGTTTTGTTTGTTTCCATATGACTATGTTCCTCAAGCAGAAGCTTGGTATTGATGATTCACTCGATGTGTTTCCGGTCCACGGTGTGGGTGGAGCCCTGGGTACTATTCTTGCGGGTGTTTTTGCGAGCAGTTCATTGGGAATCTTCAGCGGCCAGGGCGATGGTCTGCCGATCAGTGAGCAGGTGGTGATTCAGTTGATCGGTGTTGGTTCAGTAGGGGTTTACACGGCGGTACTAACCTTTGTTATCCTGAAGGTTGTTGACTTTCTGGTGGGGCTCCGCGTGTCTGAAGAAGAAGAGACCGAGGGGCTGGATATTAACCAGCACAACGAACGCGGTTACGATATGTAGTTGTTTTTTATCAGGACCGGCTTCGCCGTTCCTGATATTGATCGTTCCAGGCGCTCGCGAGATCCGAGATTTCTCCGTTCCGGTTCCTCCGGAACCTCCAGTCGAAATGACGAGTGGTGCCGGTTCCTTCGGTACCTTCAGTCGACATGACAGGTGGTGGCTTAGTTGTCTTTGCGCTTCACTGCCCGGTCTACCAGATACTTCACGAGTGCCGGGAATTCCAGGCCGTAGCCTCTGGCGCCATCGGGGTAGAGGCTGGTGGGTGTCATGCCAGGGAGCGTATTCACTTCCAGTAGGTAGATATCAGATTCTGTGACAATGAAATCAGCGCGCGACAGGTCCCTGCAGCCAAGGGACTGGTGAGCGGCTACTGCAATCTCTTGAAGCGCGATTAATTGCTCCTCTGGCAATTCAGCGGGCATTAGGTGCTCGGAGAGGCCGGGGGTGTAGCGATGGTCAAAATCATACCAGCTGTTCTCTGGTGTCGTGATTTCGATGACGGGGAAGGGATCAGTGCCGCTATCGGTATCAATGACACCAACTGTGATCTCCTTGCCGTGGATTCTTTCTTCAACCAAAAGGCGGGGGTCGAATTCGAATGCTGCGCTCACACCATCACGAAGTTGGTTGGCGTTATCGATCAGGGTCACACCAATAGCACTGCCCTGGCAGGCTGGTTTCACTACGACGTTCTCGCCCAATTCGCTGGTGATCATATCGACGGCGTTAGCAATGCCATCCGCTTTGGACACAACGCATTGCCTTATGACGGGCAGTCCCACACGCCGGAACACTTCCTTGGCAACAATTTTATCCATGGCAAAGGCGCTGCTGTGCACATTGCTGCCGACATAACTGTAGCCAAGAATTTCAAGAAAACCCTGCAGCGTGCCGTCTTCACCGGGTGGCCCATGCAGGATGGGGAAGACTACATCGGGGTTACAGTCAGCCAGTGAGGCCGCGAGCTTGCTGTCGAGTTCGATGTTGGTGACGGAATCATAGTTTTCGCGAAGCGCCTCAATGACGCCTTTTGCGCTACTGCGGGAAACGGTAGCCTCGGCGGAATGGCCACCGTTGATCACTGCTATTTTTGTGTTGTTCATTCTATCGTTCATGGCAGGCCGGCACCGGCGTGTTTCACGGTCACGAATTCCACCGCGGCGGATTTTTCTGTCTTGCATTCATCCGGGTGCGAAGACCTTGATGTCATGATGAAAAGCGTCTTGCCATCCGGACCACCCAGCATGCAGGCATAAGCCTGATTTTCGATTCTTACCCGGTCGGTGACTTCGCCGCCTTCAATGACTCGAAGTGCCTCATTGCTGACCGGGGAAGCAACCCAGATTCCGCCTGCTTCATCCAGGCAGATGCCATCGGGCACGGCACCGTCCATTTTTGCCCACTCGCGTCGATTGGCCAGGGATCCGTCGGGGTTGATGTCGAAGGCTGTCAGCCTTGCTCCGAAGGATTCACCGACGATTAGGGTTTTCCCGTCCGGCGTAATCACGGTGCCATTGGGAAATGACAGATCGTCCGCCGCCAGTTCTGTTGTTCCATCCGGGTGCACCAGGATCAGCGCCGCTTTCTGGAACTCGGCGTTATTGTGCAGGTCGTAACCAAAGTTGCCGACGTAGGATCTTCCCTCGAGGTCGGTCACCATGTCGTTGCAGTGATAGGTGGCGATGCCTGACAGGTCGGCAAATTCGGTGAGCCCACCGCCGTCCAGTTGCAGTAGTTTTCGGTTTCGCATTGAAACGATGAGCATCCTGCCATCGGGCAACCAGCCCAACCCGGAAGGTTCGTCATCATCCAGTTGGACGATAGTTTCCAGATTACCGGACGTATCGGCGGCGTAAACGGTGTTGTCGTGCATGTCTGAGAAGTAGAGTCGGTCGTTGTGCCACCTTGGCCCTTCGCCAAAGCACAGGCCGTTTACCAGAGTTTCGGTTTTGGTTATGTCAGTCACAATTGTCCCTTAGAGGCCAGTAAATACGAAGTCTAGAGCGGAAACCCGACCTGTTAAAGGCAAACCGAGTGAAATCCTGTGGAGATTTAAACATTGGAGTAAACTATAGGGTAATGAAGCAGCACAAGGTGATTGCCATGGGCTACCTGAAAATTGGTGAGTTAGCGCAAAGAACTGAAACAAGTGCCGAAACACTGCGCTACTACGAAGTGGAGGGTCTGCTGCCTGCGCCGAGTAGAAGTGCATCGGGCTACAGGCTTTACACGGAACCGGATGTTGGGCGGGTTCATTTTATTCGTCGGGCAAGGGCGATGGACTTTTCACTGAAAGAGATCGGTGAACTTTTATCCCTGCAGGTGGAGAAAGAAGTGGCGACCTGCGGCGAAGTGAAGTCGTTAGCAGAACACAAGCTTGCTGCAATCGATAAGAAGATTGTCGAGTTGGAAAAGATGAAGGCTGCGCTTAAGCAGATAACCGAGGCTTGTGCCGGTGGTCAGGAGTCGGCGGTTCATTGCACCATATTGAATGCCTTGGAGGCATAGCACAGACATTTCGACTGCAGGTTTCTCAGGAACAGGCATGGAGAAATCTAGTGCGCTCGAGAGTCTCAGGCGAGATCTCTCCGCTCCGTGGCTGCGCCACTCTGGTCGAGATGACGGAAACAGCCTTGAGCGGAAAATTTCATGTTGTAGCGGTTCATGGACAGCCCTGAGCGGGTAATTTCTTGTTGTAGACGTTCGTGGAAAGCCCAAAAAATGAATGTTATCATCGGCGTACGACACGACGAGGGTCAAGTCTTGGTTTCCCGGGCTGATCCAAACTAATATTAAGAGAGGGCAATCTAATGGGTGATATAGCGCTGTTTACGAGCTACGGGCTGGACTATCTGTTTCGCTGGGGTCATTTCCTGGCAGGTATCACCTGGATTGGGGTTTTGTATTACTTCAATTTCATCCAGGGTGAGTATTTCAAAGAAGCGGAAGACGCGCATCGCTCGGGAGCGATTCAGAAATTGGTGCCTCGCGCACTCTGGTGGTTCCGATGGGGTGCCATGTTTACGTTCCTTACTGGTGTTGTGCTGCTGGGGTTCCGGCATGCGGGGCTTTCCTATGACATCACTGTGGGCGCAACCATGGGAACGTTGATGTTCCTCAATGTCTGGCTGATCATCTGGCCAGCGCAAAAGATTGTTATCGCTTCCGCAACGCAGGTAGCGCAAGGTGGTGAAGCGCTTCCGGAAGCAGCAGGCGCAGCGCCAAAAGCTGCCTTGGCATCGCGGACCAATGTGCTGTTTTCCGCGCCAATGCTTTTCTTCATGGGTTCTTCGAGCCACATGAGTAACGGTCTGTTGGTAGATGCAAGCACCGTTGGGTTAAGTGTTGTCCTATTGCTGATTCTGATACTCGAAGGAAATGCGATATTCGGTAAGCAGGGTCCGATGACTAAGGTATCTGGCGTCATAGGGTGTAGTGTAGGCTTGACTGCCGTTCTTTACGGACTCATGGTTGCGTTATAACAAGAGAAAAACCTGTTATGAAAGGGCTCCGGTAGGAGCCCTTTTTGGTAAAACGAAAGGTAATTGATCAGAAATTTATGTCAGACCAGAAAGAAAATGTCCCTTCCATAAAGCCCGCTCAAGATGAGGTTGCGTCCTATCGGCGAAGTGGTCGATCCGAAGCGCCGAAGCAAAGCAACTTCAACGGTTTGCTGGTGTTTGTCATCGTGCTTATGGCGATTATGATGGGTATTGGCGGGTACACGCTCTACGAGGTTCAGGAGAGGCTCGAACGCTCAAACCAGTTACTTGAACAGGGCCAGGAAAACACCCGTCAGCTCGATAGCAGGTTGGCAGCGACAGGTACTGACGTCTCGAAGACGCTGCAGGACCTGAAAGCCCAAATGAATACAAATTTCACAGAGATAGACAAGCTGTGGGCGGTCTCTCATCGGCAGAATAAGCCCGATATTCAGAAGAACGTTCGGGCTATTGCAGGCCTCAAGCGTGACCTGGGTGCGAAAATTGACTCGATGAGTGGGTCGGTCAAGAAAATGTCATCCCAGTACGAGGCTATCCTGAATGAATTGTCCGGACTTCGGGAAGGCTTACGACAGGACAATGAAGAATTGATTACAGAAATAGCCTTGCTTCGGGGCCAGGTTCAGGATCAGGCTGTAGTCCAGGGAGCCTCGAAGAGAAACCTAAATTCGCTTGACCGGCAGGTGAAGGAAATGCAGGCGGCGATTGATTCAATTGATGCGCACCGACGGCAGATTTCACAGAAGCTCAACGAACTCGAGAACAATATCCAGGCCGCCGGTAGCCCAATTCAGTAGCGCTTTTGCCGCCCTTCTAGGGGTTGTTCTGCCAGTCCTCAAGAATATTTATCGCGTAGGCGTAGCCTTCGTAGTTCATCACCACCCCGTCTTCTGTGATTTCCACCAGCAGTAGAGAGTTAGTGACTAGATCTCCCTCTCGTCTGGATACCCCATTGATGTTCACCATGCGCAGGTCCGAGTCGGAAGCAAAAATATGTGTCGTGATCTGAATTTCAGGTAAGCGCTGAATCACGTGGTCGGGTAGGTCGTTGATGTCGACGGTTTTACCCGTGGTAACCGGGGCTGGAAACCCAGTCGGTTGAGCCGCGGTTAAACTCGAAGATGTCATGGGGGTGTTAACTGTGGCCGCGTTGGCAGGGACGAGAGCGTTAGTAGAAGGACTTTTTGCTTGCGGAGCAATGCCAGTCGCTGGCTGGGAGTTGTTGCCGAAATAGATGAAAACGCCAATGGAGTTGAATATTGCCAGTAGTGCCAGCAGGTAAAGGAAATGCCTGAGCTGGAACCGGTTGGGGGATGGTTCACCCCGCAGGCTTTTCAGGCCCGGTGTTTGTTTACGTTCGCGTTCCTGTTCCGATTTGTTCAGTGCATCAAGAATATATGACATGACGCTACCCCTGGTCTCGTGAATACAATGTTGGGATGCCCATCGCTTCTACGTTATTTAAATGTATCCAGGTGACAGGGTCGACGATACCGTTTGGAGATAAACCAGCTCTTCTTTGAAAATCCCGCACTCTTTCTTCCAGTGAATCATTGAAGGTGAAACCTGCGTGGATAGGCGGCGAATGACCCTCGATCATGTCCAGTTGTCTCACCAGCCAGTCAACTGTGGCGCCACGGTCATTCTTTTTGAGCGGTGCTTGATAAGCGGGTGGCATGTGCCACAGCATCTGGGCAATGCCATGGTAGTTTGATTCAAACTCAGCCTGCGTCAGATTCAATTGGTCTGATCCCGCGATCACGGTAAGGGTGCCATCCAGTATCTGTGCAAGCGTAAAATATTCAGTGTTTAGTTGAACAATAGCCGGTCTGTCGAGTTCCCTCAGCTCTGGAAGCGTGGCGATGCTTTCGAGACATCTAAGCCCTATTGCTGTGGCAAGTTCGCAGGGGTTTGATGTTTTGTCATCAAAGCTGGTTCCCCACAGGGCGAACAGGTCGTGATATGCATCCGAAGCAGAAGCATGTCCCCGGATGCTTAGTTTGGCTGGCACCGGAACGAGTGGTGTCTGCGCTGTCGATGCGCGCTCGCTGGTCGCGATCTCAGTAACGCGGGGAGTAACCACCTCTGTGGGGCGCAGCGTCCAGACGCCCATGATGATCAGCAATACGGCGCTGGCAACGGCGACTATCCGAATGGGCTTCGCGCTAGGACGGCGCGGGCCAAGGACCTCATTAGCCGCACGACTAATGATTCGTGGTGTTACCTGTTGCTTGTGTTCGGCATAGGCCCCCAGTAGCGCACGATCACAGATAAGGTTAATAACTCGAGGGATACCGTTGCTGATTCGGTAGACTCTTTTCATTGCAGATCGTGTGAAAAGTTCCGGTTGGCCATGAGCAATAGCCAGACGATGGATAATATAGGCTTCGGTTTCGTTTGAATCGAGAGCGTCCAGATGAAATCTTGCGATGATTCGTTGGCTGAGCTGCCGCAGGCTTCTGTCTTCCAGCATTTCCAGTAGTTCTGGTTGCCCCAGCAGGATAATTTGTAGTAACTTTCGCTCGTTTGTCTCAAGGTTGGTTAACAGCCTCAGTTGTTCAAGGAGTTCAGAAGAAAGGTTCTGGGCTTCGTCGATGATGAGCACAGCTTTCCGATGGTTGCTGTGACTATCCATGAGATAGGTGTTTAGTCGGTCGACCAACATTCTTAGCGATGTCTTAGCATGGTACTTGATGCCAAATTCGCTGCAAATTGTGGCCAGAAGGGCACGACCCCTGCCTGCGAGGGGGTTCAGTACGAATGCTGTTTCGACATCATTGGGGATCTGTTCAAGCAGGCATCGGCACAATGTCGTCTTGCCAGTACCGACTTCACCCGTCAACAGGACGAAACCACCATCGGATTGAACACCAAAGAGCAGGTGGGCGAGCGCATCACGATGGCGTTTGCTCATAAACAGATATCGCGGATTAGGCGCAATGGAAAAGGGTGCTTCCGTAAGACCAAAGTGTTCCGTATACATATCAGTACTTTATCAGGCGGTCTATCCTGTCGCTACTGCACACTCCCCTCACTTCGTACCACTTGTCCTGTAACCTCTCTATGAATCAGCCGTTCAGGGAGCATGCATTGCCTGGAATAGTTAAAGTCTCATTTGCGTTTTGTTTCTTGACCCTTGTGTCCGGATGCGAAACTCTTCAGTTCTATCATCAGGCAGCCAGAGGCCAGGCCACACTATTGTGGCGCCGAACGCCTACCGATGAATTACTGCAATCGAAGATTGATCCGGTGCTCCGTGACCGAATCGAAACAGCGGGCCAGATATTGGACTTTGCGTCAGAGATTGGTCTGCCAGTCAGTGGCGCTTACCTGAGTTATGTGGAGACCGGTGAACCCTATGTTGTCTGGAATGTATTTGCCGCGAAACCCTATGATCTGGCGCTTAAAAAATCGTGTTTTCCTGTAGCAGGATGCGTGACCTATCGCGGCTATTTCAAGCGAGACGATGCGGACAGTTATGCAAAGCGCCTTGAGAACAAAGGGTATGAAGTCTATGTGGGTGGGGTGGCTGCCTATTCAACACTTGGGTGGTTTAACGACCCGTTGCTCGATACCTTCCTGTTTCGTTCTGATGAACAACTGGCAGCGCTATTGTTTCATGAGCTGGCACACCGGGTTGTTTATGTTAAAGATGACACTCGATTCAATGAAAGCCTGGCAACAACGATTGAGTTGTATGCGCTGGAACAATGGCTGCTGGCTCGTGGTGAATCGCATCGGTTTGATCGATACAGGTTAAGTCTGGAACGAAGGGGTTCGGTCATTGAGCTGATCATGCTGGCACGAAGTCGGCTGGAGGTGTTGTATGACTCTGGAATACCGGTGGCTGAGATGAAGGTGAAGAAGCAGTCCATCTTCCGGGGAATGCGCGATGCTTATTCCCTGTTACGTGAGACCTGGACAGGTGGTGATGAGTTTTATCGCTGGATGCAGGGGCCTATGAGTAATGCAAAACTGGAAACTGTGGCGGACTACAATGAATGGGTCCCACAGCTAACAGCCAGGCTGGGCAAGCTGGGTTATCAACAGTTTAAGCGCGAGCTTTCAAGGCTCGCCAGTTTGTCGCAACCAGTGCGTAACGCAGAACTGGGTGCTTTTACATCAGCAGGTAACACATCACGCTGATCACGATGACGCCTACAAAATTGAGCACCAGCCCTTCACGGGCCATCAGGCGGGTGGTAAACCAGCCAGTAGAAAAGACTATGGTATTGGGCGCGGTGGCGACGGGTAACATAAATGCGCAGCTTGCACTCATCGCAGCAGGCACCATCAGGGCTTCGGGTGCGATACCGGCCGCGATAGCGGCAGCCGCAAGGATTGGCATCATCAGTGTTGTGGTAGCCGTGTTACTTGTCATCTCTGTCAGGAACGTAATACAGAGACAAATGACTGCCATCATGGCGAGTATTGGCCAGCCGGCGATTCCTGCCAGTGCGTTGCCAAGTGCAGCGCTCATGCCTGAAATAACAAACGCTTTCGCAATGGCGATGCCGCCACCAAACAGAATTAACATTCCCCATGGAATGCGACCTGCCGTCTCCCAGTCCAGTAGTCGAGAGCCTTTGCCGTTAGGTATCAGGAACATGGCGACTACCGCCAGTAAGGCAACGCTCGCGTCGTTTGCGCCGGGAACATCGAGCCAGGTCTTCCAGCCACCGAAAGGCTGACTCCTGGTTATCCATGCAAGCGCAGTGAAGGCGAAGACGATAAATACTCGTCGTTCTTCCGTTTGCCAGGCACCGACGTTTGGCATATCAACATGCCCCTGATGGTTTAGCCGCCTGGTTAACCACAACGCGATAATGGGCACAAAGATCAGCACGATGGGAACACCCCAGCTCATCCAGGTTAAAAAGCCGATTTCGATGCCGGTGTTCTCCCAATAAATTTCCCGAAAGACCAGGTTGGGTGGCGTGCCTATAGGCGTACCTATTCCGCCAACACTGGCTGCGTAGGCAATACCAAGTAGCAGGGGAATGGCAAGATTGTCATCGTCAGACCTTTCGATTACAGCGAGTGCGACCGGTAACAACATCAGGGTAGTCGCGGTGTTCGATATCCACATGCTCAGGACCGCTGCGGCAGCCATAAAGCCAAACACTAGCCTGCGACTGCTGTTGCCGCCGAACAAGTTAACCATGCCGAGAGCAACCCGCCTGTGCGCGCCGCTTTTTTCCATGGCCGTGGATAGAATGAAACCACCCATTAGAAGTAGTACCAGTGGTGAGCCATAGGATTCGCCAACCTGCGCAGGCGTTAGTACACCAATGATTGGTAGAGTAGCGAGCGGGATAAGGGAGGTTGCGGGTATGGGTATGGGCTCGAAGATCCACCAGACTGCGCAAATAATCGTAATTGCGGCAGTCCAGCACGCAGTTCCCTGCCAGCCGAAACTCTGAAGTGTAAAAAAGGCGACCGCCGCAAGGAGCGGACCGAGTGTTAAGCCAACAAAATTTTTAGATAAGGTCATGGAATGCCTTTGACCAAAAAGCAGGGATTATACACACTAGGTGAATTGTCCTTTAGTAGAACTGACCCCAGAGCAAAATATGACCGAAACTCTTTACTGGTACGACCTGGAAACCACTGGAATAGACTCGATCCTGGATCGGCCCTTGCAGTTTGCAGGGGTTAGGACCGATCTGGATCTAAATGAAATTAAACCGCCACAGAACTTCCTGGGCAGGCCTGGTACCGATGTTCTGCCACAACCGGAAGCGTTGCTGGTCACCGGTATTAGTCTGGTCGAGATCCAGGAAAAAGGCCTGTCCGAGCGTACATTTACAGAAAAGGTGCTTGAACAATTCAACCAGCCGCAGAGCTGCGTCGCTGGTTTTAATAGCATCAGGTTTGATGACGAGTTTACGCGACAGATGTTGTATCGAAACTTTCACGATCCGTATGCTCGTGAATGGCGAAACGGCAATTCACGCTGGGATGTGATTGATCTCTTTCGCGCGGCCTATGCGCTGCGGCCTGAAGGTTTTAACTGGCCGAAAAAAGATAATGGGTCGCCGAGTTTCAAGCTTGAAGACATGGCCCATGCCAATGGGCTGGCGCATATTGATGCCCATGATGCACTGGCAGATGTCAGGGCGACCATTGAGATCACAAAGCGCCTTCGGGCAGCACAACCCAAACTTTACGATTTCATGTTCCAGCTCAGGGGCAAAAAGGCCGTGTTGCAGCAGTTGTATCCGCTGGGTAAGAACCCGATTGTGCACGTTTCTTCCATGTATCCGGCTTCCAGGGGTTGTACGGCCCTGGTGATGCCGATCTGCCAGCACCCAGGCAACAGCAATGGGATTATCTGTTTCGACCTGTCGCAGTCACCGGAAGCCCTGATATCCGCCTCTGCAGCTGAACTGGCGCGACTCGTCTTTACGCCCAATGACCAGCTTGAAGAAAACGAGCAACGGATTGCGTTAAAAACCATTCATATTAATCGATGTCCTTTTGTTGCTCCCCTTGCAACCTTGAATGATGAGAGCGCCGGGCGGCTTGGGATCGATCGGAGCCAGAGCGAATCGAGGGCAAATCAGTTAATGGGGGTTGCAGGGCTGGTTGAAAAGATTCAGGAAGTATACGGCGGGAACCATTATGCGGATTCGGAAGACCCTGATTTTCAGCTCTACCAGGGCGGTTTCTTCTCGGATGCGGATCGGAACACCATGTCTGAGTTACTCGCAGTTCCCCCGGAGCAACTCGGAAGCTTTAAGGGTCGGTTTCAGGATGATCGCCTGGATGAAATGTTGTTCAGGTTTAGGGGAAGGAATCATCCAGAGTTGTTAAATGAAACCGAATTAATTCAGTGGCGAGCATTTTGTGCCGAAAAATGGTCGGGCGGACAAGCCATTGATGAGCTTGAGCTGAGGGTCAACAAATTGGAACAAGGCCTGGAGGATGCAGCGAAAACAGTTCTGGCGGAATTGAGAGACTATCTTGATGAGCGACGAAGCGAGTTAGTCGACAATTAACAGGCATCGTAACGGCTGTTACCTGTGACTTGTCGTGGCCGATCAAAGAAAAGCGGCTGATTGAGCTAGAACTATTTCTGCGTGCTTTAGCCGGCTCAATCCGGGCCTGATCGATGTTTTTGTAGCGAGCCGAATTTGGCTACTGGTCGATTGGGTCTGGAATGAAATTGGATCTAGAAGGAAAAAGCCTCGCAAATCCGGATAAATTGATGCCCACCCTTCGATAATTGTTTGTCCCTTCGGTAATAGATGCCGAAGGTCAGAGGGATCGTTGAAAAAGAAAAGTGATCAATGATGCCGAGTTCGAGCTGCTCCGCCAGGATTTTGTCATCCAGGTAAGTCATGCCAAGGCCCTGATTGACCAGCGCAAGCCTCAATTCAAGATCGTTAACTTCCCAAATAGTGCCGAAGCTGTCGCGAAGCTTGTCCAGTGTAGGGCGCAAATCCGGGTCATCCAGTTGCGAAACGATTAACGGGTTGTCGTGCAGGACGTCCTCAGCAGATGCGCCGGGTTTGATTTTGTCTTTACGAACAACCAGGTGTCTTGTTTCTTCAAACAGCGGAATCGTCCTGAATCGATCGGGCATTGTTTGCTGGAAAGGCCCCAGACCCAGCTCCCACAATTCGGAACTAACGGCGGTGATGATCTGGCGGCTTGGGAGTACCGAAATCTTTATTCGGGTTAGAGGATGTGTGGTACAAAATTTGTCTACCAATGACGCACCGAACAGGTGATTGACAGTGCTGTTCATCGCGAGGTGCAAAGTTGAGAGCACACCATTTTTGATATTACTCAGATCAGAGAGAACTGTATCTTCTTCAGAAAGAACCGTTTGTGCGTAGTGTAAGAGACGTATGCCTGCTTCGGTCAGCTGGAGTGGTTTACGCTGAAACAAAAGTGTGTCCAGCTTGTGCTCAAGGTTTGCAACAGTCTGGCTGACCGCGGATTGGGTAACGAACAGTTTTTCCGCGGCACGGTTGAAGCCGTTCTCTTCGTAGACCGTTTTAAATACGCGGATCTCGTGAGTTTCCAGGTGAACCGGCATGCTGCCACCGTTAAGTCGATAAGCCTATAGTTTACCGTGCGGGATGCTGCATGCAATTTATTAGTATGGTTGTTTGGCTTATGCGATAGCTACGCTTCTTATCTGCGCATTAGTCAGTTTAAGTATTCAGGCTTGTTGTTAAGCCGTAGTAATCTCTGACAGTTTTATTAAGTGGAGAAGAAGGTGGGTCCTGTTCCAGGGCTGGAAGGTGTTGTTGGAGAAAGTCGCCTGGGGTTTAACGCAGGGCGCCCAGCGGCCCCGGGTCTTTATAGTATCCGCTGAGTACTCGATACAGGTTGAAGGCATCTCGGGTTCCGGCCAGCTCCCGTATTGAGTGCATGGCGAATGTAGGCACGCCGACATCCAGAGTACGAACACCGAGCTCCTTGGCGGTAATCGGCCCGATGGTACTGCCACATGCCATGTCTGCTCGATTAACGAACTCCTGGTATTCAATTTTCAGGCCCTGGCAAAGTGCTTTGAAGTAAGCGGCCGTTTCGCTATTAGTTGCATAACGTTGATTTGCATTGAATTTAATGGCGGGCCCATTATTTAAGATTGGATCATGGCTGCTTTCGTGCTTTGTTGGGTAGTTTGGATGCACGCCATGAGCGTTGTCAGTGGATATTAGTAACGAATTTGCCAGGGTGCGAATTTTTGAGGTCTCGTCTGACGTGATTCTTGTCAACACATCTTTCAGGAATGTGCCGGCAGCCCCCGAGGTTGATGCGCTGCCGACTTCTTCGTGATCATTGCAAACCAGCAGGCTGCTGACGGAATCGTCTGCTGTGAGTAGGCTTTGAAGACCTGTGAAACAGCTCAGCAGGTTGTCCAGTCGAGCGCTGGCGAGAAAGTCGTTCTGTAGCCCGATTACCTGGGCGGGGTTAGTGTCGTAGAAGCAAAGGTCCGTGGCAAGGATCTCTCCTCCCTGGGTGGCATCATCAAGCACACTCGCCAGTGAAAACGCCTCGTTCTCGTTAAGCAGTATGGGTGGCAGGTCCGTTTCCGGATTGATGGTCCTTTCCTTGTTCGCATCTCTGTCAAGGTGGATGGCCAGGCTCGGGATTACGGCGATGGGTTTTTCCAGATTCACCAGCGTACTCGTTACCTGGTTCTTGCTGTTTTTGAACGTAACTCTGCCCGCCAGACTCAGGTCGCGGTCGAACCAGGGGTTTAGTAACACACCACCGTAAACTTCCACGCCAAGTTGCTGGTAACCGTGGCTGTTGCGCTCAGGTCGAGGCTTTACTTTCAGGCAGGGGCTGTCCGTGTGTGCACCCACCATCCTGATGCCTGTTTCTTCCAATGAGCGGTGGCCAATGACAAAAGCGACAATAGAAGAGTCGTTGCGAGTGACAAAGTACTTTCCAGCAGGCGTGTCCCATTTATTAGGCTCTTGCAGCTCGTTGAACCCGTTTTTGGTAAGAATTTTGGCCATATTCTGTGTGGCATGAAATGGCGTTGGTGAGGAGTTCAGGAAGTCTATGAGTTGCTGGTTGAAATCTGCGTTGTTCATGTCGTGTTATATCGCCTGGAAGCCCCGTATTCTAGCAGGGATTAAAGAGTCTCACCCATTTCGTTGCACCTGCTCGAAGAGCTAATGTACAATCTGTCTTGCGCCGATTTGACGTCAGCTTGCGGGCGCTTTAGAAATACCGCTAAAGAGGGATAACCTGCTGTAGCGGCGTGCTCGGTGGGTTTTTTTGTTTGGGAGCTTAAGAAAATGGGATTCACTTCAAAAATCGTTCATTCGGATCGACGTGATCCGATTGAGCATGGGTCTATCCACAAGCCTATACACACGGCAGTGACCTATGCCTATGATGACGCGCGTGATCTTGCGGCGGTTTTTCAGGGTAAAAAGAGTGGCTACACTTACGGGCGTCAGGTTAATCCAACCGTGACGGCGCTGCAGGACAAAATCACCCTGATGGAAGAAGGCATTGCTACCGCAGCTTTCGGTACTGGAATGGCAGCAATCGGCACAGCGTTATTTGCATTGCTTCGCCATGGTGATCATTTTATTTCTTCTTCTTATTTGTTCGGCAATACCAATAGTCTTTTCAACACGTTAGCAACACAGGGTATTGAAGTGACGTTTGTCGACGCAACGTCTTCTGATGCTGTCGCGGCAGCAATACAGCCGAATACCAAACTAGTCTTTGTGGAAACGATAGCCAATCCACGGACCCAGGTTTCCGATCTTGTTGGAATCGGTGAACTGTGCCGCGAACATAACCTGATTTACTTTGTGGACAACACGATGACCACTCCGTATCTTTTTCGCCCTAAAGATGTAGGCGCAAGCCTTGTTATTAATTCGCTGACAAAGTATATCGGCGGGCATGCGAATGCCCTGGGTGGTGCAGTCACAGAAACCGGGTTATTCGACTGGTCGACCTTTACCAATTTGTATGACAACTATAAGAAAGGCGCTGTGAGTGGGTGGGCGATTCAACAGATTAAAAAGAAAGGCCTGAGAGACCTGGGTGCTTCACTTGGTCCTGAAGCTGCTCATCATATTTCAGTAGGCTCCGATACCCTGGCGCTCCGCATGGATCGAATTTGTGAAAATGCGCTGCGGTTATCCGAGTATCTGGATGGCCATGAGAAGGTCAGGGAAGTTTACTATCCCGGTCTGTCTGGTCATCCAGAACATGATCGCTCTGCTTCTTTATTCAGCCGTCATGGCGGGATATTTAGCATCGAGCTGGTTGACGATGTGGACTGTTTTGATTTTATCAACAAACTGGATCTTGTGATTTGTAGTAGCAACCTGGGTGACACCAGGTCGCTCGCGATACCAGTCGCTCATTCGATCTACTTTGAAATGGGCGCTGAACGAAGGGCCTCTATGGGAATTGATGATTCCCTTGTTCGGTTCTCTATCGGAATCGAGGAACCTGACGATCTGCTCGCAGATTTTGAGCAAGCACTTGCGTAACTTTTTGCTTGAACAAGCATCATAGAACGGAGCAATTATGACTGAAGCAGTTATGAACACTGATTTGCCATTGGGTAATAAACGAACAGGAAAAGTCCGTGACCTGTATGACATGCCATTGGCTGATGGTGGAGACGGAATTCTTATTGTCGCGACTGACCGGGTTAGTGTCTTCGATGTCGTTCTGGGCAATGGAATACCTGGGAAGGGAGTATTGCTGACTCAGATCTCGAAGTTCTGGTTTGAC
>Ga0206678_10001253_pt1 | contig 16430 bp, 14 predicted proteins | sample M180m12015metaG_FD_155453 | JGI IMG/M metagenome (GOLD analysis project Ga0206678, IMG submission 155453) | Ammonia-oxidizing marine archaeal communities from Monterey Bay, California, United States - M1 80m 12015 | ecosystem: Environmental > Aquatic > Marine > Intertidal zone | place: USA... | reverse complement strand
AATCGTCTGGTGGGTGGTCCCACTGATGCTGCTCGCGGGTTTTTTGACACCACTGCCCTACAACTACTGGCGGTTGAAGGCCTTGAATAAAGCCTGTCATTAGGTCTCATGCAACTTTTCAAGTATCCCCGTGCGGGTTGCGACCACCGGGGTGCGTTTCAGCTTTAAAGGGTGGCATTCAAAATGCCTGCTTATTGCAAGGTGTTCGGAACCTCTGATTCACGTTTGGCGATAAATTCTTTGAGTTGTTGATCCAGAGCGGGGTCCATGGCCGGTGCTTCATAACGGGCCAGCCAACGGCGGGCCTTGTCTAGTCCAACCTGCTCGGAGCTCTTGCGGCCTTCAGCTTCCCACTGCTCGAAGGTGACGTTGTTCTGGGAAGGAAAGATGAAAAGATTGGCCTTGCGGGTGTGGGCGGCGCCCAGAAAGTGCCCGCCAGGCCCAACTTCTTTAATGGTTTCAAAGATCTCATCCAGATCATCAAAGTGAGGTCCCTGACAGAAATGGTAGAACGCATCCAACTGCTCAAAGTCGATAACGGTTTTGGCGTAACCTACTCCCAGTGTGCCTTCCATCATGCCGCCTGCCATGGTGATCCACTGGGCGCCGCTTAAAAATGAGGGGAAAAGCCCCCACATGGAGTCATAAGCTCCCTGCATGTCTGCCGATTTGGAGGTTGCGCAGTTGGCGATGGCGCGGTGAGGTACCTGATAACGTCGTGCCATCTGGCCGGCCAGAAACTGCACGATCGCTGAATCCGGACTGCCGTGTACGGGGGCTCCCGAATTAAGTGCCACGGTCATGGCCGGCACCCCGAACAGCATCGGCGCTCCCGGTCGAATCAGTTGCGCATAGGCGATTGCCATGAGCGCCTCAGCGGTGACTACCGCCATAGTGCCGACATTACTCGCCGGGGTGGATGCAGCCGCCATTGAAAATGGCGAGCACATCACCGCGTGATTGTTCTGGGCATAAACCCGCAACGCCCCGAGCATGGTCTCGTCCCAGACCAGCGGCGAGTTGGCGTTAATCAGTGATGTCGTACAACAGTTATTTACTGCAAAATCATCACCGAATACGATCTTGCACATGTCCACCGTATCTTGCGCCCGCGAAGCAGAGGTGACATTGCCGACAATCGGTTTATCCGAGTACTTAAGTCCGCTGTAGGCCATATACAGGTGGCGGTACGGTACCGGTATATCCATCGGTTCCACCACGGGCCCACCGGCGATATGCACGCTTGAAGCCATGTGGTTGAGTTTTTGCAGGTTATTTAGATCTTCCAGTGTGGCTGTGCGTCGGACTCCATCGAGATCGTAGATAAACGGAGGGCCGTAAGAAGGCGATACCACCATTGATGACCTACCCACGTTCACGGTGCGCTCTGAATTTCGGCCGTGATGAGTGTACTCAGAGGGCGCCTTATCGATGAGGCTGAGCAGAGTTTCGCGCCCTACACGTACCCGTTGACCGTTGATTTCGGCATCGGTTTTTCCCCAGGTTTTAAGTGCTGCGTCTTCGCGAAAGTCCACCCCGATCTCTTCGACGATTCGCATCGCCAGTTCGTGAATCTGCTCAACCCCTTCTGCGTTGGCAACTTCATACACGGGCACATTGGGTATCAGGGCCGGGTTATGCACAATCGGCGCGTTAATACGTGTCGCACGCCGAGCTGCCCGACCTCCTTTTCGGATTTCTTTTTCTTTTTCCATGTTCACCATTGTGTCCGTACTGAAATCTACATCCGAGGACGATGGTTCTCGGGATCGTAAGGCGAGTCGGCGATGACGACCGCGGGCACGCGTCTTTCCAGCACCTGGATCTCAAGAGGTGTACCCGGGGTGGCCTGGTCGAGTTCTACATAAGCCATCGACAGGCAATTGCCGATATTGTGAGAGGTGGCCCCGGACGTGATGCGCCCCACCAGACGGCCGTCCCGGAAAACACTCTCGTTCATCCAGGCGTCAGCATCGACAGTCTCTACCTTAAGGGCCACCATCTTGTGTTTTAGTCCGGCAGCATGTTGCTTAAGCAGTGCCTGTTGCCCGACAAACTCGTCTTTGTCCCACTTGATAAAGCGATCAAGGCCTGCCTCAAGGGCAGTGTGTTCCAGATCCAGATCCCGGTAGATCGCGCGGTAGGATTTTTCCAGGCGCAAAGATTCAATGGCCCGATAACCGCAGTGTTTCAGGCCGTGGGCCTCTCCTGCACGACAGATCTCCTCAAAAAGGTGTCGGTTATAGGCTATTGGATGGTACAGCTCCCAACCAAGTTCCCCTTCGTAATTGATGCGCATCATGCGGACATCAGAGGCAAGGCCTACCGTCAGGGCTTGCGCGCTCATCCATGGGAAAGCATCGTTGCCAAGATCACCGTCCACCAGATCTCGAAGAATATCGCGTGCCTTGGGCCCTACCAGCGTCAGCCCGCCTCTTTCAGCTGTGACATTGGACAGGGTTACTGTACCGTCGACTGGCAGGGCTTTTTGCAGAACATCAAAATCATGTCGTTCGCCGCGGGGTGTTCCGACCAGGTAAAAGTGAGCCTCATCAAGGCGGGTAACCGTGAACTCGCAGCGAATGGTGCCTTTCTGGGTCGGCATATGCGCCAGCACGATGCCGCCGATTCTGCGGGGCATCCGGTTGGCCAGAGTTCGATTGAGCCAGGCTTCAGCACCAGGACCGCTAACTTCAAACTTGGCCATGGGTGTCATCTCGAAAAGCCCGGCGGTTTCTCGTACGGCACGACACTCGGCGCCAATATGAGGCATCGAGTTGAAAGTTCGATAACTCCAGATGTCTCTGGCTTCGCTACCTTCGGGTGCGAACCATAGGGGTATCTCCCAGCCATATACGGCACCCCAAACAGCACCCGCAGCATTTAGCCGGTCATAGCAGGGCATCATTTTTGCGGGGCGGGCCTCGGGCCATTCGTAACCGGGGTAGTGGATGCCAAAGTTGTGGCCAAAGGCCTCTTTATTCTTACGGCCGGTGTATACCTTGTTAGCGTAGGGTCCGAAGCGTCTCGGGTCGACTTCGCCAAGGTCGATATGTGGCTCACCGTCCACGATCCAGTTGGCAAGCTCGGCCCCGAGGCCCCCACCCATCAACAGTCCGCCGCTAAAGCCTTCGGCGAGCCAGAGATTATGTCTGCCCCAGGCTGGGCCACACAGTGGCAGATTATCGGGTGAGGTGCAGATCGGACCGCGTACGTTAGCCTTAATGCCGACTTCCCCCAGCACGGGCACCAACTCCAGCGCGGCTGTCCAGTTATCCTCCACCGCATCCATATTTTCAGGCAAAAGATCGGCGCCAAACCATTTTGGCACCCCATCCCGAGCAAAGTGTTCAAGATTGCCCGGGCGCTCGTACGGTCCGAACATCAAGCCATCGCGCTCTTCACGCACGTATCCGTTGATGGCCTCGTTACGCAGCACTGGCATCTCGGCCAGGCCCTGGTCCTTGCGGGCGCGGACTTCGGGCACGGTTTCTGTGACCCAGTACTGGTGCAGGATCGGAAAGCAGGGCAGGTCGAGACCTAGCATCTGCGCAGTCTGCTGCACATAGTTACCGGTAGCGGTCACCACGTGCTCACAGACGATGTCACCCTGGTCTGAGCTGACCTTCCACTCACCCGAGGGTAATGCTTGGATCGAATTGACTTGCGTGTTCAGATAAATATTGGCGCCCAACTGTTTGGCTCCTTTGGCAAGGGCCTGGGTAACATCGGCTGGGGCGATGTGTCCATCATCGGGGTTGTATACCCCTCCCAGCAGGTTGGTGTTGGGCCGCATCAGCGGCCAGAGGTCTACCGCCTGTTCAGGCGTGAGAATCTCAGCACGTACGCCTTGCGTTTGGGCAATCGACGCATAGTTCAGATACTCGTCCATGCGATCGGGCGATTCGGCAATGCGTAGTTGGCCACATTTGTGCCAGCCGATGCCCTGACCGGTTTCGGCTTCAAGTCCTTCGTAAAGCTTAATGGTCTTTTGGATCAACCGGCCGAACTTGTAGGAAAACGAGTACAGTGGGATGAGGCCTGCGGCATGCCAGGTCGACCCAGCGGTCAATTCTGTTCGCTCGAGCAAGCAGACATCGCTCCAGCCTCGATGGGCCAGGCTATACAGTATGTTGGCGCCAACACAGCCACCTCCGACAACAACAACGCGTGCGTGTGATTGCATAAAGTGCTACTCGGGTCTTTTAATTTGGGGTTGCGTACCCAGATCCTGGTTCGGGGTTCTCAATTTCCGGTTCATTGTTTAGGGCAGAGGTAGTTGGGCCAGTCGGCCTCCATCTACGGTATATACCTGTCCGGTTACGAAGGAGGCATCCTCCGATACAAGCCACGCAGCCAGTGCTGCCACTTCTTCGGGCTTGCCCGTTCTTCGGAGCGGGTGGATTCTGCCGATCTGATTACGAAAGGAATCAGAATCAGGCATCGAATCGATAAAGTCCTCGTTCAGTTCGGTATCGATCCAACCGGGGGCAATCGCGTTGCACCGGATTCCGTCAGGCCCGTAGTCAACAGCTACCGCCCGCGTCAGGGCGTGCAGACCGGCTTTTGAGGCGCAGTAGGCTGCATGCTTTGGATTTGACCCCAGGCCCTCAATCGAGCCAACGTTGACGATTGCACCCTTGCCCTTAAGGTATTGCGCCGCGTGCGTTATCAGCAGGAATGGAGCTGTCAGATTCACCGCCAGAGTGCGATCCCAATCGCTTAGCGACATCTCATCCACCGTGCCTTCAAGCATGATGCCTGCGTTATTGATCAGCGCATCGAGACGACCGGTGTAGCCCAGCACCTGCTCGATCACCTGTGCCGGAGCATTGGAGTCACAGAAGTCGACCTCAATACTGCGAAAGTCTTTTGCAGGCGAGCGTTGCGCTGTGATCACCTCGTAACCCTCCTTCATCAGGCGTTTTGCGCATGCCAGGCCGATTCCACTTCGACCACCGGTTACCAGCGCTACTTTACTCATGGCTCAAAAAACCGGTTTTCCACCATTAACCTCTACCAGTGCGCCGCACATGTAGCGGGACTGATCAGAGGCAAGAAATACCACCACATCGGCAATTTCATCCGGTTGAGCAATATGCCCTATGGGAACCGACTCGTTGAGCGCTTCGATAGCGTTTTGTGAGTCCATCTGCCGTGCCTCAAAACCGGAGCGCAGCATTGGGGTGTCGACCTCGTTTGGGCACACTGCATTGATTCGTACACCCTGATGTGCGTGATCATGCCCAAGGCACTGAGTCATTGAAGCCACGGCCGCCTTGGACATGCAGTAGACCGGGTGATTGGGCCCGGGATGTACTCCCCAGCATGAGGCGATGTTCACAATTGCGCCACCACCTTGATCTGCAAGAAGCGGTATTGCCGCCCGGCATATGCGAAAAGGTGCTTCAACGTTAACAGCAAAAGAGATCGCATAGTCTTCATCACTTGCCTGCGTGATGGGGCCGCGGCGAATTACACCAGCGTTATTGATCACAATATTCAATCCACCCAGCTGTGAGGCAGCGGCATCCGGCAGGCTATCGCAGAATCCAGGGTCAGTCAGATCCCCCACAATAGAAAAATCACACGAATCACTTGGGAACCGGTCTACTCCGGCCACCGTTGCCCCGGCGCTTTGCAGCGCTTTAACAACAGCTTGCCCAATCCCTCCAGAGGCGCCCGTGACCAATGCTCTTTTTCCTAACAGGTTCACGGGGTACTATTTCTCACTATATTTCATGCCGATAACACCGAACTCGCTTTAACTAGGTGGGTTTAGCGTGCAAATCTACTCTTTAGGATCTGGACTTTACTTTCTCTAATGCGACAACAGGAATCTCAATTCTTTAAAGCGCAAAATACACTTTGCAATGCTCGTTAATGATCGTCCTTAGACACCACGCCGAATAAGTGCCGGCGAGCTTCTTCATCAGGTGCTTCACTGCCTCTTTTGGACCTTTTCTCCTTGAAAAGGTCATAACCACGACGTAACGCAGGCCGTTGTTTTAGTGAGTCATACCAGCGTCTGAGATTGGGGTAGTAGCTAAGATCAATGTTTTGGCTTTTGTAAGTCAGTATCCACGGCCAACAGGCCATATCGACAATGCTGTACTGATCTAAGATGTACTCGCGCCCGTTAAGGCGTTGCTCGAGTTCTTTGAAGAGTCGGAGCACTTCATGTCGATAGCGCCCGACCGCATACGGAATCTTTTCCTTTGCATAGAGTGCAAAATGCCCGTGTTGGCCCATCATGGGGCCCAGTTGAGTGGTCTGCCAGAGCAGCCATTGCAACGCCTGGTACTGATCTTGTGTTTCGTTAGGCCAGAACTGCCCCGATTTTTCTGCAAGATACATCAAGATTGCACCAGATTCAGCCAAAGCAAATGGCGCTCTTTGTCCCAAGGGTTCATGATCAACAATGGCCGGCATACGATGGCTTGGGCTTATCTTTTCGAATTTTTGAGTGAACTGCTCGCCTTTGCCCAACTCGATCGGGATCACGTTATAGGCGAGGCCCATCTCCTCTAAAGCGATAGATATTTTCCAGCCGTTAGGTGTGGGCCAGAAATAAAAATCAATCATTTGGTATACCCATGTTTATGAGTTGTTGTTGGCGATGCACTAGACAGTCAGACGGAATAGCTTTCGTTACCAATAGCGCCCGAGGCTTTCAAAGCGGATATTTCCTCGTCAGAAAATCCCAGCTCGATTAATACTTCATCGTTATGCTCGCCCAATTGCGGTGCTCCCCTGGGTTCGCCTGGTGGGGTTCCTTCAAAACGAGCCGCGACCCGTGCCTGGCGTAAGCGGCCCGCGATCGGGTGGTCGTGCTCCCGAAGAATATCGCTGGCGATAACCTGCGGATGTTTGATGACCTCGTCGCGAGTCAGGGCTGGTGCCGAGGGCACGTCTTCTTGGTCAAAAATATCCAGCCACTCCTGAGTCGTTTTTAAGAGCAATACTTCCTGAACGACGCCGAGTCGATCATTCACGTTATGGCCTCGCAGTTGAGGTGTTTTAAAGCGAGGATCTTCAAGCAGGTCAGGGCGCTTAAAGGCGCGGCTCAGCGCTTCCCACTCCTTGTTAGTCATGGTAGACACGGTCATATACCCGTCTTTTGTTTCGTAGATCAGATCGATAAAACTGGCTGCCGCTTGGTTACTAACAGGCTGGTCGACATAGGTCTGGCCTCCCATGTCCGAAGCCCAGAGAAAATTCAGCACCGCATCGAGCATGGATAGCCGCACATGCTGGCCTTTCCCGGTGCGTTCACGCGCCAGCAGGGCAGCGGTAACTGCTTGAGCGGCATAAATCGCAGTGACTTTGTCCGGCAAAATGGTGCGGATCAGCCGTGGTCTTTCCTGGTCCGAGCCAGCCTGTACGGTGGTCAGGCCGGATATCGCCTGGATAATCGGATCATAAACGGGCTTTTTTGCCAGGGGGCCTCGTTCACCAAAGCCAGACATCGAGACATAAATAATGTCCGGCGTTACTGTGCTGATCTCACGGTAAGAGATCCCAAGCCGCTCAACAACGCCGGGACGAAAGTTCTGTATCAACACATCTGCGTTCGATGCCAGTTTTTCGAAAACCGAGCGACCTTGGGTTGATTTCAGGTTAATGGTGATCGATCGTTTGCTGCGATTGATGTTCAAAAAGTTTGACGATAGGTCGTGGCGTTGAACACCAACGGACCGGGTATGATCACCAACGCCGGGCACTTCTACCTTAATCACATCTGCGCCCTGGTCTCCCAGCATAGATGCTGCCCAGGGGCCAGTGAGCATACTGGTGAGTTCTACAATCCGATATCCGGTCAGCGGTCCAGTCATCAATATGTTCCCAAATGGCTCCGTTGTGCACCGAGTTGTAGGCCAGTGTAATTCCTTGTCGTTGAAGAATGTTCAGGCAGTTGCCAACTTTCTAGCGTGACTCTTAGAATTTGTGACTGGTGGATCTGGGCAATCGGCAGTTGTGGCAAAAACTCATCGGTCGCAAACTCTACAGCATTGACCAAGGGGCCTTTGCCGATTGAAGTGACTCCTTATTCCATTCGATCTGGTATTCGAACATGGGTTGCAGTTTAGGTCGGCTCATAACCAGGTTCATACATTGGCGTATGGCGGCAAAGGGCTTAAGTACGTCAAGATAATGAATCAGCGCGACCCAGTAACTGAGCGATAGGTCAACCAGACTGAAACGGTCGCCCAGGTGATAGGGGCCGTTTTCGCTGAGTCGTCCATCGATAACCTTGAGACAATCTAGTGCATCGTTCAATGCGATCTGTTTAACCCGCGGTATATCAGCATCATTCAGTGAAAAGCGGTGCGGATAATAGTAACGTTTCATCACCGGTTCCAGATCGTCACAGATAGCGAACAGTCCACTGAGGAACAATCCACGCTCTGTTTCATCGGCCCGTGGAGCAAGATGGACCAGTTGATGTCGTTCGCTCAGGTATAGATTAATGGCGTGGGTCTCATAAAGAGCGATGCCTTCGGCTGTGATCAGAGCAGGCACCCAACCGGATGGATTGATCTTCAGAAATTCGGTGGACCGATGCTCATTTTTCAGGATGTCGATCTCTCGAAGTTGGTAGTCGATGTTTCCCTCGGCCAACACCATTTCGACCATGAGCGATCGGGTGAACCTACCTCCGTAAAGAATATACATGGCAATTTTTCAAAAGTGGCGGGCGAAAGACCAGGTTATTGGGCGAACCTTGATTAACCATAGATTCTGACAACAGGACAAAACTGCTACGCATAAGCTGAAGGCAGTTGGCGCGGCGTGGTATAGGATGGATTTGTACGCTGATGATTAATCGTCGTTGCGATTTCACGCATGGCTCTGAGTACACCACGAGTTGGGAGGGGGCACTGATCTTTTATGGCACGGTGTAACCTGGGCAGCGCATGGAAGGGCACCTGGGGGAACATATGATGCTCAATGTGGTAATTCATGTTCCAGTACAGCAATTGCAGCAGTGGACTCACCATCATGGTTCGGGTGGTATGCCGGTGATCCCTAATGTTCTGTGCCATTCCAAAATGCTGGGTTGCCAGAATCACGCCATGGGTCGGTGCGCCAAAAACCCGAGGCAGTATCAGCATTGTCACGGGTAGCCATGACTGAGTCGCGATAGACCAGGCGATCACAGCAAGGTAGGCGAGCATGTACGCTTGCGCCTCGATGAAAGCATGATGCATTTTCTCAGCAGGAATGCAGTCGGTCGCGTCCTTGCCAGGTCGATGGATGGCGAGCAGGGCAGTAGCCTTGGTGAAGTACCAGATGCTTCCAATATCGATCAGTTCTTTTACGACAAAGTCTTTCCAAGTCATCGGGTTGGTCAGGATGATCTCCGGATCGTCACCCACAATGGCTGTCCTGGAATGATGTCGGGCATGTACGAAGCGCAAAAGACAAGGTGTTTGCTGCACCATGAACCCGAAGGTAAAGAGCACAGTTTCGTTCAGCGCCCGGTTTCGAAACGGCGTGCCGTGAGAGGTCTCATGGACCACGCTGGTGGCAAAAATCCAGATACTGCCGTAAAAAAAGAAAGCGGGTATGCTCCACCACGTGCCGACCGATGCCAAAGCCAGGGCAGCGGTGATCCCCAGAAGAACGCAGAAGTAAGCAAGATATACCAGCCCATGCCAGTTGGTTCGCCGCGAAAGTGACTTCAGCAATTTGCGATCAATATCGAATCGATACCACTGATCAGTCATCAGAACCACCTCCTGTTCATTCGAAAAAGATTCGAGGGTATATCGTACCTTGATTTTGGGTCAGGATTTGACATTCCATTGAGGGTCTTCAAAACGCTGAATTTCTATCAGGTAGTCGTTGGGGTCTCTCAGGAACATCTGGTAAATCTGAAATTCGGGATTGAAGACAGGTGGCTTTTCGATCGTCACCTCGTGCTCCGTCAGGAGAGCATGCCAGCGGTCAACCTCTTCCGTGATTAGGGTCAGTATCACGCCATCGTGTGGTTTGATTTCATCTTTCAGGCAAAAACCCAGAAAGCCCCCTTGGGTAACCCGATAGATGCGGCAGCGGGTTTGGTCGAGCGCCAACTCTAATTCCAGGATATCCTCGTAAAACTGCGCCGTTTGCACGAGGTCCCGGGTGGGCAGAAAAGTAATGATGGAATCAAACGACATAATTAGACCTTTACGGGATTCGGTAACGGGCGGAATTCTGAATCCTCCTAGCTTGCGAGCGCATCCGAAAGTTATCTTGATGTCGCCGTGAGTTAAGGTTGGTTCGCGTCCATATCCAGTTAAACAGAGTAGAAGCAGTATCGTTTACTGTCGCTAGCAAACACAATCGGCCGCGTTCGCATAGCGCGGTAAGATTTGATCGATGCCCAAGGTTCTCACACAAGCACAGGTGGATGACTTTCACGAGTTTGGCTACTGCGCGCCGATCGATGTCATGTCTGAGGATGAGGCGCATGCCTTGAAACTCAGGGTCGAAGCTGCCGAGGCGGCCTATCCGGAAGACTTAGGCCCGACCAACCGCAACAATACTCATCTTGCATTCACCTGCATTGATGAAGTGGCGCATCACCCGGTGATTGTGGGGGCGGTGTCCGACCTGATAGGTGAGGACATCCTGCTGTACGGCACCGTGTTGTTTTTCAAGGAACCGAGAAGCACAGGTTTTGTAAGTTGGCATCAGGATGCGACCTATATGGGTGTTGAGCCGCACACCTTTGTCACGCCTTGGCTGGCTCTGACACCGAGTAATCCGCAGCTGGGGTGTATCAAAGCCATTCCCGGCAGCCATAAAGACGGCATCCGGCCGCATCACGATACGTTTGGTGAAGACAATATCCTGACACGCGGGCAGACCGTTGCTGAAGTTGATGAAGCCGCGGCGGTTGATCTCATTCTCCGTCCCGGGCAGATGTCCATTCACCATGCGCGTACGGTCCACGGCTCGATGCCCAATCACAGTGATGAGCGCCGGATGGGAATTGCGCTTCAGGCCTATATGGGGCCGGATTCTCGGCAGACGATCGGTGAGCACCTGGTTCAGGTGGTGCAGGGCTGTGATAGCGGCGGGGACTTTGCCGTTCTCCCACGTCCTGGCACGGACCGGGATGCGGCTGGCCTCAAGGCGCGTACGCAGGCCAATGCCAACTGGGTAGATATTCTCTACGAGGGTGCTTCGAAGGTCAGAGCCTACTGAAAGACGCTGATATCTGGGCCTTCAGGAACGCGGTTCCGGGTTTTCGGTGTGTCCGTCTACTGCTATCACTTGGCCGCTGACCAGTGCCGCCTTATCGCTTGCCAGAAATACAGCCATATCCGCGACGTCCTGCGGGCGTACGAGTTTTCTCATTGAAGCGCCGCTGGCGTATTCATCAAGGATCTCTCGAGCTGTCTTGCCTTTTTGTTCGCTCTCCCTTTGGGCGACATAGTTCATGCGCTCGCCTTCTACGGGGCCGGGACAGATCGCATTGGCCCGGATATTAAACGGGCCCAGTTCAATAGCCAGTGTCTTAGTGAGGCCGATGACTCCCCATTTTGCCGCAACGTAGGGCGAGCGGTTGGAGAATCCAAAAATACCTGCAGTGGAGGAGGTCACGACGATAGCACCTGAGCGCTGTGCCTTCATCAGCGGTGCAGCGAATTTTGCAAAGAGAAATGCACCTTCCAGACTGACGGAAACACAAGCCCGCCAGTCCTCGAGCGCAATGTCTTCGACGGGGTTCCCGGGGCCTGCAATGCCGGCATTGGAGCACAGTGTGTCGAGCGAGCCCCACTGGGATTTGAGTTCGTCAAAGAGGCTGCGTACCGACGACTCATCGGTCACATCAATGCAGCTTTTGCGCCAATGATCGGGACAACCGGACAATGCGTCGGCATCGTTATCCACAATCCAGACTTTGGCGCCTTCCTCATCAAATGCATGCGCCATTGCGCGGCCGATACCGCCGGCACCTGCGGTAATAAGTACCCGCTGACTCATTGATTCAGTCGTTTGTTACGCTTTTCTATCCACCAGGGTTGTTCACAGATGCGTCCGAGAAATTCCACCATGACATGAGCGCCCAGGTACGCAGTCACACCTGTGCCGACGTCCAGTTGTGGGTTCACCTCGACAAAATCAAAGGCGATGACTTCTGTGTGTCGCGCAATCGCATCCAGAGTGTCGCGCAGTTCGGCATAGGTCATGCCGTTGGGTTCGGCCGACACACAGCCAGGTACCAGCGATATATCGAGTACGTCCACATCAATACTGACGTAGCATTTGGCCCCTTGGGGCACCATGGCTGCCAAGCCTTCGGGTCCCATCTTTCGAAACTGGGTCATCGTGACCAGGTCATTGCCTTCTACGATAGGGTCCTCGATCATGTCTGCAGAGTGACGCAGGCTTCGTATGCCAGCCTGGATCAGGTTCTTGACGTTTGGCATCGGTGAGATGTGCCTAAAAGCATGGCCATTGGTGAATTGCAGGTCGTGAATAAAGGGGGCGTAGTCGGAATGTGCATCGAAGTGAATCACATAGATGTCATCTTTGATGGCTCTTACTACCGGGTAGGTGATAGCGTGGTCACCACCCATGACCACCAGCAGATCACATCCTTCCCTGGCTTTGCGGGTCATCTCGGTCGTGTTGTCAAAAGTACGTTTGATATCGGCTGGCCAGATATCGGCATCCCCAAGATCGGTAATCAAACCCTGTGACATTTCGACTTCAAGATATTGCTTTCTGTTCTCGGGGTCGTAATAACCCGCACCACCCTGACCAAAGCGCAGTGAATGTTCGCGTAGAGCTCGCGGCCCCATGCGCGAGCCGGCCATGAACGGCGATCCCTCGTCAGTGGGTACGCCCATGACTGCGATACCGGTATCGAGTGTCGCAATGTCCGTGCAGATACTGGAGCGCAAAAAAGACGGTATACCGACAAATGGCTGGTTTAAACGAAAATTATCATCGACCACTTTTATCTCCCCTGATTGATGTTTTTGCTTATCCGTAAGTTTTATGCCTAAAGAGTTTAACTGTACCGTTATTTGCTCTATTACAGTGAGCATCCTACACTACCTTTGCGTAAAGCCGAATGGCCTTTGGATTAGCTGGTGACTCTCTTTTGGGTATGTGTGTCAGGTTTCAGGGAGTCAGATTAAAATTTTCCGATCAGGAAAACATAAGGAGGCGGGATGAGTTCCGAGGGTATAAGTGCGTCGTCTATGGTCGATACCGAACGCTACCCGATCACTGATCTGGGTTCGCCTGTCGGTTCAGTGCTGGCGCAGACCTGTCAGGAGAAGTTCACGAAAAGCGGCCTGTGCATACTCCCAGGCTTTATTCGCCCCGATGCGGTAGACCAATTGGCGCGCGAAGCTAATAGTATGCTTGGTCAAGCTTATTTTTGTGACAATACACATAATGCGTATTTGACTGAAGCGGATCCAAACCTTTCGCCAAAGGATGTCACCCAGCGCCAGGAGTCTACGTTTGTAGGATCCGTGGCCTATGATTTGCTGGCGGACCATGGCGCCCTGAAACGGTTGTATCACTGGGATCCGCTGAAAGATTTTATAGCTGCAATCCTGGATAAAGACCCACTTTTCCGTTTCGCAGATCCACTGGGCGCATGTTCGATAAATGTGTTCGTCGATGGTGGGCAGCACGGCTGGCATTTTGATGAATCCGAATTCACTATCACTTTGATGCTTCAGCAGCCTGACGAAGGAGGATTGTTTGAGTATATGCCGCAGATCCGGGGATTGGATAACGAGAAGGAAATCGTTCAGGGGGTGTTGGAGGGCAACCGGGAAGGTGTAATGCAGTTACCGTTCACACCAGGCACTCTGTTGATATTTGCCGGACGCCAAACCATTCATCGTGTTACGAAAATGAGCGGGATAGTGCCCAGACTGGTTCCAGTGCTTTGCTATGCAGAAAGGCCAGACCTGGTGAATAGTGAAGAGGTGCGCGAACTTTTCTGGGGACGTCGGACTGCCGACGGATGACTCCGGGCTGGCTCAGCTTTGTACTGGTAACCGGTTAAATAGGTGCGTGGTGCGATGACGGGGATTTTGTCATCTGTTTTACAAGTTACTGCACAAAAGCAATGGTCAATAGCTGACAACCAGCTTTATTCTTTTTGATTAACCATGGCAAAGATGTCAATCTCAATAACCATTGATTGATATGCCAGCGCCGGTAGCGGCACTCCGCTGGTTGCGGGCCCTGGCTCGTTGAAATAAGACGAGCGGATGGAGAGGTTCTGGTGTAGTGCATCTGCGTCGTCGCTGGCCTGGTACATTGCAAGAACTTTGCAAACATCGTCATAGCTGGCGTCTAGATCGCGAAGGATTGTTCCGATATGAGCCATTGCCTTATGAGTCTGGGCGGTCAGATCATCTGGATATAGCGCTTCTCCTTGTTTGTTAAGGGAAACTTGTCCTCCAAGAAATATCATTCCTGCGCACTTGACGCCATGTTTGTAGGGCAGGTGAACGTGCCAATCCCAGAGTGAATCTGGCCAAGAGTGAGTTTTGGATAGATGTTGACCATCTTCTCCCAGCATGGCAACGACACTGATCTTTATTGCAATATCTTTGTCTGCATGCCTGGGCAAAGGGATGCCAGTTGCTGCAGGGCCGGGTTCTTGAAAAAATGATGCGCAGGCAAGAGCGGCAGGCTCAAAATCATCTATTCCGACATTGCCTGCGTACCAGCGATTTAACTTTACGACATCGCTGCACTCCGCGCCGAACTGACTGAGTAGTCCGCGCACCTGGCTCATCACCTGTTTTGTCTGAGCAACACCGTCACTTGGATTGATAACGTTACCATCTGGGCTATACGGGTATTGTCCAGAAACGAATATCATGTTTCCAGATCTCACGGCCTGGCTGAAGGGGATGGGTAACGGTCGAAGCGTTTTATCGACTGCGACTGATTTTTTAATACGCCGACCATCTTCGCGCCGCATCGCATATCCTTCTATCTCGACAGCCAGTCCGGGGTAAGCGAGGGCTGGCACAGGCACCGCGTTGACGGCGGGGTGGGCACCACATGGCAGGTAAGAGCCAAGTCTTTTTAGAAAATCAGATTCGCTAACCGAGCCATCGTTAACATAAAAACATAACAGCCAGACCAGATCCTCCAGGTCACAGTCAAGATCATGCAATGCCTGATCAAAGTGATGAATTGCATATTGAGCCTGGGTATCCAGTTCTCCAGGATTTCTGACTATGCCATCAGGGGTCAGATCAACTTGCCCCCCAACCCAGATCATCTCGCCGCAACGAACAGCATGTTTATGGGTAACCGGGATCGGCCAGTTCCAGGTATGTTCGGGCCAAGCATATCGTTTCTTCACAGAGGAGTCCTCAGACATGGTCTAACCCCGGTTAGTGCTTGCGACTCATCGGTTAATAGAGCTCCGATAAAGCGATTAATCCCAACAGTGTACGCCGCCATTTCCCAGAACGAAGATCAAATCACAAGCGATTATTTGTGGCGAGGGTGTCGGAGATGAGACTGATAATCTCGAACATGACTGCCGCCGCGGTATGCGCGGTAATCTGATTGGGTGAATCTTTAGTGGGCATCATGCAGACCACATCGCCGCCGATAATATTTTTGCCCCGTACACAGCGCAGCAACTGCATGACTTCATCCACCTGAAAGCCCTGGACTCCGGCCTCGATGTTTGCCACGCCGGGCGCTACCGTTGGATCCATGCAATCCAGATCAAAGGTAATGTAGAGCGGCGCGTCGCCGATCCGGTCATTGATGATCTGCATGGTCTCTTCGGGTCCAATCCGGCGGTAGCGATCCATAGTGATGAGCTCATAACCCAGTTCCTTGCTGGGGTTGAGCCAGCTCAGCGTGCGCGGGTTGCCACGCATGCCGATCTGGACACTGTGACTTGCGTCGATCAGGCCGTCACGAACCAGGTAGCTTGCCCAGTGGGCGGCTGATTTGATCGCACCCAGAAAATGCGGCACCTGCTCATAAGCGTCGGTGTGAGCATCAAAGTGCAAAAAGACCGCTTTCTCGCCGCTGGTCAGTTTTGCATCCGGCCCTGCGATCGCCTGAATGATACCGCCGGTAACCGAGTGATCCCCGCCGACTGATACCGGACGCGCACCTGCGGCGTCGATCGCCCGGTAGAAATCCGTGATCCGTTCAATGCATGCCTCGTTGTCGTTCGCCTCGGGCAGCGGCACGTCACCCAGATCATGAATCCGGTGTGCGGTCCACGGATCGACTTCAAAATCCATGTGTACCCTTTTTGCCATGGCCGATACGTGGCGCAAGGCCCGCGGACCAAGGTGCTGATCACGTTCGGTAGTACCGTTACCGGTAGAGTGCGGTACACCTACCAGGGCAATGTCCGCATTTTCTGGGTCACGGTCCAGGGGAGCCCGGAACAGGGTCGGGATATCCCACCA
>Ga0206678_10001245_pt1 | contig 16519 bp, 17 predicted proteins | sample M180m12015metaG_FD_155453 | JGI IMG/M metagenome (GOLD analysis project Ga0206678, IMG submission 155453) | Ammonia-oxidizing marine archaeal communities from Monterey Bay, California, United States - M1 80m 12015 | ecosystem: Environmental > Aquatic > Marine > Intertidal zone | place: USA... | reverse complement strand
TTTTAAATTTCCACACATATCTTCTGGTTTTACCCACTTATCAAATTCTTCAGAAGTAAGGTATCCCAAATTAATACTTTCTTCTTTTAGAGTTGTACCGTTTTCATGAGCTGTTTTAGCAATTTTAGCTGCTTTCTCGTAGCCAATCTTTGTATTCAGAGCAGTAACTAACATTAAAGAATTATCTAAATTCTTTTTAAGGTTTTCATGATTAGGTTCAATGCCAATAGCACAATTTACATCAAAAGATACGCAAGCATCTCCAATCAACCTAGCGGATTGTAAAAAGTTAACTGCCATAACTGGCTTAAATACATTAAGCTCATAATGTCCTTGCATACCCCCAACAGAAATAGCAGAATCATTCCCTATAACTTGTGCACAAACCATAGTTAAAGCTTCTGCTTGTGTAGGATTTACTTTTCCTGGCATAATAGAAGAACCAGGTTCGTTTGCAGGAATAATAATTTCTCCAATTCCACTTCTTGGTCCGGAAGCTAATAAACGAATGTCGTTTGCTATTTTATTTAAAGAAACAGATAATTGTTTTAAAGCCCCATGACTTTCAACAATTGCATCATGAGCAGCTAGTGCTTCAAATTTATTTTCTGCAGTAATAAAAGGTAGTCCTGTAAAGTCAGTAATATGTTTTGCTACAAGTTCAGAATATCCTTCAGGAGTATTTATCCCAGTTCCTACAGCAGTACCACCAAGTGCAAGTTCCGAAAGGTGAGATAGTGTATTATTCAGTGCCTTTAATCCGTGATCTAACTGAGAAACATATCCAGAAAATTCCTGTCCTAAAGTAAGAGGAGTAGCGTCCATTAGGTGTGTTCTTCCAATTTTAACCACATTCATAAATTCTTCAGATTTACTTTTCAGAGTATTTCTTAATTGTTCTACACCAGGAATTGTTATTTCCACTATCATTTTATATGCTGCAATATGCATTCCGGTAGGGAAGGTGTCATTAGAACTTTGTGATTTATTTACATCATCATTTGGGTGAATTGTTTTTTCAGGATCGTTTAAACTTCCCCCACCAATTACATGTGCTCTGTTTGCTATAACTTCATTGCAATTCATGTTTGATTGTGTTCCGCTTCCTGTTTGCCAGATTACAAGCGGAAATTCATCATCATGTTTACCTTCTAAGATTTCATCACATACCTTTGAGATTAAATCTCTTTTTTCGGAAGATAAAGTTCCTAATTCGCAATTTGTATGTGCAGCTGCTTTTTTAAGATAAGCAAATCCGTAAATAATTTCTAATGGCATAGATGCTTCACTGCCAATTTTAAAATTGTTTCGACTCCTTTGAGTTTGAGCTCCCCAGTATTTTTCAGCCGGAACTTTTACTTCTCCCATTGTATCTTTTTCTATTCTGTAATTCATTGTAAAAATATTTTGTTATTCCTTTATGATGTTGTTATTTTGCAGTACAAACTTAATAATTATGAAATTTCTAGGCTTCCTTATATTTGTATTTGTTTTCTTAATGGCTTTTTGGGCTATTGTATTTTTAGCTTCTGTAATTCCTTACTTCATATTTGTATGGATAAAAGAAGGTAAATTAGAAGATAATCAGATACCTAACTAGTCCACTATCTTTAAAACATTTTCAGGAGGCCTTCCTATAATTGCTTTCGTGCCATTTATTACAATTGGTCTTTCTATTAATTTAGGATGATCGACCATTGCCTGAATTATTTCATCATCTTTTAGGGCTTTTCCTTTATAATTTTCTTTCCAAATATCTTCATTTTTTCGGACTAAGTCAGCTGGAGAGATAGATAACATTATCAAAATCATCTTCAAATCATCAAATCCCGGTGGTTTTTTCAGATATTCAATAATCTCAACTTCTTTGTTTCTTTCATTGATCAAAGCAAGAGTTTGTCTGCTTTTGCTACATTTTGGGTTGTGGTATATTCTCATTGTTTTTATTTTTGTCCGTATTCCATTAAATAACTTCTTATAAATGAGTCTAATTCTCCATTCAAAACAGCATCTGGATTTGATGATTCATGATTTGTTCGTAAATCTTTTACCATTTTATATGGATGTAGAACATAATTTCTGATTTGAGAACCCCATTCAATTTTCTTCTTGTTTCCTTCTAGTTTGTCTTTTTCTTCCTGTATTTTTCTAATCTCTAATTCATAAAGTTGAGATTTTAAAAGTTGTATTGCTTTTGCTTTATTTTCCAGTTGAGAGCGAGATTCCGAATTTTCAATTGTAATTCCAGTTGGTCCGTGTTTTAATCTTACAGCAGATTCTGTTTTATTTACTCCTTGTCCACCTGCTCCACTTGCTCTAAATGTATCCCAACTAATTTCAGATGGATCAACAGTAATTTCAATACTCTCATCTGCTAACGGATATACAAATACTGAAGCAAAAGAAGTGTGTCTCTTGGCATTCGAATCAAATGGAGAAATTCTAACCAATCTATGAACTCCATTTTCTCCTTTTAAATTTCCGAAAGCAAAATCACCCTCAAACTCTAAAGTTACAGATTTAATACCAGCTGTGTCTGCTTTCTGAAAATCTAATTCCTTAATTTTAAAATCATTTTTTTCCCCCCACATTAAATACATCCTCATTATCATTTCGGCCCAATCCTGACTTTCTGTTCCCCCAGCTCCCGGATTTATAGTCATAATAGCCGACATATTATCTTCCTCTGCACTTAGCATATTCTTAAACTCCAAATCTTCTAAAGAGTCAATACACTTTTTAAACTGATTGTCAACTTCTTTTTCCGTGCATTCATTTTCTTTCAGAAATTCATCTAAAATAAGAAGTTCATCTAACTCAGTTTTTACATTGTTGTAGGATGTAATCCAGATTTTTATTTTACTGATTTGTTTCAAAGTCTTTTGAGCTTTCTCTGAATCATCCCAAAAATTATCTTTTAAAGTGATTTCTTCAAGATCAGAAACTTTATCTGTTTTTCCCGCAATTGATAAAAATCGAGATAAATCTTCTAATCTTCTTTTTATGTCTGATATTTGTTCTGACGAAACCATTGTGCAAATTTACTATTTATCCTTGTTTATTAAGTCCCAAATCAAATTGCTTTCAAAACCTTTTTGTTGTAGGTGTTTTGCTATTTTACCTTTTCGTGTAAAGTGATTTTTATCCTTTAAAGAGTCCCTTTTTTTTTTGTAAAATTTTTCTAAATTATTAATGTATTCCGTTTCATCAATCTGAGACATACCTATATTTATACAATTTTCAGATATATTTCTGTTTTTTAGTTCGTTTTTAATCTTTACTTTCCCCCACCTTTTTATTCTGAATTTTCCTCTACAGAAAGATTCTGCAAACCTTTGTTCATCTACATATTTTTCTAGAATAAGATCTCCAATTATACTGTCAATTACATCATCATCTAATCCATATTCTTTTAATTTTCTTTCTGTTTCCCATTGGCATCTGTCCTGAATAGCACAATAATGTTTAATTTTTTCAATAGCTTCTTTTATATTATATGTTTTATTTTTTTGCACTTTCCAAAAATACAGTTTATTACTTTATTAATTCTATTTTTGCCGACATGAAAAATAAACAGGCAATAACTCTTCTTTTTATTTCCAATATTATTTCAGGTTTTGCGCAAGGGATAAGTATGATGGCGATTCCATGGTATTTTGTTGATATAATAGATAAACCAGAAATTTTTGCATTTTTCTATTTGATTGTTACTTTCCTTACATTGTTTTGGGGTTTGTATGCAGGTACAATTGTTGATAGGTATTCTAGAAAAAAAGTATTTATATATACTAATCTTGTTTGCGGAAGTGTAATCGGACTTATCTCCTATTATGGATTTATTAATGATTCAAGTCCAGATTATTTACTTCCAGAATATTTGGTGTTGTTAGTCTTTGGATTAACTATTTTTAATTACAATATTCATTATCCAAATTTGTATGCATTTGGTCAGGAAATAACTGAAGAAAGAAATTATGGAAAGCTAAATTCCTATATAGAAATTCAGGGACAGGTAACTTCTATGTTTGCAGGAGCTTTTGCTGCTGTTTTACTTACAGGTATAAATTCATCTAGTTTTACCCTTGCAGGTTTTAACATTTCTATTCCTTTTACAATAGAAGCTTGGAGTATTCAGAAAGTATTTATGATGGATGCAATTACTTATTTTATTGGTATTTCTTTGTTTTTGTTTATTAAATATACTCCAATTGATAAAGGAGAAGTTCATTTGGGATCACTGTTTAGCAGATTAAAAGGAGGTTTTAAATATTTAAAATCAAATCCGAATATTTTTGCTTTTGGAACTTTAAGTTATCTGTTGTTTGCTTTTACGTTGGTTGAAGTACATGTTTTACTTCCATCATATGTAGACAAGTTTATGAACTCTTCTGCAGATGTTTACGCTTCAGCTGAGGTTTATTATTCTATTGGAGCTATATTGTCTGGATTTTTGGTTTATAGAATTTTTAGTAAATTTAATGAGTATTTAAGTGTTATTGTATTAATGTTTGTGGTGAGTATTGCATTTTTTGGAATGAGTTTTAGTAACAATTTATTTTTGTTTTTTACTGCAAATCTAATTTTAGGAGTAACAAATGCTGGAATTAGAATATTACGCACCACTTATTTGTTTTCACATGTTCCCAATAATCTAATTGGTCGAGCTAATAGTGTGTTCGGTACTATTAATGTAGGAATACGAATGGTGTTAATTGCAATTTTTTCTATTCCTTTTTTCTTAGAGAATGATAATATACGATGGGGATATTTTATCGGAGCTGTGTTAATAATTCTTACAATAATAACACTTTCATTTTATTATTTTAAAGAGAAGAAGTCTAATTAATTACGCTATATTGTAGAAGATGTAGTCGTTCATCAGCCGTAATAATAATTTTTCTATCAAACTTCTTACTCCATTTATGAGCTATAGAATTAAAGAACCATCCTTTATTAATATAAGATTCAATAAAAGGGTGTGTAGCAATTACGATTTCTCCTTTTTGGATTTTAGCTAGATTTGAGATTTTATTTTCTATTGTTTCAATTAGAAGTAAACTAGAATCAATTTTACCTTTTCCGGTACACATAGGACATTTTTCCTGAGTATCAATTTTCATTTCAGGTCTTACTCTTTGTCTAGTAATTTGCATTAAACCAAACTTTGTGAGTGGTAATATATGATGTTTGGCTTTGTCTGTTTTCATTGCTTCAATCATACCTTCATAAATCAACTTTCTGTTTTGAGCTTTATGAAGATCAATAAAATCAACAACAATAATTCCTCCCATATCTCGGAGTCTTAATTGCCTAGCTACTTCTTCAACAGCAATCTGATTTACAGCTAATGCATTTCCTTCCTGATTCTTTTTAGAATCTACTTTTTTACCACTGTTTACATCAATTACATGAAGAGCTTCTGTATGTTCTATGACTAGGTAAGTTCCGTTCTTCATGCTGGCAGTTTTGCCAAATGAACCTTTAACTTGTTGTGTGATATTCATTTTCTGAAAGATTGGAACTTCTCCTTTATATAATTTTACAATTTTTTCTTGTTCAGGAGAGATTCTAGAAAGATACTCCTTTAATTCCGTGTGTAATTCCGGACTATTTACATGTATTTTACTAAATTCAGAATTTAATAAATCTCTTAAAATAGCGGACGATCTATTTAATTCACCATGAATTCTATCTGTAAGTTCTGCAGTTTTCAATTTCTTGAAAATTGACTGCCATTTTTTATACAAATTTTTCATGTCTCTATCTAGCTCAGCTACTTTTTTCTCTTCCGCAACTGTTCTAATAATAACACCAAATCCTTTAGGTTTTATACTATGAATTAACTTCTTTAATCTTGATTTTTCTTCAGAACTTTTTATCTTTTGAGAGATTGAAACTCTGTCCGAGAACGGAATTAACACCATATATCTTCCTGCAAAAGAAAGTTCAGTGGAAAGTCTTGGTCCTTTTGAGGAGATTGGTTCTTTTGATACTTGAACCATTATATGTTCACCTCCTTTTAAAACCTCTTGTATCTTCCCTTCTTTTAGTGTGTCTTTTTCTCTTCTGAAGTTCTTTAAAGATGCAGTATTTAATTTCTTAGAGATTGTTTTTTCTGTAAATTTTTTGAATGAATTTACTTGAGGTCCTAAGTCCAAATAATGTAGGAATCCATCTTTTTCATGACCAACATTTACAAATGAGGCATTTAACCCAGGAACAATTTTCTTAACCTTTCCTAGGTAAATATCTCCTACAGAAAAATTGTTGTCGTGTTTCTCCTTATGTAACTCTATTAATCTTCCTTCTTTTAGTAGAGCTATAACAACTTCAGTTGATCTGGAATCAATTACAAGTTCGAATTTCATGATTGAAATTACTTTAAATAAACCGATTAAAGTTTATTTATTTTTGTGTCTATTTTTTCTTAAACGTTTTTTACGTTTATGAGTTGAAATCTTTTTTGCTTTCTTCTTTTTTGCTCCTGACATATTTATTTTTTTTAACTAGAAAAATCTAGTTTATTATTTTATATTATTTTTTACTTCCTCTTTAAAAACCTTAGCTGGTTTAAAAGATGGTATATGGTGTGCTGGAATTATAATGGTTGTGTTCTTTGAAATATTTCTTCCAGTTTTTTCTTTTCGTTCTTTTGCTAAAAATGTACCAAAACCTCTTAAAAATACTGATTCATCTTTTTTTATTGAATCTTTAATCTCTATCATAAAAGATTCTACAACTGAAAGTGCTGTTGTTTTTTCAATTCCTGTCTTCTCAGATATTTTGCTTACGATCTCTGCTTTTGTCATTTTTTAGTAAATATTAGATTTTGTTATTTTTTGTTTTATTTTTGAAGTCGCAAATATATTAAAAATGTAATGAAACAAGCTTTATAATTTTTCTTTTTTTTATTTGTATAAAACTAACATTCAATAGGTTATGATTTTTTCAGATGAGATAATACAGTGGTACAAAAAAAACAGGAGAGATTTACCATGGAGAAACACGGTAGATCCCTATAAAATATGGCTTTCCGAAATTATTTTACAACAAACAAAAGTATCTCAAGGATTACCATATTACAATTCGTTTATTGATGAATTTGATACAATAACAGATTTAGCTAATGCAAAAGAAGATAAAATTTTAAAATTATGGCAAGGTTTAGGGTATTATTCAAGAGCAAAAAATCTACATTTTACAGCAAAATTTATCAGAGATAATTACAATTCTGTTTTTCCGTCAGAATATAAAGAAATAAGAGAATTAAAAGGTGTAGGTGATTATACTGCATCAGCTATTTCATCTTTTTGTTATGATTTACCTTATGCTGTGTTAGACGGAAATGTTAGCAGATTAATAAGTAGATATTTTGCAATAGAAACCCCTATTGATTCATCTGAAGGGAAGAGGTTATTTAAACAAAAATCACAAGAACTTCTAGATATTAAATCCCCAGCAATTTATAATCAGGCAATAATGGAGTTTGGAGCCCTTCAGTGCGTTCCTAAATCTCCTAATTGTGAAGGCTGCGTTTTAAAGAGTACTTGCAAATCTTATTCTACAGAGTTAGTTCATTTACTTCCTATTAAGAGTAAATCTTTAAAAGTGAGTAATAAATATTTTAATTTTCTTATTATTACTGACGGAGAAAACACCTTTATTGAAAAAAGAGAAAAAGGTATATGGAATTCTTTGTATCAATTTCCTCTGATTGAAGGTAAATACGATTCTGAAACTATTCAAAGTTCTGATAAATGGAAAGAAATATTTTCAGAGACAAAAGATAGTATTGATTTTGTAAGTTTTCAAATAAAACATAAGCTTTCTCATCAGTTAATACATGCTTTCTTTTATCACATTAAATCTGAAGGTTTTATTAATGATGATTTCATAAAAATAAATTGGGATGACATAAACAAATATCCTTTACCAAGATTGATTGATAAATACTTAAATTCTGTTTAAGAGAATTTGTAAAATATTGTATATTTGTATAAAATTAAAAATTATGGCAGGAGTAAACAAAGTAATATTAGTTGGTAATCTAGGAAAAGACCCAGAAGTTCGTCATCTTGATAATGGGATAGCAGTAGCTAATTTTTCCTTAGCAACAACAGAAAGCTATACAAATAAGCAAGGAGAAAAAGTAAGTCAGACGGAATGGCACAATATCGTGTTGTGGAGAGGACTTGCTGATGTTGCTGAAAAATACCTGAAAAAAGGTAATTCAGTTTATATTGAAGGTAAGTTACAATACAGATCTTGGGAAGATGATAACGGAAATACAAGATATAATACAGATATCAGAGCAGAGAAAATGACAATGTTAGGTTCTAAGTCCGATAATCAATCATCTTCACAACCTTCTGATTCTCCATCTGAAACTCCAGCTCCTGAAGTTGAAGAAGATGGAAATAATGATTTACCATTTTAAGATATAAATTTTGAAGGCAGACCCCTTACCCATATTGTTAAATTCAGTTGTATCGTTGGAAGTAAATGACCTTACTTTTCCTATTATTATAGGATTATTTATTGTATCTATTTTAATCTTTTTATCTGCACTGATTTCTGGTTCTGAAGTTTCTTTCTTTTCTTTAAATTCATCTAATTTAGAAGAGCTGAAAGAAATTGATGAAAAGAAAGAAAAACAAATAAGAGATATTTTAAAACATCCCAATAAATTATTAGCTACAATTTTGATTGCGAATAATTTTATTAATGTTGCTATTATTATACTTACCTCTTATTTAACCTCCGAAATCTTTTCTTTTCCGGATTCTAACATTTTGCAATTTGTGGTTCAAGTTATATTGATAACTTTCATCTTAGTTTTACTTGGGGAGATAACTCCGAAAGTTTACGCAAAACAAAATGCAGTTAGTTTTAGTAAAAGCATGATTACTCTAATTAAATTTTTCGAATTTATTTTCACTCCATTCTCATCAATTCTTACTTCTGCTACTTCATTTATTGATAAAAAACTAAAGCAAAAGTCACAACATATCTCAATGGAGGAAATTTCTCAGGCAATTGAGCTTACTTCTGAAGGAGAGGAAATGGATGATGAAAAAAGAATTTTAAGATCAATTGTAGAGTTTTCTAATATTGATGTAAAAGAAATAATGAAAGCCAGAACGGATGTAATTGCTGTAGAAAAAGACACTTCTTTTAAAGATGTATTACAATTAATTGTTTCCTCATCTTATTCCAGAATACCAGTTTATAAGGAGAATTTCGACAATGTAAAAGGAGTACTTCATATTAAGGACTTAATTCCTCATATTTCGGATGAGGATATGGATTGGTTTTCATTGTGTCATGAAGCAATGTTTGTTCCGGAAACAAAAAAAATAAATGACTTATTAAACGAATTTCAGGATAAGAAAATACATTTAGCTATTGTGGTAGATGAATATGGAGGTACTTCTGGTATTGTAACTCTTGAAGATGTGCTAGAAGAAATAGTAGGGGAGATAAATGATGAGTTTGATGATGATGGTACCCAGTATTCTAAGTTAGATGAAAACACTTTTGTGTTTGAAGCAAAAACTTCTTTAAACGATTTCCTGAAAATTGTAGAGGGAGAATTAGATTATTTTGATGAAATAAAAGGGGATAACGAAACTCTGGCTGGGCTGATACTCGAAAAAACAGGTGTAATACCTAAAATATCAGAAAAAATTGATTTTCCTCCCTATTCGTTTATTGTAGAGTCTGCAGATGATAGAAAAATAAATAGGTTAAAAGTAAAGATCAAAAGATGAAAAAAATAGCAATCTTTTTGTCTGTTATTTTTATTTCAATAAGTCTATATTTATTTATTCAGAAAGAAGATTATTACATACCAAAACCAAAAGCAAAAATAGAAATAGACCTTTTAAGTTCAGATCAAAATTCCTTTTCGGATGATATGGTTTTGTTTAAACATTCAAAACCTTCATCTGTTATAGTTAATAAAGATACATATAAAATTGATTATCTTACTTTTGATGCAACTATCAATTTTAATATCAAGAATTTTAAAGATTTAAATACAGAAATTTATAATTTCGAAAATTCTATTGTAGTGCACGAAAAACAAGGTGCATTTATTAATGCAAACATTATAAAAGATACTTCAGAAAACGTTTATGGTGTTTTATGTTATTTGGAAGGAGATAATATTGCTACTTCATCCCAGTTTTTTGTTACGGATAGTACAAATTATTTTATGAGTGGAGGTCTTACTTTTTCTTCTTCTATCACTCCGGAAATTAAAATTCAGAATGAAATTATGAAACAAGAAGTTTTCAATTTTATTAATTCTTTTAAATGGACTGCAGTTTCCGAATAAGGATATATTTGCAGCATGAATTCTACTTATAAAAATTATCTTACTCTTGCTTTTTTAGCTCTTATTTGGGGTAGTTCTTTCGTCCTCATGAAAAGAGGATTGGAATCTTATTCTGATATGCAAGTTGCTGCTTTAAGGTTGTTTATTGCATTTTTGTCGTTACTTCCTTTTTTGTATTCGGCACTTAAAAAATTAAACAAAAAACATATTGTACCACTTATTATTACAGGGGTTTTGGGTAATGGTATTCCTGCTTTTTTGTTCACTAGGGCACAAACTACTCTTGAGAGTTCTTTCGTTGGGATATTAAATTCATTAACTCCAATTTTCACATTGGTATTGGGTATATATTTTTTCAAATCAAAACCTACAAAAACTAATATTGTAGGAATTATTATCGGATTTTTAGGAGCTTTATTATTATATGTTTCCGAAATCCCTGATTTTTCTACTGTTAATATAGGGGTTTTGTTGGTTGTTATTGCTTGTTTGTTTTATGGTGCTTCTGTAAATGTAATCCGAAAATATTTAGCGGATATGAATTTTCTTCATATTTCTGCTATTGCATTTATGTTTGTAGGGCCATTTGCTGGATTCTATATTTTTACTACCGACTTTCTAAGTATTGCAACAACTACAAACGGACTTACATCCTTAGGATATATCACAATTTTGGCGGTTGTTGGTACTTCCTTTTCGGTGGTGGTCTTTAATAAACTTATTAAAGATACATCTGCAATATTTGCGACATCTGTTACATATCTTATACCTATTGTAGCACTTTTTTGGGGTTTATTAGAAAACGAACAAATTAGAAACGAACACTACATTGGTATTTGTATTATCCTTTGCGGTGTATATCTGGTAAATAAAAAGAGGTTTATTCCAAGATAATCTTCTTCTCAGTAAACCCACCTTCATAAATATAGAACAGAGTTCCTTTTGTATTTTCCGTAACTTCTCTACCGAGTATATCTACAATTTTTAGAAGTTTTTTCTCTCCAACAAACACATCTTCTATCGAGACTCCATTTCCACAGATTTCCTGTGTAAGTAATTCTGGCCTGTATTGATTTATGGCAGAAATCATTCTTGTTTTTTGTCCTAAAGTAAACATATTCATACAAGCATCATTTGTATAATCCATGTAGTTCATAAACATATCTCCGTTCGGATTATTTGTATTACAAGAATTAGGAGCTTCCGGAAATGCAGGACAACTATAATTCTCCCATTCCTGAGTTGGTGTATCGTTTACTTGGTCATTTCCGCAAGTACCACCAGGGCCCCATACATGTTCTAAGTTTAGCCAATGACCGACCTCATGTGTTGCAGTTCTTCCTTTATTATATGGATATTGAGTGCCAAAACCACCAAAATACTGATAACCAACTACTACACCATCATCTGGGTCGTTCCAACTTGTTGGTACGGTAGAATATCCAAGCAACCCATCTAAATTACAAATCCATATATTTAAATAGTCGTCAGAGGGCCACCCATCTATTCCTCCGTCAGAAGTAGATTTCATATCATCTCCAAACATTCCAAACTCATCTATGTTAGTTTGAGTTCGTGTAATTCCTGTTGTTGGGTTTCCATTCGGGTCTGTTGTTGCTAGGCAAAATTCTATTTCACAATCTGCAGCTATTGGTTTCCATACACTTGGAGTGTTTATGGTGTCAATATTTAATTTTCTAAAATCTTTGTTTAATATATCAATCTGAGATTGTATTTGGTTATCCGAAATATTTTGATTAGTTGTGTTCCAAACTACATGTACAACTACTGGTATTGTTATTATTGTTTTTGATGAAAAATTAGGGTTTTTTTCAATCCATTTTTGTGTTTCAGTATTTACTTTTTGTTTTGCAATAGTAAAATCTTTATTATTTTGTAATAAGTGTTCCGTTCTTTCTGTAGTTCCGCATCTTTGTTGAGAGAAAGAGTGTGTAGTAAAAACTACTAGTAGTAGTAATAATGTTTGTTTCATTTTTTTTTTGTTATTTTTATGCAAATATATATGCAATTTATAAACTAATAATACTGAAGTGTTTTTATTCTTATGTATTCAGAAATTTTCCATTCATTTAGCTCCTCATTTTGCAGATTTTATTAGTTTTGCAGTCCGAATTTAAAAAATAATTAATAATGTACGCAATAGTTGAGATAGCAGGGCAACAATTCAAAGTTGAAAAAGATCAGCAGATATTTGTACACAGATTAGAAGCAAAGGAAGGTTCGAAAGTAGATTTCGGAAATGTTCTTTTGATTGATAATGGTGGAAAAGTAAATGTTGGCGCCCCAGCTGTAAAAGGAGCCAAAGTGACGGCCAAAGTACTGGATCACCTTAAAGGTGACAAAGTAATTGTATTTAAGAAGAAAAGAAGAAAAGGATACAGAGTAAAAAATGGTCACAGACAATATCTAACAAAATTAGAGATTGTAAAAATTGATGAAAAAGCAGCTGCTAAAAAAGCTCCTGCAAAAAAATCAGAACCAAAAACAGAAGCAAAATCAAAAGCTGTAGCCAAAAAAGCTCCAGCAAAAAAGAAAACAACAACTAAAAAGACTTCAGCTAAAAAAGCAGAATAATCTTTTTAATAAAACTATAATAAAATGGCACATAAAAAAGGAGCTGGTAGTTCAAAAAACGGAAGAGAATCACAAAGTAAAAGACTTGGTGTAAAGATTTTTGGAGGACAAAATATTATTGCTGGAAACATTATTGTTCGTCAGAGAGGAACGGTACATAACCCAGGTGATAATGTTGGTATTGGTAAAGATCACACTTTATTTGCTCTTACTGACGGAATTGTAAAATTTACAAAGAAAAGAAAGAACAGATCTTTTGTATCGGTTGTAACTGAGTAGTTAATTTCTCAGATAATAATACTATAAAAACTCTTGAGAAATCAAGAGTTTTTTTGTTTACATTTGTATCGACTAAATAAAAAAATAAAATGTTACAGATAAATTTTTTAAGAAACAATAAAGAAGATCTTATTGAAAGATTAAAAGTGAAGAACTTTGACGCTTCCAATATTATTGATGAAGTTATTGATTTAGATGATAAAAGAAAGTCTACACAGCAACAATCAGATGAACTTTTGTCAAGAGCCAATTCTATAGCAAAAGAAATAGGAATTTTATTTAAATCAGGAAAAGGTGCAGAAGCAAATTCCTTAAAAGAGGAATCATCACAAATAAAAGAAAAAACAAAAGCATTACAAGAATCTTTATCAGAAACTGAAAAAGAAATATTGGAAAAGCTAATTCAAATCCCTAATGTTCCTCATCCTTCAGTTCCTATGGGAAAATCAGATGCTGATAATCAGACAATAAAAGAAGTCGGAACTATTCCAGAACTAGGAGAAAATAAAAAACCACATTGGGATTTATGTTCTCAGTATAACTTGATTGATTTTGAATTAGGGAATAAAATTACAGGTGCAGGTTTTCCGGTTTACACTAATAAAGGTGCTAAATTACAAAGAGCACTTATTACTTACTTTTTAGATAAAAATACTGAAGCAGGTTATACCGAATATCAACCTCCGCATCTTGTAAATGAAGATTCTGCTTTTGGTACAGGTCAACTTCCAGATAAAGAAGGACAGATGTATCATGTAACTGAAGATAATTTGTATTTAATACCAACTGCTGAAGTTCCTGTAACTAATTTTTTCAGAGATGTAATTGTGAAAAAGGAAGAATTTCCGATAAAATGTACTGCTTACACTCCTTGTTTCAGAAGAGAGGCGGGTTCTTACGGAAAAGATGTAAGAGGACTAAACAGATTACACCAATTTGACAAAGTAGAAATTGTTCAAGTTCAACATCCTGAAAAATCATATGAAACTTTAGATGTTATGGTAAATCATGTTGCATCTATATTAGATGAATTGGAATTACCATACAGAATTTTAAGGTTGTGTGGTGGTGATTTAAGTTTTACATCTGCACTTACTTTTGATTTTGAGGTTTATTCTGCAGGTCAGGATAGATGGTTAGAAGTTAGTTCTGTTTCTAATTTTGAAGGATACCAATCAAACAGATTAAAATTAAGATATAAAGATGAAAACGGTAAAACTCAACTTTGTCATACTCTTAATGGTTCCTCACTTGCGCTTCCAAGAATTTTCGCATCACTTGTAGAAAATAATCAGACAGAAAACGGAATTAAAATCCCAAAAGTTTTACAAGAATACACTCGTTTTGATATAATTGATTAGATGAGATTAACATTCGTATTTTTATTTTGTGTGTCGTTTGCATTTTCACAAACAGACGATACTAAAATAGCATATCAGTTTTATCAGAACGGAGAATACGAAAAAGCAATTGATATCTATAAAGATCTATCAAAAGGAAATACTTTTTCTCAAATATATTATCCTTATTTTCAATCCTTAGTATTGACAGAAAAATATTCTGAAGCCAAGAAAGTGTCTCAGAAAATGATGAGAAAAAACACATATTCTCTAATTTTTCATGTTGATTTATATCTGATTTATAATAAATTAGAAGATAAAGAAAACGCACAAAAAACATTAGAAAAATTACATTCTGAGCTTGATAAAAAAGTGAGCCAAGTAGTAAGTGTTGCAAATGCTTTTGTTAAATATTCGTATTACCAAGAGGCTCTGCAATGTTATGTTTTAATTGAGGATTCTGAAAAAGCACGAAACAGAAATTATAATATACAAAAAGCACAGATTTATCAATATCTGGAGGAAGATGAATTGATGGTTGAGGAATATTTATCTCATCTAAAGAAAAATCCTGGACAAAAAATTACAATTGTAAATTATTTACAACGCTATCTGGACAATAGCGGAATGGAAAATGAAAATAATTATACTTATGTGAAAAACGGATTGTTAAAATATAGTCAGAAGGAAAAGGATGATTATCTGTTTTCAGAACTTCTGATTTGGCTTTTTATGCAACATCAAGAGTTTAATCTTGCATTTATACAATCAAAAGCATTGGACAAAAGATTAAATGAAGATGGTGAAAGATTATATAATTTGGCAGAAACATTTCTGGATAATCAGTATTATGATTTGGCAATTAAATGTTACGACTATATCCTAAATAAAGGAGATAGAGCTTATTATTTTATCGATGCAAATATTAATAAATTATATGCTTTAGGAGAAAAACCAAATCCTAATCTTACTGAGTTAGATAATTTATATCAGAATATAATTGATGAATTAGGAAAAGATTATACTACTGTTTTGCTATTAAATAATTATGCTCATTTCAAAGCCTTTTCTTTAAATGATTTAGAGTCTGCTACTCTTATTTTAGAGGAATGTATGGAGTTAAGTAATGTAAGTAAAGTCGATTTGGCAGATTGTAAATTGGTTTATGCAGATGTAATGTTACTTTCAGGAAATATATGGACTGCATTATTGTATTATTCTCAGGTAGAAAAAGATCATAAAGAAAGTCCTCTGGGTCATGAAGCAAAATTAAGAAGAGCAAAGATATCTTATTTTCAAGGTGATTTTGATTGGGCACAATCTCAATTGGATATTCTGAAATCATCAACTTCAAAATTGATTTCAAATGACGCTATGGAGTTATCTTTATTAATAACAGATAATTTAAATTTAGATACATCTGCAATTCCAATGGAAATTTATGCCAGAGCTGATTTGTTATTTTTTCAGAACAGATTTGAACAGGCAATTATTACATTAGATACTATTCTGAATAATTATAGCGGACACACATTAGTTGACGAGATTTACTTTAGGAAATTTCAGATGTACAAAAAAATGAATAATACTGATATGTCAGTTAGTATGCTTTTAACTATTATTAATGATTACTCGTTTGATATTTTATATGATGACGCTTTATTTAATTTAGCAAAAATATATCAAGATTTAGGTAATGATGATAAGGCATCAAAGTATTATGAAGAAATTCTGTTTAAATGTAGTGGAAGTATATATACTGCAGAATCAAGAAAACAATACCGAACAATTAGAGGAGATGAATTATGATAATATATAATGTAACTTGTAATGTAGAAGCTTCTGTTTCTGGGGAGTGGCAAAATTGGATGAAAACAAAACATATACCTGAGGTAATGGAATGTGGAATTTTCACTTCAGCAAAAATGAATAAAGTATTATCAGGAAATGATGGTGGTGATACTTT
>Ga0206678_10001242_pt1 | contig 16555 bp, 10 predicted proteins | sample M180m12015metaG_FD_155453 | JGI IMG/M metagenome (GOLD analysis project Ga0206678, IMG submission 155453) | Ammonia-oxidizing marine archaeal communities from Monterey Bay, California, United States - M1 80m 12015 | ecosystem: Environmental > Aquatic > Marine > Intertidal zone | place: USA... | reverse complement strand
CACTGCACTTTCTGATATTAGAGAAAGTATTGAAGAACTACGCTGGTACAGAGAAAAGGTGTTTTCTTAACCAAAACGTTACCCCCATAAACCAAAAAAGGCCCTGAATGTTGGGCCTTCTGCAGTGGATTATATTTGGGGAAAAATATAATTGACTATTGAAGCTCCATACGAATTAATTCCCAATTTTGACTAAAGCCACACGGTTCACGGCACTACAGGCAAGAACCAGATTTCCATCAGAGGTTGCCATCATATTGCGAATTACGCCACCGCCTGACGGTATTTCCCAGGACTGAAAACGCTGTGTCTCAGTATCGAAACGTACGAGCGTATTGGGCCACACAGATGATTCGCTATACCAAATTACATTACCAATTGCAGCAATGCCATATGGTTTGGACCCTGGCCCACCAGGAGAGATCCATTCCTGAACTTTCCTGGTTTCGGGGTCAAATCGACCCAGATAACCGCGAGCGTAATCCGTATACCACACCACATCATCCGGTGTAATAGCGATGCGTCGTGGACGTGCATCGGGATGCGGTAGTTCATATTCTGTAATCTCAGTTGTTTCTGGATTGATGCTACCGATTCGGTTTCCACGGAAATCAACATACCATGGTACCCCTTTGGAATTAATTTGGATGCCGTATGGATATGTACCGGTTGTCGGGGTTGCTGCAATCGTCATTTCCTTAGTCTTCGGTACAAGTCTCCCCACATGGCCCGATTGGAGTGTAAACCATAAATTGCCTTGCTGATCGAGAATGGGTGTGTGAGGGCCACGGATACCATCGGGGACATAGTATTCAGTCACATCTCCTGAATTCGGGTCTAGCATACCAACATAAGCCTGCGATACTGCCGTAAACCAAATGTTCCCGTTATTGTCTTCAACCAGACCATGAGGTCCGGAGCCAGCGATCTCTAGAGGGAACTCTTGCTTGATGCCCGACGCAGGATCAACGCGTCCAAGTCGATTCGTTAACTGACCAGTCCACCATATGGAACCGTCGCTTGCCGCAAGAGGATCATGAGGTCTGGATCCTAATGTTGGAGCGAGCCACTCAATGATTGTTACGTTGACGGGTCCGGGGATGAGAGTAGGGGCGGAATTAGGTTTTGTTGGAAAGTGGGTAGCCAGATATCTGCCGATAACGTCGGCTTTAACACTAGGCATAACCATCATTGAGCTAATCAGGTCTTTCCAACCCTCGTTAGTACCTCCTGCCCACCTCGAAATATAATTAAGTCTATGGCATGTGGCACAAGCCGCTTCAATCAACGCCTTGGCTTCCCCATCAGGCAAGTGAATCGGTGAGGAACGCCGCTGCGCTTGAGTAGTTGTCGAAACAATCCCTACACTGATGCAAACTGCCGCGATTAGAACCACAAGTATTCGTTGTTTCATGCAGAAATTTACACAATAAATTCATATAAACAAGAAAACCCACTTTTCTTCATGATAAACTCCTGATTTGAATTAAATAATATTTGAGGACTGATTCGAACCGCCGACCTTCGGGATATGAGCCCGAATGAATATCAACAATATCTGCATTTACAGAAATGTATGGTCAGTTTATGGCAATTCTGAACCTCAAAAGCCCTGTATATTATCCAATGTATGGGGCTTTTTTGCTTTTCAGTTTCGCCAATAAAATCTATTCAGCCTCAATTTGAACCTGGATACCATTCACATCATACCAATCTGAAAAATAGGAAATTTTACCATCTTCGTTAAATATTATCAATCCATACCATTTATTCGAAACCTTCTTGCCAGTTTCCTTGTGCGTAGGTGTCCATGTGCCATAGACCCTAACGGCATTGGGATTATCCAAATCCGGGTAATAGGAACCAGCATAAAACCCTGAACCATCGTCATCTGGTAAACCAACACCTTCCTGAAAAGTAATATCATCGAAATTATTATGATAAAATGATAAGATATCTCTTATGCCTTTTAGCCCAACCATAACATTCCCATTGTAATCGGGCGGGCTCCACTTGGCCGTATCCGCATATAGAGAGATCTGTGCTTCAAGGTCCTTATCCGCAAACCCCTTAATCCAAGTCTTAATGGTGCTCACATTACGATCAAAAGTATCTTGATTTTTTTGTTTTGCCGCTGATTCTTCTTTGTCAGCTTTGAGATCATTGATTTCTCTAATATTCTTTATACTGCTTCTATTTGCTGGATACCTGTCTAATGATTTTTGATAATAAGATAATGCATTCTCATAATCCTTTTCATTAGAATAGTAGTCTCCCATTGAATCATATGGATTATAACCATCAGGGTATGCTTTAATATATTGGTCAAGATAATTTTTTGCTTTGGCTTTATTTCCCAAAGCATCGTTGAAATACCCAAGTCTATTTAAGATATGACCAACACCGAGAAAATTGTTGTCATTTTTCTGCTTTTCTAAAAGAACTTCTAATTCAGATATTCCCTCTTCTAGTGTAGGCTTCGTTATAGCATAATAATAGTGAATGAACCGCCCATCAGGTTCAATTTCATACATTTTTGACCATACTTTATGCCTTCTAGCTTTTAAATCGTCCCCGGGAAGCACATCAAAAAATGAAACAAATAGGTTCGAATTTTCATTTTTTCCTTTTACCAGTTCCCTCGCTTTTTTCTGATGCATATCTCTTACTTCACCTGCAGGCGACATCCGAGCAAGCATTACATGTGATCCAAACAGTGTTGAATCAAAATCAAGAGAACTTTTGAAATAAGTATATGCCATTTCTTGTTCAACATTCATATAAAGGAACAATCCTTTTAGTACCAATGCATCTGCTGTTTCATTTTCACTGCGCCATTGAATATATTCGCCTTCAGGAACTTGACTGGCAGTATCTGATTGAGTGCATGAAACCGCGAATATTGATATCATCAATAATGTAAAAAATAGTTTCCTCATGATTATCTCCTTATGGGTTCGTTAGTGTAGCAAATTATGATTAATGCCTGAAAAATACAAAAAAAAAGGCACTACCGGAAAGCAATGAACACTTATTTTATTTATTTGTACCAAAGACGCTTCATACAGAAAATTACCCACCAATGTGAGTGTCTTTTATAAACAAATGAGCCCCACCCTTGGTGAGGCTCATTTGTAGCTAGTATATTGTTCATATTACTTCAATAAAACCATCTTTCGGGTCTTAACAAAGTTACGCTCTCTCATATTTGCAATAATACGCTATAAAAAAGTAAATCTTAGAGAGTGATTTTTTCTTTTATACTTCTTAGATTCCCATTAATCCGAGTGAAGGGTTATCTTTTTAATATCAAAAACCTTGGTGAGGAGGCAATATGACTTATCGTGTACTATCTATGTTTGTTATTATCACCATCATGGGGTGCGGCAACAGCCAGGGAAACGCCACACTGGATATTGACCAACGCTCTTATAACCTCGGAGGGATTGGCGCTTTCGGTGAAATGGTGAATGTAGGCGTCAAAAAACTGGCCCTGAGCGCAGCATTATCACCTGAAGACATGGACGCACTCATCAAAGAAGCAACTCGCGTAGCCAAACGGAATCATGTTGAAATCTACCGGGAAAATGACTTTCTGGTGACCGACCTTTTCCCCGCATCCATTACGGATGGTAAACATGTACTAGTAATATACAAGGGGGAAACCAAACAGCAATATCTGGATCTCAAAATCCGAAAGTCACGACTTGTCGCATCAAACCAATATACCGGCCAAGCACGTGAAGAAATTGCTCGCCGATTAGGTGCGATGCTAAGTTATCCCGAATGGAAAATTAACGAACTGATCAGTAATAATAGGCCCGAGTGAGGAGGCTATTTGAACCAGAGGTGGTTCATTTAAGCAATACCATTTTCTTAGCGTACTTATTTTTTCTTTTCTTTCTCCAGATTTAGCTGAGCGATATCCGGATCCCAGTAAGCGTCTCCGATAAGATGCTTCACAAAGTATTCCGCGCGGAGCCAATGCCAATAATCTCCCATATCTCCATACCCATGACGTTGTCCGGGGAAAAGAAAGAAATCAAATCTCTTATTGGCCCGGATTAAGGCTTCGGCCATCCTCAAGGTACCCGCCATATGCACATTGTTATCAATGTCCCCGGTGGTTAACAACAGATGCCCTTTCAGATTATTGGCCAAGTCTGAGTTTTTGGCAATATCATATTCAAAACTGACCCGGCCGGAATCGTCCACAACCTCCTTAATGCCATGATGTTTCTCGGACCACCAATTATTATACACATCATTATTATGATTTCCAGATGAAGAAACAGCCACTTTGAAAAAATCCGGATAAACGAGCATGGCCGCAGTAGACATAAAACCGCCGCCGGAATGACCATATATGCCCACGCGATTTATATCGATGAAGTCATGGCGGTCAACCAATTGTTCAATTCCAGCTTTTTTATCTGCCAGGCCGTAATCACGCAAATTGCCGTAGCCATAATTATGATACCACTTAGAACGAGCGGGATGCCCCCCACGGTTGCCAATGGTAATCACAATAAAACCGAATTGGGCCAGAGAAGTTGTGCTGTGTCGAAGCTGCGTGAAGGATTTAGCTACGGCTTCAGTTTGGGGGCCGGGGTAGACATAAGCAACAATAGGATATTTCTTTTGGGGGTCAAAATCGAAAGGTTTAGTCATGACTCCGTAAATATCCGTGACACCATCAGCAGACTTGACCTGAAATGGTTCGGGGTATTGAAACCCTGCCATCATTAGCTGGGACAAATCCGCTTCTTGAAGGTCCACCATTTTCTTTCCACTGGTATTATATAGCGCTGATTCTGGTAGACTATTGACACGTGAATAATTATTGACGAAAAAACGGTTGGATTCTCCAATAGAGATCCTATGATCAAAATTACCTTGGTTTAATAGTTTTACTTTGGTTCCATCAAAAAAGACGCTATACATGTGCTGAAAGTATGGATCTTCATTTTTCTCCCGCCCATTGGCCATAAAATAGATGGTTTTTTTTCGTTCATCAACACCCACTACTCTTCTGACGGAATATGGACCGCTGGTGATTTGTCTTTTTAGAGCTCCATTTTTTCCATAATAGTATAAATGAGCCCAACCATCCCTTTCAGACCACCAGATCATATCACCTGATTTGAGCAGTTCTAACCTCTGTAATTCGATATATGTATTTAATTTTTCTTCAAAAAGTACTTTTACTTCGCCTGTTTCTGCATCAGCTACACATACATCCACCTTTTGCATATCACGACTCTGACGATAGAAATAGAGTTTTTTGGAATCCTCGGCAAGCCATACTGTTTGCTGCGGTTTGTCACTGTCTGGATATCGAAATTGCCGGCCAGAGTAAATACCAATACGCTGATCCTTAAATTTTTTGATATCAAGCTTTAATATACTTTGTGTGGCTAGATCGTGAATATCAATTTCATATTGCGGTACATTCTTATCACCGGCCATGACGTATTTATATGTTTCCAGTTTTGGTCGTTTATTTTTCACAGAATGAATCACCCATAATTCTTTGCTTTTTCGTTGATCTGAACGAATAGAAGCGAATTTTTTTGAATCTTTGGCCCAATAAATTCTTGTGCGCTTGCGTTTACCCTTATCTTTTTTCCGTTTATCATCTGTATCCCCTCGACTAAACGAATAAGAAAAGCTATAGTGTTCCTCTCCATCACGAGTCAGCTGTATTTCATTCACTGTTACCTTTTCAATCGCATCTTCAGCTTTCTTTCCATCTTTACCCCTGCCTGCATCGAGTATTTTTTTATAATCAGAAGAATTAATCATATAAAGATTATGATTTCGGGCAAAAACAATCGTCTCGCCATCCGGTGAAACGTTAGCCCATTTTGGATGTTTATCGGGTGCTTCCCAATCCTTCAATTCTCTAAGATTTTGAGTATTTATTTTGTATTCAAAATGAAAAACTTTTTTCTTGTATATCTTTTCCTTTTCCTTTTTATCTATTTCCCACTTTTGTTCATCGGTCTCCTCATCAATTACCTCATCATCTTTATCATCCTGGGAAGATTTCACTTCAAACTGAAGCGTATTTTCATCAATAAATTTTATTTTTTTTATGGGTAGGTGCTTTGCATCCCACGGGTCTCGTGTAATTCGGGTTAATTCTGCGGCTATTTTATCGTTGTCAAATATTTGTTCCTTTTTATCCCTTACTGGATCAACAACATAAAATGTTTTTCCTTCAGATGTCTCCCATTCGTACCAAAAATTTTCTGTCCCTTCAATCCATTTGGGATTAATAGATGTACTGTACATGAGCTTTTTAATTTTATAGGGTGCAAATCTTCCTGCTAATTGATAATTGGCTTTCCCCGCCAAATTATCCTCACCTGCCATTAATGGCATTATTAAGAGAAAGCACAGATAGCCCATTGCATATCTTTGTTTCATTTTAACCTCCAATAACTGTGGTAAAAATTGATTAGTCAAGTGTATGAACAGATGATGGCCACACACAGTAGGTAACTTACAAAATACACACACTAATGTGGGCGTCTCTTTTAGAAACAAAAAAGCCCCCGTGAGGAGGCTATTTGAGCCAGAGGCATTTCATTTAATTCTCCTGAAACCCCCCTTCTCTATTTCTTAAGGCTTCCCTTCCCTCATTTTTTTTCTAAGACCAAGAACAAACCCATATTTTGAGGGATTGTGATCGGACCTTCCAAATTGAATTCCTCATAAGATTGTAACTTATCAACTTCTGGTGAAAAAAGGCGACCTAACTTGAATCCAAATTGATTCCAATCAAAATCTAGTCTTACATTTTCATCCTTATCACTCCAGGATGCTATTGCTATAAGAATTCTTTCAGGTTTTAAATATGCCGTCGCAATTATTTTTTCATGGTTCGTTATTACTGGTGGTTTTTCAAGCCAATACCCTTTTATTTCACTCGATTCAATTCCAAAGTCATTCATTAATTTCCAAATCGGCCTCACGTCAGTTTCTCCATACATACGGGTTGTCATTCCATATAATAATCCACGGTAAGGGTGTCCTCCACCTTGAAGCATTTCACCCATCAGTCCAAAAGGAATACCGGAGACTTCCGTTAACCAATAATCTTCATCCTTATCATACTCAAAATATTCTCCAAACCATAGTCTGGAGATAAAAGGAAAATGCTCCATATAAAGCATCGCACTATTGATAAATCCATCCCTTGAGTTAAACTGATTAGCTGAATGAAGATCAATAATAACTTCTGGGCGATGTTTATTTAATACTGATACTATTCGTTTTACAGTTTCTCGATTAAAAGCTATATCGTCTAGATACAATCCATCGATATCTTGATTTTTTGCTAACCAGTTGAGTCCTTCAATATAATAATTTGTCCAACGAGAGGTTCCCTTATTTAAAATAGCAGCATCATCCACGCGCCATGCATGCCAGGCTGAATGGTAATTATCTTTCAAATGTTCCTGTAGCCATGAATGTCCTCCACCTACTCCATCATTAAATATTTCAAAGCCTAAACTGCGCATAGCAAATATCTCATGTGTTTTATACGTTAATTCGCGAATCGTGTTATAAAGTTTTACTTTCACATTTTTCTGATGAGCTTCCTGGATATATGCCGTCTGCTTATCTAGATTATAAAAAGGATAATTAATAAACGGATTTATTGCATTAGCATGATGAATATTGACCACAGTTCCACCCCATGCGAGAACAGTATCCACCGGAACATATTTATGAACAAAACGTGTTTGAAAATGATTTTTCAAATTTAAAGGTTTAAAAGGGGTTATTAAAAATCGAATATTATAATGAAGAGTATCCCCAACACTCATCATACGTGGCCCACTATAATTTTGAACCAATACGTAGTCCTCTCTGTCAATTATATTGATTCCACCTTTTCCATTATTCGCCCATGAACTTGGTAGAACTAACGGCTGATTCTGATAAAAGTTGGTATTTAATGGCCGAACATAATTATTATCTCTCAAAACATATTGCAGGCCTTTATTGATTCCACCAAGCCAAACACCTTCCTGATGGTTAGTCACATCCCATTTCCAGTTAACTTTATTCGGACGTTTTTGACCTTTGTGTCCAAGTCCTAATATATATTTTGCTGCATCTTTATCCACATGCATGGGGACTTGAATATTATTTATTAAAACCTCGTTTTTTGCAACCAGACTTATTTTATAATCCAACATTCCTTCATATTCAAGTACACCATTTACATAAAGATTGAAATTATCTGATTCATTTTCTACAAACCACAAAGAGCGTCCACGAGAATCTTTGGCTAAATCATATGGAATTGACTTCCACAATTCATCTTTCCCATTGACTGTTACTTTAAAATCGATTGGATTTCTAATTATTGGATTAGGCGTATCTTGAAATCCTGTCATTTCTGGTGTAAAAAAACTGTTTATCTGGTTAGGTAATCCATTTTCACTTAAGAGTATTTCGCGACCCAATATGATTAGTCTTTTACCTTGAATTTCTACGGGTGTAAAAGGTGGTATAATAAAATCAGGGTCCTTTCCAACCGTTGAATTAAGCCAACGTAAACGGGACATATTCTCAGGATGATCATCACCTCGATTGGCAACTATTCTGTCCCGAATCGATATTGTAACCGATAAATTCTCGGATGACGCATTTTTAGAAGATATATTTATTTGACCCTTGAATTTACCAGATTGTTCTGGGAGTTGAACTCCAAACCATAATGCCTGAACTTTTCCTTTTTGCACTGAAACAGATTTATTAAAGGGACTTCCGTTTATATCCACTCCACCCAGATTAAAACATGTGAATTCCGATCCTTTGATAAAGCTGCCACTTGGTGATATAAAATCAGTGAACGCCACGGAGATATCTTCCAACATCTGATCTTTTGCCCATACACCAATTTGGAACGTAAAATATTCCCCTTGTTGTCCTGAATCTTCAAAAGAATTAATCAAACCTCGGTTTATCCAACGTTTTGGAATGTGATTAATCATTCGAATTGAATGATTTCGATCTTCAGGGAATAAATAATAGCTCTGGTTAATCCCTTTAACCATTTTCTCAATTTCTGATTTTTTGGCAATAACTTCCATAGGATAGAAACTATGAAAGTTATCCACAGATTGAATATGGGTAACTTCGCCCTGCGGTAGTCCATTAAATAATGTATCATTGATCTCACCTAAAGATCTCAACCAATCTTCATTAGCTGAACTCTTTGGTCCTAAATAATTTATTTTCGGATAGTAACCGCCAGTGGACTCAAATGGGAAATAATAGATATGATATAATTTTGATCCTTGATTTGGCTCAAAAATAATTTCACCAAATTCATTATTAATCTCTTTGAGAAAAACATTTATTATTGGTTCCCCAGATTGAGCATCAATCACAACAACAGCCTTTTCTTTTGGATTATTGTCACTTCGACGCCAATGTATTCGAATCCCCAAAAAGCGATTATAAGATTTAATTTTGACTACAGCTCTGTGGTTGCCCCAGGACTTGCCCTTCTCACCTGCAGGTAGATGAGGTTTCCAATTTCCAGATTCCCATACAACACCATCAATAATATTTTCTTTTTCTGTTGTATTGCGTTGAAGCGCAATATTTTGAGTTTGAAGGCAAGACGCCAGAGCCAAACCAAATGAAACAATTATTAATCGATAAGAAAAAGTTTTGTAAATCATATCAACTATCTTCATTAATATTATAAGCATAGCTAAAAGGCATGACTGTTTTATCATCCCATAGCCCAATTGAGATATTATGTTTATTAGCATCTTGAGCAAAGAGAGGCAGTACAAATAATTTGACCCACAGGCGTTTCATGCAGAAAATCACATAATATTCAATCATTTGGGTCCATAGTGAAGTCTTCTAATAAATTATCTATAATTAAAAAAGATATAACGGCTATGCCAGCTATCCCATATAAACAGGTATTACGCCTCCTTTGTTCTTCGCGTAAATTATATGCTTTATAAGACCAAATAATTGTTCCATCTTTTTCTACAACTTCCTTTACATCATTAAAACTATAAAACTTCATCCCTTTAGATGTTTTTATTCTTATAGTTTTATCTTTTTCAATAATTTCAGCTTTACCTGAAGTCTTTTCTAATGGGAATCCAGATTTATCGAGTCCCGGCTCTTTTAATATTATAGTATGTTGTGCAAAGCCTGGTACAATAAGCGGAACTACAAATAATATGAGCCAGAGACGCTTCATTTATTGTTTTGCTTTTAACAAGCGTTCAATAAATTCATTAAAATGTTGACCATTAATCCAACGAACCACCACCAACAAATCGTTTTCCCAATCTATATAAATAATATTCGAACCAGCACCCCGAAAAGTGACAGCCGTTTCTGGTGCGGAAGGAATCGATTTTTTCGTACCATCTCTGTTTGCATTGAGGAACCAGTTCATATACCCATATCCTTTCATGGGGACAGTCGGTTTTCTCGCCATTTGAATCCAATTTTCTGAAATGAGTTGTTTGCCGTTCCACTTACCATTTTGGAGGTATAAATAACCGAATCGTGCGTGATCCATGGCGCTAATCCACATTCCTCCCCCCCAATGACCACCGCCGCTGACCGACTGCATCATTTGGCCGTCAAGTAAAACCCAAGAATTTGTATACCCATGCCAGCGCCAGGTGTTGGATGCACCAATGGGATCCATAATATATTTTTTCAATATTTGTGGAAGTGGTCGCCTCCATACATGAAGCGCCGAAAGGGCCAAGAGATTGACTCGAACATCGTTGTATTTCCAAAACGTTCCTGGTTCATAAAGGGGTTGATTTTGGAGCTCCGTCCATGGGATATCCTTTGGGGGACGATCAGCCCAATCCGGCTTATCCCACAATGTACCCTGCCAATGACTCGTTTGGCGGAGTAAATGATCCCATGTGATTTTGCTGTTATGATCGCTAACAAAGTGATCTGTTGACATATAAGACCCTACGGTTTCATGAACGTTACGGATATATCCTTTATCATGAGCCAACCCTACTACGGTGGATAAATATGTTTTAGATATACTAAATGTCATGTCCACACGATTTATGTCACCCCATTCCGCTACTATGTACCCATTTTTAATGATTAAACCCGTCATATCTCCACGTGGTTTTGTTGGACCTATGATTTCACCATGGGGCTCTTTGGTCAAGGTGGCCTTGATATACTCTTTAAGTTCTCGAGATCCAGCACTCTCGCTTTTAATTGCAAATTGTATCGCACGATTAAGTTTTGACTCGCTCATTCCCACCTCGGCCGCTTGTTTTCTTTCCCAATCTCCATAGGGTGGAAAATAGGTTTGAGATACACCAATAGTAACAACGATCCAGATGAAAATAATATTTTTAGAGTACTTAATTATCATTTTAGTCTCCTTTATTAGAGCCAGAGGCGTTTAATACAGAAATTTCCCAGTAATGTGGGTGTCTCTTTTAAAAAGCAAAATAACCCCTGGAAGTTGGTTCAATATCGCCAACTTTTTAGGTCTGCTCCGGGTGGTGCTGTATTTTCCATCCGCACAACTGCTTTGGGTATAAACATTTGATTATATCGCAACCGGGAAAGGGCATTTGGACGGGTGTGATCACCATTCCAACAGTGTTCGGCACGATCGCCATAATCCACTTCTCCATTGTAATAAGGTTTAGTGGTTTCTTTTAAAAACTCCTCCATTAAATATACGGCGTTGTTAAGGTAATAGTTATCCATATCACCACAGTAGATGTGGATTTTACCTTCTAAATCGGAGCCTATCTTTGACCAGTCACGCTTCAATATGTATTGGAGATCGTAGTTCTCACGCCAATAATTGGCCACATCCTTATCAATTTTTCCTGTGTATTTATCCCAGATTGGCTGAGGATAACCATCCGGACCCATGGGGCTGTAAACGGCTTGCCAGATATCCCACTGGTCGCCCGACCGACTATTCGTTCCAAGTGCCAGCTCCAAATGGTTCATATCTTTCATGGTGGCATTTACTTCACCCAGGTAATTTCTGTGTGCCGATGTTTCAACCTGCTTAAATGGACCCTTTTTGTAGTAAGCATTTTCATCCTCATAGATGTTCACTTGGCAATATGCTCGAAAATCGATGGGATCAGGGCAGGCCGCAAAACATCCATTATATTCCTTGGGATAGAAAACCTGTGCCGCCAGCGCCTCCCATCCTCCGGTAGAACCGCCATAAAGGAATCTAGCCCAACCCTCACCAATGCCACGGAATTTTTCCTCGATATAAGGAATCAGTTCATAGGTAATAGCATCGCCATAGGGACCAATATTGGCGGAATTAACGGCATAGGAATCATCATAGTATGGGTTCTGGTGCTGAATATCAATTACCAGGACGCGAGGAAAATCATCACTTGTCCAATCTTTATAGAATTGATGTTCATATTCCTGAACTGTCCGATTATACCCCTCCCAGTTGAATCGAGAACTGAATTCAGGTTCCAGATCAGGATCGGGCGGTTCAGGCCTGAATCCCCTGAAATCATGATTATAATGTCCATGAAAAACCATCACTGGGTATTTTGCCTCAGGATGTTTATCAAAATCTTTCGGTAATAAAATGTGCGCACCTAGATAGGTGGGGCGACCCCAGAATTCTGTCAACAGTTTACTTTGGAAACGTATATGCTTAACATACTTGCTGTCCTTCGGTGGCTCGATGACTGGAATTACCTGATCTAAGGTAATTTTCACCGTTTTTCTTTTGCTTGGATCTAAAAATATTTTCTGAGGTTTGGAATAAAGATTCCCAGGTGAACGGTTCCATTTTTGCCCCTCTCCATTATCCATAGGAAGTTTAACGGTCTGTCCCGTATTCAGATTAAACGTTTCGTATGTATGTAACAATCCTTGTACCCAGTATTCTCCAACGGGAATATCATTGAGCGATTCAATGGGGTAGCCCAGTGCGGCGCCATCAATTACTACACCCTTGTTAGGCCTTGGGCCTATAACGTCTACACCATATATCAGACCTGTATTATTCCGGTACGTGATCTGAAATCGGGGTTCAGGATCATCCTTCTTTGCCAGCAGAAGCAGAAGCCGCCCTTCCAATAATTTTCCGTCACTTTCCTGTGGATAGGTTATAACAAAATTCAGCTTACCTGCGGAGAGAGACCCCACGGCAAGGAAACAGCTAAGCAAAATGGTCATTATTCTGGACATAGATTCCCTCCCATTGTTTCTTTGTAAATAAAAATGTTTCATAGATTTGAGCCAGAGGTGTTTCATTTATTCTATCTTCTCCCAAACTTCTTTCATGTAATCATTTGAAATAATCAATCGGTTATTATTTAGTTCGTATTTAAAAGTTTCTGATTCCCCAATCATATCAGGATTCTTGTGAATTTTAAACGATTCTGTATACGAGTCACCATCCAAATTGAATAATCCACTATGGGCAAAAATATTATCACTTGAAACAATTTGAGTAACAAGTGAATAGTGATTATCTGCATAGATTTTAATTGATTTCACATCATCACTTGTATTATTAGTAATGGAATCACCAGATGTGTAATTGCCCGAAACATACTGCCAAACACCGTTCAATCCAGTCTTATTTGGTAATGTACAACTCATCATCAATGCTGCCAGTAAAATTGTTAATCGTTTCATTTCATTCTCCTTTATTTGCTCCAGAGGTGTTTCATACAGGAAATTACACAGAAATTTTAAGAGCTGATATGTAAAAAGGTGTGAGCTTGTCCTTGGTATGCCCCGTACCTATATTAAGTACCCAATCCTTGGATGGGGGGCCCATACTGTGTCCCATTTAGGATAAAGTTTGATAAAGTAACTATGGTGTTTCGAATATTAACTTATAATGAGGTTAAAACTAAACGAGAGGGTATTTTTGTCATGAATAAAATAAATCTTAAATCATTACTTTACTTAATAATAGTACCATTTTTGTTTGCTGAAAACCCACCTTCAGACAAATTAAAACTGATGGCGGTTGAAAAAGTAGACTCACAGTCAAAGCTTATTCAAGAAATGGTAGATATGATTTATAGTTTTGGAGAGCTAGGCTTTCAAGAAGTTGAAACATCTAATTATTTAATTGGGATTTTGGAACAAAATGGTTTCAAAGTTACCCGTGGAATATCAGGTATTCCTACAGCTTGGATGGCAGAATGGGGTAAAGGAAAACCAGTGATTGCCTTGGGCTCTGATATCGATGGTATACCAAAATCATCTCAAATGCCGGGTGTCGCTTATCATAAGCCTATCATAGAAGGTGCGCCTGGACATGGCGAAGGACATAATTCTGGTCAAGCGGTAATTGTAGCAGCTGCCATTGCTATGAAAGAAATTATGATTAATGAAAAAATTAAGGGAACATTGAAAATTTGGCCAGGAGTTGCTGAAGAATTGGTCGCAACAAAAGCTTATTTTGTTAGAGATGGTTATTTTAAAGACGTTGATGCATGTATTTTTACTCATGTAAGTAGTAATTTGGCAGTGACACATGGACAGGCGGGTGGTAATGGATTACTCTCGGTAGAGTATTCATTTAAAGGTAAAACAGCCCATTCTGCTGGCTCACCTTGGAGAGGTAAAAGTGCTCTAGATGCTGTAGAGTTAATGAATATTGGTTGGAATTTTCGTAGAGAGCACCTACGTCCACCATATCGAATTCATTATATAATTACTGATGGTGGAGATCAACCAAATGTTGTTCCAAGAAATGCTTCAGTTTGGTATTATTTACGTGAACTGGACTATGAGCATATCATGGAACTTTTTGATTATTCGAATGATATTGCAGAAGGCGCAGCTAAAATGAGTGGCACAGAACTTATATCTACAAGAATATTAGGTTCTGCTTGGCCAAGGCATTTTAATGAACCAATTGCACGTGCTATGTATACAAATATAAAAGAAGTTGGCCTTCCTACATGGGATAAGAAAGATCAGACTTTAGCAAAAGCTGTTCAGAAAGAAGCTGGAAATAAAGAAATAAAAGGACTTCCTACAGAATTAGATTCATTAAGAGGCCCAGTCTCAAGTAAAAATAATTGGGGTGGAGGATCAGATGACATAGGTGATATTAGTTGGACAGTTCCTACCGTAACACTACGTTTTCCATCAAATATTCCAGGCCTTCCCGGTCATAATTGGCTTAATGGTATTTCTATGGCAACCCCTATCGCTCATAAAGGAGCTGTTGCAGGTGCAAAAGTGACAGCTATGACACTCGTAGATCTTTTCACAGATAAAGGTTTAATAAAAGATGCGAAAAAATATTTCAAAAATCAAACAAAAGAAACGAAATATCAACCTATGATTCGTAAAACGGACAAACCAGCAATAGAATTAAATGAAGAGATCATGCGTAATTATAGAAATGAGATGAAAAAATTCTATTATGACCCGAGTAAGTACGACACATATTTAGATCAACTTGGCATAACATACCCAACTATTAAGAAAAAATAGCCCCTTAAATCATTCGACTGAGAAGCGTTCAAACCAGTTCCTCAGGTAAAGCTGTACGCGGATGAAATTGGTTGGTGGCCTACTCCTGCTATGCCAACCATCGGTGAGCCGGATCATGGCTGTAGGCACTTTCCGAAGTTTCAAGGCTTTGTAATACTGTTCCGTTTGCTCCATTGGAGTTCGGAGATCCTTCTCTCCGGTCATGAGCATGGTAGGAGTAGTGACGTTGCCCACGTACATGAGGGGTGAACGCCGCAAGTGCTCGCTCGGATCCTCCCAGGGCAAATTCTCGAAGTTGTAGTACCAAGACGAACCATCCGTCGTTCCAACGAAGCTCATCCAGTTGATGACGGGTGCTTTAGACACAGCAGCGGTAAATCTGTCCGTGTGACCAACTATCCAGGCTGTCAGAACTCCTCCTCCACTCCCGCCATAGACGAAGAGATTTTTATCATCAATGTATCCGCGCGAAAGGACTTCATCCACACCTGCCATGAGATCATCAAAGTCCTTGTCTGGATATGCATTCTTTATGGCATTACCAAAAGCGCTTCCGTAGCCGGAGCTTCCACGGGGATTTGTGTAAAGAACCACATAGCCATTTGCGACGTGATTCTGATTTTTGAAATCGAATCCCCCATTATACATGGCATGAGGTCCACCATGAATCCTCAAAATCAGGGGATATTTTTTTGAGGGGGTAAAGTCGGGTGGCTTCACGATCCATCCCTGGATACGAAAATCGTCCACCGATTTGTACCAGATTTCTTCCACCTCTCCCAGTTTGACTTCCGACAGATGTGTTTTATTCGAAGCGTAGAGTGTTTGAATTTTTGATGGCTTCTTGATCGTGAAAGAGACCAAGTTTTTCGGTACGTGGTAGCTGCTTAGTGTCCCCACAGCCAGGCCGCGCTTACCAATGTCTGTGATACGGAGAATATGCTTTCCCTTTGTTACAGGTCGTGGTTTACCGGATAGTGGCGCAAAGTAGAGATTCGAAGTGCCGTTCATAGCCGCGGTGTAGTAGACACCGCTTCCATCCTCC
>Ga0206678_10001234_pt1 | contig 16612 bp, 12 predicted proteins | sample M180m12015metaG_FD_155453 | JGI IMG/M metagenome (GOLD analysis project Ga0206678, IMG submission 155453) | Ammonia-oxidizing marine archaeal communities from Monterey Bay, California, United States - M1 80m 12015 | ecosystem: Environmental > Aquatic > Marine > Intertidal zone | place: USA... | reverse complement strand
TATGTTCCAGGTTTCCGGAAGTGGTTGACTGACATCAACAGACTTCCCGGACTTGTAGATTTCCCGAATCGTCCCAGGTCGACCCAATAGGTCCAGGTCATCCAGGACTGCGGGATCAACAATAAGCAAATCGGCCATACATCCAGCTTCAACTCGGCCCAGATCATCGGCTCGCTTGATTGCAATCCCGCCATGTCCGGTCGCACTCTGGATTGCCTGTTCAGCGTTCATGCCAAGATGCTCCTGAAACAATTTTAGTTCACGGTAGTGCCATTGCCCGTACGGGGTGATTGAAAAGCCACTCTCGCTGCCTGTCAGGATTGGCACACCGGCTTCGAATACTGCGCGCAGCGCGGCACTGCTCCGGGTAATCTCGTCCTGGAACACCTGGCAATATGATTCGTCGGCACCAATGGCTGCACCAAAGTCAGCGAGGTTCGCCTGGAATGTAAAGGTAGGCACCAGAGGCACTCGTTTATCAATAACTGCCCGGGTTGCTTCTTCATCCATGTGGGTTGCATGAAGAATGAGGTCAAAACCTGCTAGTGCTGCATCACGGGCGCTGGATGCATTCCTGCAGTGACCAGCGACCGGGACATTTAATTGATGTGCCGTATCGCAGACACACTTCAAATCGTCCAGTGACCAGGTCTGGATTTCATCCTGCGCATGGTTCGGTCGAAGCGGCAAGCCACTGACGTGTACCTTGATCCAGTCGACGCCCAGTTTCACCTGGGAATGAATCTCTCTTACGATTTCATCGTGAGTGTGCACAACCACGCCATATCCTCTGCGGCCACGGTCAGGCAGCAACCTGCTCGCGGTACCGGCAATGCTGTTAATGAGCGCATTGCCGCCCGTGGCGATTCGTGGTCCGGCAATAACCCCGCCTTCAATTGCATCTCGCAGATCGACACCAACCTCAAAGATACAGTCTGCATCCAGGATGGAAGTAACCCCGGCACGCAGGACTTTCTGGGCATTTACGCCAGCCACGAGTGTCGCCAGTCCGGCACGCCGATGGAAAAACAGTTCGTCGTTGGTCGTGGGTTCATCGAAGCTGATATGGCAATGACTATCTATCAGTCCAGGCATCAACAGATCGCCCTTCAAATTGACGGACGCCAGATCAGAAAACACTTGAGATTGCTCGCTTGCAGCTTGGCCAGTTACCTGAATTCTGTCTTCTACAACCAGTACGGGTTTTTCAGTGACAACTCGGCCAGTACCATCAATCAACTTGCCGGAGTGAAACAGTATCGCTTTGCTATCTTGCATTTTTCTGTACATCTCCCGAACGGATTGTGAGCCGGGTTGCGCCGTTCTGAAGTAATATATACTGTGTCATGGACTTATATTGCAACCGCTAGTGAGGTCTACATGTTCAAACTTGACGTAAACGGGCAGCAAGTTACGGTCGACTGTAGTGAAGATACGCCACTTCTCTGGGTGCTTCGAGACCATCTGCGACTAACGGGCACCAAGTTTGGCTGTGGAATCGGCCAGTGCGGCGCCTGTACGGTCCATATTGATAGCCAACCTGTTCGTGCCTGCATGATACCGATCGAAAAAGCTCAAGGTCGTAACGTTCGGACAATCGAGTCCCTAAAACGCGATGATAATTTTAGTGTGGTACAGACTGCCTGGCTTGAGGAGGATGTTGCTCAGTGTGGATATTGTCAATCGGGCCAAATAATGGCGGCAACCGCATTACTCGAGAAGAACCCTGATCCGGATGAAGAAGCGATTAACGAGGCGATGTTGGGACACATTTGCCGCTGCGGCACCTATCCCCGTATAAGACTTGCAATTAAAAGAGCCTCTCACCAATTATCCCGAGGTGAGTCATGAGCAGCACAACCCGTCGTGACTTTCTGAAGCAATCTGCTCTCGCGAGCGCGGGCACCATTCTGGTTGGATTTCAGCTTCCTGTGTTTGCGAAAAAACAAGCCCTAATAACTGATGCATTTATTCGGCTGGAACTTGACGGTGCAGTAACGCTGATGATGAATCACGCTGAATTCGGAAATGGTGCCTACACCAGTCTTTCAATGATGGTCGCTGAAGAATTGGACCTCGACTGGCAGACCATCAAGCTGGAAGCTGCGCCCACAGAACAACGTTACTACAGCCCGCTGTTCGGTGAGTACCTGACTGCCGGCAGTGTCTCTACGGCGAGTTCCTTTATGCCGATGCGTGAAGCTGGCGCTAGAACCAGACAATTGCTGCTTGAAGCAGCGTCGATCCACTTTAGTGCGCCGATCAGTTCGCTTCGAACTGCCGACAGCAAGGTGCATCACCGAGATGGCAGATCTGTTTCCTACGCTGCTTTGATCGCTGTAGTGGAAGCTAATGGCTTGAAGCCACCTGAAAAAGCTAAACTAAAGAATCCGGAAGATTTTGCTGTCTTGGGCAAACCCCAGAGACGAATTGAAGCACCAGAGAAGGTAGACGGTTCTGCAATCTTCGGCAGTGATATCCGATTTGACGACATGTTGTTTGCATCTATTGTTCGCCCACCTGTGTATGGCGGGTTTGCACGGGATTTCGATGGGACTAATGCTCTGGCTGTCAAAGGCGTTGTTCGGGTCAAAAAAATTGATGCAGGAATAGCTGTTCTCGCTAGAGATTATTGGACCGCAAAGAAAGCAGCTGGTTTGGTGACAGTCAGCTGGGAAGACGGTGGTAACGGCGGGCTTTCCACCAAGGGCTATTCGGTTGAATATCGCGAATTGAGCGACAAACCAGGTTTGCTGGCAGAAAATATCGGCAGGGCCGAAGAGATCATTGCTGAAACCGAAGATGGACTGGTGATCGAGTCGGTATATGAAATGCCTTATCTCGCGCACGCAACCATGGAGCCGATGAATTGCACGGCCAAGTTAGCTGGTGATCGCTGTGAAATCTGGGTCGGTACTCAATATCAAAGTAATGATCGCACTGTGGTTGCAAAAATGCTGGGTGTCCCGGAGGAAAATGTCGTTATAAATCGAACTCTGTCGGGCGGCACTTTCGGGCGAAGGGCGAGTAAAACTGCTGACTTTGTCACAGACGCCGTGCAGGCAGCCAGTGGTGAAAACGTCCCGGTACAGGTGATCTGGTCTCGCGAAGAAGATATTCGTGGAGGCCACTATCGACCACAATTTATTCACCGCCTCAAGGGTGTGCTCGATAATCAAGGGTATCCACTGGCCTGGCATCAAAGGGTGGTTGGTAAATCTATCATGCAAAACACCAAGCATGACCCGGCTTATATGGTGAGAGGCATGGACATCTATTCACTGGATGGCTGTTTGCAGGAACCGTTTGGTGTCTTCCCTTATGGCACGTCCTACGAGATACCCAATCATCGAATCGAAAGCCACAATCCCGCAAAGACTGGTGTTCGACCACATGAATGGCGAGCAGTCGGACATACCCATACAGGTATCGCTTACGAATGTTTCCTTGACGAACTTGCGGACAAAGGTAGCAAAGATCCCCTTGACCTGCGTCTTCACCTGTCACGAAAACATACGCGCATGCACAACTTGTTAGAGAAGCTGAAGAAAGTTTCAAATTGGGAACAACCTCTTGCAGCAGGCAGGGGGCGCGGTATGGCAGCCCGGGTTTATTCCAACTCATGGATTGCACAGTCAGTTGAATTAACGGTTGATGAAGACGGTAGCTATTCAGTAGACAAAGTTTTTTGTGTCGTAGATTGCGGTTTTGCCGTCAATCCATTGGGCATCCAAGGGCAGATTGAAGGCGGCATTATGCTGGGGCTGAATGCGGTTGCCTACGGTGCTATTGACGTGGTTGATGGTCGGGTTGTACAGAGCAATTTCCATGATTATCGCCCGCTCAGGATGCACCAGATGCCCGAGGTGGAAATACATATCATGCCGAGTGAGCTTCCTCCCACCGGTGTTGGTGAACAATCCACTACCCCCATTGCACCTGCCATCGGTAACGCAATTTTTAACGCCACCGGAAAGCGAGTGCGAGACTTTCCACTGGATCGCCAGGGTTTTGTTCTAAAGGGCTAAGTACAGATGCGAGAGTCCGAACTACTGAATCATTCGGGGCTGCTGATCAGTGCCTGTCTCGGCGTCATCTGCAGCTCGATCGTACTGCCATTTTATTCCATTGGCGTTTTCGTGATCCCGATCACCACAGAGTTTGGATGGACCCGGGCTGAGTTCCAACTGGCGATTTTATTTAGTACAGGTACCGGCATCGTGACAGCACCCGTGGTTGGCATGCTGATAGAGAAATTTGGCGCTAGAATTGTCGCCCTTTGCGGGCTTGTAGGACTCAGCGTCGCATTTCTATTCGCGGCTACCACATCAAATCTCTGGCATCTCTATGCTGCCTACACATTAATGGCGCTTTTGGGCGCAGGGACTATTCCCGTCACCTGGACTACCGCCGTGACGGCGCAATTTGAAAGCCAACGCGGCTTCGCGCTGGGTCTGGTTCTGAGTGGTACCGGTTTGTGTGCAGTCCTGATTCCACCTGTTGTCGCGTTTATTACTGAAACCTGGGGTTGGAGAATGGCCTACGTTTTTCTGGCCTGCCTGCCTGTATTTGTTTCAGGGCCCGTGGTATTGCGATGGTTCTGGCCCCCAGGAGAGGCGAGGGGTAAAGAACACGCTAACGTGCCAGTGGAAGGTCTTTCCTTGCCCGAGGCTATGCGTGGCTATCGATTCTGGGTACTGCTTGTTTCAATATTTCTTGTCTACATCGCGATGTCCGGTATGGTACCGAACCTGATTCCTGCACTGACAGATGCAGGAATAGCCGTGACAGATGCCGCCAGAGCGATCAGCGTATTCGGCATCGCCGTTATTGTTGGCAGACTCACTGTTGGCTATCTGGTGGATTCGCTATGGGCACCTGGTGTTGCCTTTGTGGCGATCTGTCTGCCAGTGGCAGGTAGCCTTCTTCTTGTTGACATCACTTCAGTTCACCTGGCGATGTTCGCAGCTTTCCTGCTGGGACTGGCAGCAGGTGCGGAACTGGACCTGATGAGTTTTCTGGCTGCTAAATATTTTGGACTTCTACACTACCCGCGTATCTATGCTTGGATGTATGCAGCACTGGCGCTGGCATCAGGAATTGCGCCGATGCTGTTCGCGTGGGTGTTTGATCAGACACAGAGCTATGACATTGGCTTCATGGTCGGCTCCGGGTGTTTCATGATTGGCGCAGTGATGTTACTGATGTTGGGCCGATATCCGCGCTGGCAAACGTGAACGCCATATTCCTGTATCCAAAGTAGGCTTCACTGTGAATTTTGAATCACCACAATCGTTATCCAAGGCAAGATGCTTCAAGGTCTGAATGGTTCGACACATCGGCGATGATCTCTGGAGATGCCGCTAGCGCGTTATTCGACCTCTGGGAAAGCAATAGAACAGTCCAGGAAATCCTGGCGTACACAGTGCGAGCCCATCAAGTTTGCGTCCACGCCGGGCACGGCTAAACTTTAGGGCACCTTGACCTGAGCATTCATGTGCCCTCTACTTAGGGGTTTGACTAACCAGTGGACCCGATATCATGACCGATAATGCGCGCACCGGACCCCTTCAAGATTTGACTGTCATCGACTGCACAAGGGCGCTTGCCGGACCTTTCGGCGCTGGGCTACTCGCAGATCTCGGTGCCCGAGTCATCAAGATCGAAGCACCATTGGGCGACGGCTACCGAAATATTCCGCCGTTTCTCCCTGACCACGCCTCGCCCTATGAAGACCGCGAGGCTGGCACTGACTTTGGTGCGCCTTTTGCATCTGTTAATCGCAATAAACGGAGTGTTTGCCTTGATCTGAAAAACGACACCCACAAGGATGTCTTCTTGCAACTCTGCGACCAAGCTGATGCTGTCGTCGAGAATATGCGGGCAGGAGTGATGGATAAGCTGGGCTTAGGTTATGAAGTCATTGCAGAACGGAATCCGAAGATAATCTACGCCTGCGTGCGCGGCTTTGGCGATCCACGTACCGGTGAAAGCCCCTACGCAAGCTGGCCCAGTCTGGATGCAGCAGCACAGAGCTTTGGCGGCCTGGTCTACGCCAACAACGGTCTTGTCACACCTGCAATAGCCGATGTCTTCCCTGGCACATTGATGGCACTCGGTGTTGTGTCGGCGATCCATAATGCGCAACAGTCCGGTAAAGGACAGTTCCTCGACGTTTCTATGTATGACGCGATGATGGCCTTCCAGAAGAGCGCAGTGGCACAGTATGGTTTTACCGGCAAGGCCAACCCCCCAGGCCTGCAGCGTGCCATGACACTCTATCCATTCGATCTTTTCCCAACTAAAGATGGTCGTATCTCAATTGCTGTGGCGCAGCCCCGCCACTGGGATATGCTGTGCGCGGCTATGGAACGCAGTGATCTTATGACAGACGAGCGCAGCGCGTCCAACACCGCCCGACTTGAGAATGTTGATTGGGTCGAGGAACAGATCTGCGCCTGGACTTCACAACTGACTCGCGTGGAAATATTGGAAAAGCTGAACGGCAGTGTCCCTGTCGGTCCCGTCCAGAACATGGCGGACATATTCGACGATCCACATGTTGCCGCTCGACAGATGCTGGAAACGTGCAGCCCCGGGGGTGACAATCCAGACATCACCCTTGCAGCTAACCCAATCAAATTCAGTAAAACGCCGACCACGCTGTACCAACCACCGCCGACACTCGGCGCTCACAATGATGAAGTGCTCGCCGAATTCGGTATAGATATGCCTGTCACGCCCCAAACCGACTAATTGATCACGGCCTGCTTTGCTTAAATAAGCAAACCTCGCAATGAAACGAGATGCCAGGATATGACAGGCGGTTGGTTATACTGTTAGCTTGAACTATTAGGGACAAAAAAATGAGTAATCCATCAACCAATTGGCGTATGGGTGGCTGCCATTGCGGCGCGGTTCGCTTTAAAGTCTTGGTCGAAAAACCCGACGCGATTGAGTGCAACTGCTCAATCTGTTCAAAAAAGGGGTTCATCAATTTGATTGCCACGGCAGAGAATTTCATGCTCTTAAAAGGCGAGGACAATCTGGCGAGCTACCGATTCAACACCCAGACTGCAGAGCACCGCTTTTGCAAAACGTGCGGTATTCACCCATTTAGCAGACCACGCTCACATCCGGGTGGTTACGATGTTAATGCACGCTGTCTGGATGATGGCTTCTCCTTTCTACAGACAACGCCATTCGACGGGCAGAACTGGGAGGACAGTGTTGGCTCGATTACCTAGTTCACTGACCAAGATCTTTGCAAACTGCGCTCTATGTAAAAAGGTATCTCGAACCCGGCAGCGCTCTGATGATTACCAAAATGCCTGAATGTAAGCAAATGCTACAGATATCAAGCGACTCATCTATGGCGAGCCGCAGAGACCTGTATGGTCAATTCTAGTTAGCAACGATGTCACCCAAAGGCCGAGGAGGATTGGGCGAGGTTGACTGTGAACCTATTCCAAGCATGTGATGGCAGGTCAACAGTTGTCCATGCACGTCTGCTTGGTTCAGGGACCTGCCGGCGGTTCCAGCCAGCTGGAGATTGATACATTGAACGAAGCCCCTGAATGTGGTGTATTCTTCCTATATTTCTGAGATGAGCCATGAGCAGAGGCGATATAATATCCGTCGGTGGAGGCTCGAAAACTGGCTCCTTTGGCTGGTAAACGGTATTATTCGGCGCAGCCGAAACGGTTCTACCGAGGAAGACAAGATGCAGGACAACATTACTAAGCTGCAAGAAAAACAAAAGGCTGCACTCCTGGGTGGTGGTGAACACCGCATTAACGCGCAGCACTCAAAGGGTAAGCTGACTGCACGGGAGCGTATCGATCTACTTTTGGATGAGGGTAGTTTTGAAGAGTGGGACAAGTATGTCGAGCATCGTTCTAACGATTTCGGCATGGAACACCAGAAGTTTCCCGGAGATGGTGTAGTCACTGGCTATGGCAAGATCAATGGTCGCCTTACTTTTGTATTTAGCCAGGATTTCACGGTGTTTGGCGGTGCATTGTCCGAAGCCAATGCCGAGAAGATCTGCAAAGTAATGGACCAGGCGATGAAAGTCGGTGCACCCGTTATCGGCTTGAACGATTCAGGTGGTGCTCGCATACAGGAAGGGGTGGGTTCTCTTGGCGGTTATGCGGAAATTTTCCAGCGTAATGTTCTGGCCTCCGGTGTGGTTCCACAGTTATCTGTGGTGATGGGGCCTTGTGCTGGTGGTGCCGTCTATTCCCCGGCAATAACCGACTTTATCTTTATGGTAGAGGATTCGTCTTATATGTTTGTCACTGGGCCTGATGTCGTTAAAACTGTGACCCATGAAATTGTCACCCCCGAGGAGTTAGGTGGCGCAAGTGTCCATACTAAGAAATCCGGCGTTGCCGACCTGTCGTTTGAAAATGATATTGAAGCACTGGCCTATACCCGCAGATTTTTCGATTTCTTGCCTGCCAATAATCGCGAAAAGCCACCGATATGGCCAAACGAAGATTCTGCAGATCGCATAGAATCGTCCCTGGAGACGCTGGTTCCCGTTGATGCATCCAAACCGTATGACATAAAAGAAGTCATTACTAAAGTGGCTGATGCAGGGGACTTCTTTGAGGTCCAGTCAGACTACGCCCAGAACATCGTAATTGGTTTCATTCGCCTGCAAGGCAGCACGGTTGGTGTTGTGGCTAATCAACCCTTGGTCTTGGCCGGTTGTCTGGATATTGATTCATCCAAAAAAGGCGCTCGTTTCGTCCGTTTCTGTGATGCGTTTAATATTCCTGTGCTCACTTTAGTTGATGTGCCCGGTTTTATGCCAGGGACAGCCCAGGAATACGGTGGCATTATCAAAAATGGCGCGAAACTGTTATACGCCTATGCCGAGTGTACCGTCCCCAAGGTTACCTTGATTACCCGCAAAGCCTATGGTGGCGCCTACGATGTAATGGCGTCAAAACATCTCAGGGGTGATGTTAATTTAGCCTGGCCCAGTGCCGAGATTGCGGTCATGGGTGCCAAGGGAGCTGTAGAGATCATCTTTCGCAAAGAGCTGGGCGATGAGCAGGGTATCCAGCAACGTACTGACGAATATCAGGCACTTTTCGCTAATCCATTTGTTGCTGCCAGCCGTGGCTATATCGATGACATCATAATGCCCCAGGAAACCCGTGAAAGGCTCTGCCGTTCGTTTGCCATGCTACGCGATAAGCAGCTGGAAAACCCATGGCGCAAACACGGCAACATTCCACTTTGAGCCTCGGTTAATAAGGTAATACCACAATGTTTGAGAAAATACTTATTGCTAATCGTGGCGAAATCGCCTGCCGTGTTATTAAAACAGCCCAAAAAATGGGCATTTCGACCGTCGCAGTTTATTCGGATGTTGATGCGACTGCGCTGCATGTGCGCATGGCCGATGAAGCGGTACTAATCGGCGGTGCAGCCTCCTCGGAAAGTTATTTACGCTTAGACCGAATAATACAAGCCTGTAAAGACACAGGCGCTCAGGCTGTCCATCCAGGCTATGGTTTTCTTTCAGAAAACGCCGAATTCTGTGAAACCCTGGCAGCCCAGGGCATTGCCTTTATCGGCCCAGCAGTCAAGGCCATCACCAGTATGGGCGATAAGATCACCTCAAAATTGCTGGCCCAGGAGGCTGGCGTCAATACCATTCCGGGTTATACCGATGTCATCAGTAGCCCTGAGCATGCAGTCGAGGTTGCCAATAAAATTGGCTATCCCGTTATGTTAAAAGCCAGCGCGGGTGGGGGCGGCAAAGGTATGCGGGTGGTCTTTAGTGATGATGAATGCCTTGATGGTTTTGAACGTGCAAGTAACGAAGCTAGGTCGAGTTTCGGTGATGATCGTGTTTTTGCTGAAAAATTTATTGAAGACCCCAGGCATATTGAAATACAGATTCTGGCTGATCAGCACGGCAACGTCATTTATCTTGGCGAACGCGAGTGTTCCATTCAAAGACGTCATCAGAAAGTAATAGAAGAAGCACCCTCGCCTTTCCTAGATGAGGTCACGCGAAAAGCCATGGGTGAACAGGCGGTCACGCTGGCACGCGCAGTCGATTACTGTTCAGCCGGCACGGTGGAATTTATTGTTGATGCCAACAAGAATTTTTACTTCCTGGAAATGAATACCCGATTACAAGTAGAACACCCGGTGACAGAGTTTGTCACCGGACAGGATTTGGTTGAGCACATGATACGGGTGGCTGACAATGAAGTCCTGTCGTTAACCCAAAAAGACGTAAAGGTGACTGGATGGGCGATGGAAACCCGAGTGTATGCTGAGGATCCGTTCCGTAATTTCCTTCCATCTATTGGCCGGCTGGTCAAGTACACGCCACCCATGGAAACCAAGCAGGTACGGGTAGACACCGGCATTGAAGAAGGCAGTGAGGTGTCGATGTTCTACGATCCCATGATTGCCAAACTGATCACCTATGGTGAAGATCGCGAGCAGGCCATAGACTGTATGGCAGATGCGCTCGATGCTTATTACATCCGCGGTGTTAGTCATAACATCAGCTTTTTAAATGCCTTGATCATGCACCCACGATTTCGAGAGGGGCGGCTGACCACCAATTTCATTGCCGAGGAATATCCCGACGGATTTCACGCGGCCGATGTGCCCCAAAGTGATCCTCTTATCCCGGTGGCGTTGGCTGCTTTGGTTAACGTGCTCAGCCGGGCGCAAGCGGGTCAAATCAGTGGGCAGGCGCAGGATTTTGAAAGACAGCAACCTGATCATTGGGTGGTGATCGCCAATAAAGCCCCCTATCCGGTGAGCGTGCAACGCATCAACAATGAATTTGCGGTGACCCATCTCGATCAGGTCTATCGTATTTCCATGGATTGGCAGTTTGGCCAGGTACTGATTCGTGCGGAAGTAAATGGCGCACCTGTTACCGTTCAATTAGAGCCTTTCAAAGCTGGTTACCGAGCTTTCTTTCGTGGTGCTGAAACTATTTTGTCAGTTCTGACTCCCAGAGCGGCGGCTTTGTTGCAACATATGATCGAGAAACAACCGCCGGACTTATCTAAGTTCCTGCTTTCACCTATGCCTGGCTTGCTGGTCAGATTAACGGTTGCCGAGGGGGATGAGGTTAAAGCCGGTGAAGAATTGGCAGTCATTGAAGCGATGAAAATGGAGAACAGCTTAAGAGCTGAAGAAGATGGCATCGTCGCCAAAGTGATGGCTGCTGAAGGTGATTCTCTAATGGTGGACCAGGCAATTTTAGAGTTCGAATAAAGCCTGTAGGAACTATCATCAGGAAATCGGATCAGGGGCTGGCTTGCTGCGATAAATTTTTGGTACCGCTCCGCTGAAAACGGCGCTTTAAGCTGCTTTAATCTCTTCAAGCTCCACCAGGGTGCCACAAAAGTCCTTAGGGTGGAGGAAAACTACCGGCAGACCATGGGCGCCTGTTTTAGGCTGACCGTCACCCAGTACTCGGGCGCCGTCCTGCACTAAGCTGGCTATCGCCGCGTGGATGTCCACGACCTCATAGCAGACATGGTGCATGCCACCGCTGGGGTTATTGTCGAGAAAATTCTGTATGGGTGAGCCCTCCCCCAGGGGGTGCAGAAGCTCGATTTTGGTGTTTGGTAATTCAACGAATACCGTGGTCACACCATGGTCTGGCAGCGGTATCGGTTCGGTGACATTGGCGCCCAATGAAAATTGGTACATATGCGCAGCAGCTGCCAGGTCCGGTACTACAATGGCAACGTGATTCAATCGTCCGATCATTAATGACTCCTGTTAACCTGATTATCTGTTCTTTCCGGGGATAAGCCTGAGAATCTGACTTGCGGTATCGGGGATATTGCTGCCTGGCCCGAAGATCGCTTTCACTCCGGCATCATAAAGGGCCTGATAGTCCTGCTTGGGAATAACGCCGCCGGTCACCACCACAACATCCTCCATGCCTTGTGCCTTGAGATGTTCGATCAGTTCAGGCACCAGTGACTTGTGACCCCCGGCTAGCGTGGACACGCCCACCACCTGGGCACCGGCGCCTTTTGCTTGTTTGGCTGCTTCTTCAGGGGTTTGAAACAAGGATCCCATGGAGACATCAAAACCGAAATCACCAAATGCATTGGAGATGACCTTTGCGCCTCTATCGTGACCATCCTGTCCCATCTTGGTTACATAAATACTCGGGGCATGACCTTCGATATCGGTAAATACCTTGATCTCATCGCGCACTTTGTTAAAGGCAGGGTCATCGCCATAGCTTTCGGCATATACCCCTGGCGTCATTTTAGTGACCGGTTCGTGACGGCTATAAACCTTTTCTAGGGCGTAGGATAGCTCACCAACGGTGACACGATTGCGAGTGGCGTCAATGGCCAGCGCCAGCAGGTTACCAGAGTTTTCTCTGGCCGCTCTGGTCAGGGCATCCATAGAAGCCTGCACCTTGGTATCATCCCGACTGGCGCGAATCTCGCGCAACCTTTGCAGCTGTGCTTCACGTACTTTTGCGTTGTCCACAGCCAGCACATCTAACTCACTGTCTTCAGTTTCGGGCCGGTATTTATTAACGCCAACAATAACGTCTTCGCCTCGCTCTATACGAGCCTGACGCTGCGCAGCGGCTTCTTCAATACGTTGTTTGGGCATGCCTGATACCACGGCCTTGGTCATACCGCCCATACCCTCAACCTCGTTTATCAGTTTACGGGCATGTTGCACGATGGAGTCAGTGAGGCTTTCGATGTAATAGCTGCCACCTAATGGATCAATTGAGCGGGTAATCTGACTTTCTTCGGCCAGTACGATTTGAGTGTTACGGGCAATTCTCGCTGCAAAGGGGGTGGGCAGGGCAATGGCTTCATCTAATGCGTTAGTATGCAGGCTCTGGGTGCCCCCCAATACTGCCGCCATTGCCTCGATAGTGGTTCGCACGACGTTGTTGTAGGGGTCCTGTTCCTGCAGTGAGACGCCGGATGTCTGGCAGTGTGTCCGCAGCATCAGTGATGCAGGATTTTTGGGGTTAAACTGGCTCATGAGTTCGTGCCACAGAATGCGTGCAGCGCGCAGTTTGGCGATCTCCATAAAAAAATTCATGCCAACGCAGAAAAAGAAAGACAATCGTGGTGCAAACTTGTCAATTTCTTGACCGGTTGCTAATGCGGCGCGGACATACTCGATCCCATCTGCCAGGGTAAAGGCGACTTCCTGAACTGCATTCGCACCCGCTTCCTGCATGTGATAGCCGGAGATAGAAATTGAGTTAAATCTGGGCATGTGCTCAGCGGTGTAGCCAATGATATCGGCGACGATGCGCATACTGCTTTGCGGTGGGTAAATGAAGGTATTGCGTACCATAAACTCTTTGAGAATATCGTTCTGGATCGTGCCCGAAAGATCTTTCTGCGCCACGTCTTGCTCTTCTGCAGCGACCACATAACCTGCCAGAACGGGTAAGACAGCACCGTTCATGGTCATTGAGACGGACATTTCGTCCAGGGGAATGCCACTGAACAGAATTTTCATATCCTCAACCGAATCGATTGCGACCCCTGCCATACCGACGTCACCCAAAACTCTGGGATGATCTGAATCAAAACCGCGATGGGTAGCCAGGTCAAAAGCAACAGACAGTCCTTTTTGTCCGGCAGCCAGATTCTGCCTGTAGAAGGCGTTAGATTCCTCGGCCGTGGAGAAGCCTGCATACTGGCGGATGGTCCAGGGCCTGTTGGCGTACATGGTCGACCGCGGTCCACGGACAAAGGGCGCATCACCAGGGAACGATGAGAGGTGTGCAATGTCCTCCAGGTCAGCCTCAGTGTAGAGCGGCTTGATCGCTATGCCCTCCGGGCTCACCCAGGTGAGATCCTCTAACGGTTTGCCGCGGAGTTCTTTTTCAGCCCGCTCCTGCCATTTTCGATACGCCTTATCTGCCATAAATCAGTCTCTTGTGGAACTGTTTCCTATTGTAGCTTTTGCTTGGTCTTCTGACCATGTTGCTGCCAGCTGAGCTTTTTGTCTTAGCGCGTTGATAAGCCCTTTAAGTTGATGTCTTGAGATTACGAGTACATAGGTCTGAAGCCAAAAACACTGCCACATAACGGGGTTGCTGCGAATGTATTCGGTGGTTTCAGAGCGCACCATTGAGGAAAGCCAATGGCCTCTTTGAATTGGCTTGCCCATGGGTCTGTCTGTCATTGGTGGAATGGCTGATATATCGGTGCTATCCAGATCATGGCGCATCGTCGTGGCAGGTTATCCAAGGGTTATTAAGATGGGATTAACACCTTGGCATCGAGATGATGTATCCTACGGCTTCTTAGTAATGTTGTTGTTTTGGAGTAAGTTGGCGTGTCAGTCCACTCGCTGGATCCAGTATTTCGTCCTCGTGCCGTTGCCGTAGTTGGTGTTTCTTCTAACCCGAATCCCACTGGGATGGGTAGTTTTTATGCTTCCCTTCTTGAGGCTGGTTTTGCCGATCGTGGTGGACTGTACCCGGTCAACCCAAAGGTTAGTGAGATCAATGGCGCCCGCTGCTATCCGACCCTGATGGATACGCCTGATCCGGTTGATCATGTCATATCCCAGGTGCCTGCCGGATTTGTACCTGAACTGGTTGACCAGTGTGTCGCCAAGAAGGTGCGCTCGATTCATTTTTTCACTGCTGGTTTTTCTGAAACCGGTGATCAGCAAATGGCCGTCGTTGAACGGCAGATGATTGAGAAACTTCGCGATGCGGGGATCAGGGCAATTGGCCCGAATTGCATGGGGCTGTATGTGCCCGGCAGCAAACTGGCATTCATGGGCGGGTTCCCCATGGAGTCCGGTAACGTTTTCCTGCTGTCCCAGTCGGGGGCCAATGCTGGTGAGGTGGTTCGCGACCTGACTAATCGAGGTGTTCGATTTTCCAAGGTTGTGTCCTATGGTAACGGTGCTGATCTACGTGCCCATGACTTCCTGGACTATGCGGCTCAGGACCAAGAGTCCACAGTTGTAGCCGCTTATATCGAAGGTGTTCAGGATGGTCGGAAATTTTTTGAAGCTCTGCAGCGTTGCGCTCGAGTTAAGCCAGTTATCATGCTTAAAGGGGGACGCACCCGTTCCGGCTCACAGGCAGCGCATTCCCATACGGGCTCTTTAGCAGGTTCAATTGAAATATTTGATTCGGTTTGTCGTCAGACAGGTGCGTTGCGGGCTGAGACCATGGATGAACTCCAGGATCTTATCGTCGCAGTTTCGACCAATATTCGTCAGGTCAGTGGCCGAGGCGTTGCCTTGTTTGCTGGTGGTGGCGGTGGTTTTGCGGTACTTTCGGCAGATGCCATTGATCGTGAGGGATTGACCGTCCCACGTATGCCGCAAAGCGCTGTTGATGAGATGCGCGAATATATCCCGGTAGCCGGTAGCAGTGTGAATAATCCCATAGACGCCTTCCCTCCATCAGAGTATCTGGACGATATGCTGAGACTGATTGCCACCGCTGAAGGTATGGATATGGTGTTTATGTCGCCTTTGATTGATCGGTCTCGATGGCAATCGCCAAACGGCAAGGATAAAGACTCATCTTCGGATTCCCAAAGCAAGGCGGAAAAGGTTACAAACCTGATCGCGGGCCAGATGAAGCACTTGCAGGATGATACAGGAACACCGGTTATCGGTGTTATACGAGGTGGCGGCATGGCACGCATGATGGGGGTCGACCCCGATGATTTCCTGGAGGCGACTTACCGGCAAGGTATTGCCAGCTTTCCCAGTGTTTCAAGAGCGGCTCGAACGGTAAATCAGTTGCTCGAATGGCGTGAATATCGGCAAGGCCTGCCGGACTTATCCTAGCCTGGTCTCGATAGGATTGAATTATGAATTATGAATCTGTACTACACCAGGCCCGTGCTGAGGGCCGGGATCTACTCAATGAGGTCGAAGCAAAACAGTTGCTCGCACAAGCTGGGGTTCCCGTGGTGGAGACCTTACTGGCGACTACAGCAGACCAGGCGAAGCGCCTGGCCCGCGAAATCGGCTATCCAGTGGTTGTCAAGGTAGTGTCAACCGATATATCCCATAAAAGCGATGTGGGCGGTGTTAAGGTCGGCCTGGCAAATGCTGAGGCAGTCGGCGAGGCGTATGAGGCGATATTGGCTAATTCAAGGCAAGCCTTACCTGATGCGGTTATTACCGGTGTAGCGGTTCAGAGTATGGCGGTAGAGGGCACCGAAATCATCGTTGGCATGGTTAGAGACCCGCAGTTTGGGCCGGTGATGATGTTTGGCCTGGGTGGTATTTTCGTTGAGTTATTAAAGGATGTCTCATTTCGAGTCCTGCCTCTGACTGAGCGAGATGCCAAGCAGATGGTGAACGACATAAAGGGTCGGGCGATACTCGATGGCTTGCGTGGTCAGGAACCGGTGGACAAAGCAGCAATTTGTCAGTTAATCCTTACTGCCAGTGAGTTTATCGAACAGCATCCTGAAATTCAGGAACTCGATATGAATCCCGTGTTTGTATACGCCGATGGCGCTGTCGCCGTTGACGCACGTATCGTGTTAACCCGGGATTGAAGAGTCGGGCGGTAATCGCCTTTTATTCGGGTCAGCGCCCCCCCCCCGCTGTCTGGATTGCGCCC
>Ga0206678_10001224_pt1 | contig 16679 bp, 11 predicted proteins | sample M180m12015metaG_FD_155453 | JGI IMG/M metagenome (GOLD analysis project Ga0206678, IMG submission 155453) | Ammonia-oxidizing marine archaeal communities from Monterey Bay, California, United States - M1 80m 12015 | ecosystem: Environmental > Aquatic > Marine > Intertidal zone | place: USA... | reverse complement strand
TCAATTGCTGTATACGCTGCGGGGAATGTCATAATGCAATCGGGCTGATTAGAAAAGTATACTTCTACATCAATAGGAAGTCCGTTGGCTGGTTGGTTTACGAGGGAAACAGTTTGGGGGCTAGTGCCTATTACATGAGATGTACCATTTACAACGATTACGCCAGTAGTTGGATTATTTTCATAAGTGACGATAACCTGTTGAGTATACGTACTAGTTGCAGGGTTACAAGGTAATTGTAGTCCAGATGTTGCGGAGAGAATTCCGCAGATAACAAATTCGGTGCCCCAACCCATATCTCTAAACATACCTTCAACTACAGGGCCTGGATCGTGAATTGCTTCTGCAGTTCCTAAGAAAGGAGTCATCAAAGAGTTCTCATTTCCAGATTGATATGTATTTTCTCGTAGATGTGAAAAACTTGAGCCAGCGTTCCAAGTTGAAGGCGCATAAAGCCGAGGTCTTCCTATGGTAGAACCGGCCCATCCCTCTGCTCCATTCCAAAACAGACCATCGCTTTCTAGGGCATCTCCTAATGATATTGTACCACTATTAAAATCAAGTATACTTGTTCCGCCCGTAGTTTCTACGAAAAGGTCGTAAATCAAAGGCGTTCCGCTTATTCCGATGAATCCAGAATTCCCATTATGGGTAGCACTTCCAATAAAACCTAGTCCGTGACTAATCTCGTGAAGTGCAACAGTAACAAAATCATAGCTAGCGCTAGGAGTGTTTCCATCAAGACCATAATACCAATTTATTCCATCTCCGAATGTAATATTGAGATCAGCTTGACCAGGTGTTAAATCAGTAACTGAAAGAGCGTTAGCCAAAGCCCCAGGATAAAATTTATTTCCATATGGAGCGCCGGGAAAGTTCGAGTGTATTGTTTCGGGACCTGCTTGAGCTAGGACATTAGGGCCTAAAGTGCCCCAATCCGCTTGAACCCATATAGTAATTTCGCTATTGAGTAGCTGCCCCCAAAGATCTAATGCGTATTCTAGAGCGGTTTGAGCTTCTATAGGGAATCCCTGACTATAACTAACAACAATGTTCGCTACTCTATCCGCTCCTGGCGTAAACCACTGAGGAGCCTCCACTTTTGAGAACTCATCTCTTCCTGTTCCAATTAACCCTGGATTAGAAGCATAATTACAACTTTCAGATAGATTGTGCTCGGCGATTTTTTGTTGTAGGGAAGGGGGGCCAAAAGAGTTTTGACCTAGAAGAGCTCCACTGATTGTAAGTAGAATGATGTAAAACGTGAGCCTTTGAATCATGTTGATACACATAGAATGTAGCTATTAAGATACAACATAATAACGCGAAACTGCTATTTATGTATAGTTTATCTTATTCAAGACGTAGCGACAACCTCAGTCACAGCCTCAATTTTTGAAGCGAGAAGGGTTTCTATACCACCTTTCAAAGTCTCTGTGGAAGAAGGACAACCGGCGCAAGCTCCACGTAATTGAACATACACAACACCATCCTTGAATCCCACAAAGTCGATTGCGCCACCATCTTGCTCTACAGCAGGTCTTACAAACTCGTTTAGAAGCTCACAGATTTTATTATCGTATTCAGAAGGGGATAGGCCTTCGGATTCAATTAGTTTTTCTTTTGTGACGGCTGCTTTTACTTCGGGATCAAAAGAATCACCTGTTTCAGAAAGCTCAGAGATTTTATCTTCCTCAACAGCAAATTCATTCTCCATAAGCCACTCACGAATATATTCACGAAGTTGCATAACGATCATTTCCCAACCTAGAGACTCATCTTTTGTTACAGAAACGATGTTGCCACTGATAAAGACACCCGTTACAAATGGAAAGTTAAAGAGTTCAGAAGCAAGAGGGGAGCATATTTTGGCCTCTGTAGCATTTAAGAAATCTAACTGGTGTAGCCCAGAGACAAGCTGCCTATCGACTACAAACTTCATAGTTGAAGGGTTTGGAGTCATCTCAGCGTATACGGTAGTGGGAAATTTCTTTATCTCCATCTTCTTTTCCTTAGTTTTTAGTTGTGTTCAATAACACATGCGCAAGTTACTTCCGAAAAACTCAGGAGATTCCACAGGAGTCATTATCTTGCCCTTTCTACACAAGCAACATATGCGATATCTTTTCACCCTGCTTATTCCTTGTTTTTTTTCAGTAGGAATGTTTGCGCAAACTCCAGCTTCTTCTACTTTTCCTGTAAATGGAACTCAAGACAAGCATTTAGTTAAAATTGTACTAGAACATGGAACTGTTCATGTAGACGCCTCTACTATTCTCGAAGATGCTACTGTCGTTCTTTTTAGGGGCGAAATTCAAGATGTAAATCCGGAATCGATAATTGGCCCCGCAGTTCGTTTGGATTTAACGGGATATCACCTTTATCCATCATTTGTTGACATACATTCGTCATATGGTCTTCCAGAGGTGAAGCCTTCGCAATGGTCTCGAACGCCACAGTATGAGACAAATGTTAAGGGAGCTTATGGTTGGAATCAGGCAGTTCGCCCTGAAATTGATGCGTACGAGAAATTTATTCCAGAAGTAAAAACAGCAAAGGCCTTGCGGGAAGCGGGATTTGGTGCACTACTAACTCATGTTCACGACGGAATAGTTCGCGGTTCAGGAGCTCTTGTTATGCCTGTCGACGACGCACGTGAGGCAATGCTATCTCCACTTGCAACTACACATTTTAGTTTTAGAAAGGGGTCCTCTCGCCAGTCTTATCCGAACTCACTTATGGGTGCTACAGCTCTTCTACGCCAAACCTATCACGACGCTTCGTGGTACGCCGCAGCATCACCCCATAATCTAACTGGGGGCACAAATCTTTCATTAGAAGCCTTCAATTCAAATATTACTCTTCCTGCAATCTTCTCTGCCGGTAGCTGGAAGGACATACTACGCTCCGAAGTCGTTTCAAAGGAGTTCGATATAGACTATATACTACTTGGGGGAGGGGATGGGTATCAACGAGCAGATGAAATTAAGTCTACAGGAGCAACAATTATAGTTCCTGTAAACTACCCCAAACCCTATGATCTTAGCGATCCTTTTCTTGCAAGATTTATTTCGTTGACGGAATTAAAACATTGGGAACTTGCTCCAAGCAACGCAGCTCTTCTTAATTCTGCAGGTATTAACTTTTGTCTAACAGCTCAAGGATTAAAAAACCCATCAGAATTTCTCCCAGCAGTACGAAAGGCTGTTGAACGTGGTTTACCGATTGATGTGGCCTTGCGGGCTATGACTGAAATGCCAGCGAAGGTTATTGGCCTTTCAAATATGGTAGGGACTATTAAACCAGGCCTAAAAGCAAACATAATCGTAACAGACGGACCTTTATTTAATACCGAGACCAAACTTATTGAGCACTGGGTAAGTGGCAGCCCTACTATCATGCTTGATCGTAATGCAGTAGATATTTCAGGAGAATACGATATTTCTTTTAGTGGTTATAGCGACGAGCTGAAACATATTTCGGTTACAGAAGGTTGGAAAGCTATCGAAATAATCAATGATACTACGAAGAATAAAGTGTCTATTTCTCTTGACAACAGAACTGTGGTGCTTGGATTTGACTCTGAAAAAGGATCATTTAGACTTACGGGTAATGTTTGGATGGATAGTCGAATTTGGGAGGGAGCAGCACAGATGCCTGATGGCACTTGGGTTTCATGGAGCGCTGTAAAAGTTGATTCTCAAGAAAAGAAATCGGATCCTGACTCTACTGAAACGGAGGATTCTGAGCAAGAATCTATTGGGGAAGTATTCTACCCATTTACGGCGTATGGATCTCCAAAAGATTCTTCAGAAGCTGTTGAGGAAAAGGCAGTGGTGATTAGAGGAGCTACGGTTTGGACTTGTGAAAATGAAGGAATATTAAAGGAGACAGACGTGCTGATTTACAAGGGTAAAATAGCAGCCGTCGGCTCTAGACTTAACGTACAGGAAAGCATAGGATCTAATATCGGAATCAAAGAGATTAATGGCAGAGGGATGCATCTTACCCCTGGGATTATTGATGAGCATTCTCATATTGCGATAGAAAGGGGTGTAAATGAGGCGACGCAGGCAAGTAGTGCAGAAGTTTGGATTGGGCACTCTCTTAATAGTGAAGATGTAAATATTTATAGACAGCTTGCGGGTGGCGTTACCTGCGCTCAACTCCTTCATGGTTCAGCTAATCCAATAGGAGGCCAAAGCGCAATTATTAAATTCCGATGGGGAGCCCAGCCAACCGATTTATTGTACGAGGAAGCCACCCCCTTTATCAAATTCGCGCTTGGCGAGAATGTTAAGCAAAGTAACTGGGGTGATGCTCAAAAAATCAGATTTCCTCAATCTCGAATGGGAGTAGAGCAAGTGTTTTATGATCATTTTATTCGAGCAAGAGAGTACGGAGAATCTTTTATAAAATATAGACACGATTTATCTAAAACTAGTCGCCGAAATTTGCGTGCTGGAAAAGGTCCTATTGAACCCCGTTACGACATCGAACTAGAAACGTTGCTTCAAATATTAAGGGAGGAAAGATTTGTAACATGCCATAGCTATCGACAGGACGAAATAAATATGCTCATGCATGTAGCGGACTCGATGAATTTCAGACTCAACACCTTTACGCATATACTAGAAGGATATAAAGTGGCAGATAAAATGAAGGAACACGGAGCAGGTGGCTCGAGTTTTAGTGATTGGTGGGCATATAAATATGAAGTAAAGGATGCAATACCATATAACGGAGCGATTTTATATGGTCAAGGAATCACAACAGCTTTCAACAGCGATGATGCAGAGATGGCAAGGCGCCTTAATCAGGAAGCCGCGAAAGCGGTTAAGTATGGGCGAGTGCCAGAAGAGGAAGCACTCAAATTTGTAACTCTTAATCCCGCAAAACTTCTGCATATTGATCATAAAACAGGATCAATCAAGGTGGGAAAAGATGCAGATATTGTGGTTTGGGATGAAAACCCATTAAGCATGAACGCCCGAGCTGTTAGGACCTATGTAGAGGGAAATTGCCTTTATAGCCTTGAACAAGACTTGATTCTACGAGAGTCAATTCAGGCTGAACGAGCGCGAATTACACAAAAGATGGTCAAAGCGGGCTTAGATGGTGAGGGGTTACGCAAACCGTCAGAGAAGATTCGAGCTCACTACCATTGTGATACTGAAACCGAGGAAAATAACTAAGTCATGAGATTCGCACTACTATTCATACTCACGGGTCTTATTTCGTTAGCCACCTTTTCTCAGCAGACTCCTGCACCAACCCAAACCCGATCTATTTTAATCCTAGGTGGCATAGCTCACTTGGGCACGGGAGACGCTATAGAAGATGCAGCAATTGGTTTCCGAGATGGAAAAATTGACTTCGTAGGAAGGACATTTCAAGCCGACAAGAGCAAATATGATGACATAATTAATGCCTCAGGAAAGCAAATATATCCGGGCTTTATCGTGACAAACACCACTTTAGGTCTTCAAGAAATAGGTGCAGTCAGGGCTACTCAAGATCAATATGAAGTAGGGACATTCCGCCCAAATGTGAGAGCAATTATTGCTTTCAATACAGACTCGGAAATTACCCCTACCGTTCGTTCAAATGGTGTATTAATGGGCCAAATTACACCACGCAATGGTGTGATCTCAGGCGCTTCTGGAGTAGTTCAATTCGACGGGTGGAATTGGGAGGATGCTTCAATTAAAATGGTGGATGGCATCCATTTAAACTGGCCCTCTACCCATCATAAACATTCTGTAGATGGAAAAATTGATATACGAAAGAGAAAAACATACGATCAACAGAAGCACGAAATAGACAGGTATTTTGCTGAGGCTCGTGCTTATGCTCAAGCTCACCCAGAACCCTCGGCTTCAGTGATGGATGTAAGACACGAAGCAATGCGTGGTATTTTCGATGGGTCGCTAGCCTTATACTGTCACGCCTCTGACGTAAGAGCCATTACGGAGGCAGTTCATTTCAAACGAGAAATGGGAATAAAGCGCCTAGTGATAGTTGGCGGATACGATGCATATCTCGTTGGCGATATTTTACGTGAAAACAACGTTGGAGTCATACTTACAAGCGTTCACAGGCTACCACGATTTAAGGAAGAGGATATTGATTTACCATATCGCCTACCAAAACTCCTTTCCGATGAAGGTGTTCTGTTCGCACTACAGGTAGATGCTCGAATGACAGAGATGAATACTAGAAATCTCCCTTTTTATGGTGGTACTGCTCGTAAATATGGTCTTACAGAAGAGCAAGCAATTATGGCATTAACCCGAAATCCAGCAAGACTATTAGGGATCGACGATGTATGCGGAACAATCGAAAGAGGCAAGGACGCTACTCTATTTATTTCTGAGGGTGACGCTTTAGATATACGCACGAACTATCTCACACATGCCTTTATTCAAGGGCGGACTATTGATCTGGATAATCGTCAAAGAGAGCTGTACCGTAAATTCCAAACTAAATACGGAGCCGAGTTATTAGATTAATCCTACTTATGTGACTATACGGGAGGTTGTTGCCTGCTTTATTAATACCCGATTTTTGATCTTACTCGGGAAAGAACTTCGGATGCGACGATACGGGCTCGATCAGCACCATTTGATAATGCGCTGTCTATTTCTTCTCGATTTGCCATTAGCTCATTGAAACGAGCTCGTTCTGAAGCGAATCCATCGACCAGGGCTTCTAATAGAGCCTTTTTTGCGTGTCCCCAACCATATCCGCCAGCACGTAGTGCCTCAGCCATTTTCTGTGCGTCATCTTGAGAAGCTACTAGTTTATATAGGTTGTATACGACAGCTGAGTCCGGATCTTTGGAATCTTCAAGTGGTGTTGCGTCTGTGATTATCTGCTTATTGATAACCTTCTTAAGTGTATTAGCATCGTCGAAGATGTTAATAGTATTGCCTTGTGATTTAGACATCTTCCCGCCATTCGTTCCGGGAACATACATCGTAGACTCTCCTGTGAGAGCTTCGGGAAGGACAAGAGTTTCTCCAAACTTATGATTAAAACGAGATGCGACATCCCTTGTCATTTCGAGATGCTGCATTTGGTCTTTACCTACAGGAACTTTTTCAGCATCGTACAAAAGAATATCAGCCGCCATTAGCATTGGATAGCCAAAAAGTCCCGCGTTCACATCCTCTAGTCGGTCTGATTTATCCTTAAAACTATGTGCCAAACCTAGTCGCGAGTAAGGGAACATACATTGCAAATACCAAGCTAGCTCAGTAACCTCTGGCACATCGCTTTGACGGTAAAAAACGCTTCTAGAAATATCAAGTCCGCAAGCCATCCAAGTTGCAGCAACTGCGTACGTATTGTCCTTTAGTAGTTCAGCGTCCTTGATTTGGGTTAAAGAATGCATATTTGCAATGAACAGATATGAATCGTTCGCCGGATCATTTGCAAGACTTATGGCAGGCAAAATCGCACCGAGGATGTTTCCAAGATGTGGGGTACCAGTACTTTGTATTCCCGTGAGTATGCGTGCCATTTTATTTTGCGAATATCAGCAGAATTCGTCGAACGCCTGTTTTAGATGTTCTGAAAGAGCTTCCGCGGTGTTTCCTTCGATATGGTGACGTTCTACCATCATAGCTAACTTTCCATCTTTAAATAAGGCTATACTAGGCGATGATGGAGGGTAGGGAAGCATAAATTTCCGTGCTTGAGCTACAGCCTCTAAATCAAATCCCGCGAAAGATGTTGTAAGATTATCAGGTTTCTTATCGTTTTCGAGGCAAGCTCTTAAAGCAGGACGCATAGATCCAGCAGAGCAACCACAAACGCTGTTCAACGCTACAATTGTAGTGCCGGGTCTTTCCAGCGCCGAGTTGACATCTTGAGGAGTAAGTAATTCTTCAAAACCCGCATCTACGAGCTCGGCTTTCATTGGGGCAACTAATTCAGCTGGGTACATTATTTATTTGGGTTAAAGGTCGATTTTAATTCAAGTTCAGAGTATTGCTCATCATGTATGGGTGAAGGAGCATCTATCATTACGTCTCTACCAGAGTTATTCTTAGGAAAGGCGATAAAATCACGAATAGAGTCCGATCCGCCAAACATAGAACAAAGTCGATCAAATCCTAAGGCTAAACCACCATGAGGTGGAGCTCCATATTGGAAGGCATCCATAAGGAATCCAAATTGAGCCTCGGCTTCTTCAGTAGTAAACCCGAGAAGATCAAACATTCTTGACTGAAGTTCCCTATCGTGGATTCTTATAGACCCTCCTCCGATTTCGACTCCGTTAATTACCATATCGTATGCGTTGGCCTTTACGCCGCCAGGATCTGAGTCGATGAGAGCAAGTTGATCTGGTTTCGGAGATGTAAATGGGTGGTGCATAGCGTGGTATCTCTCAGTTTCCTCGTCCCATTCTAGAAGCGGAAAATCCATTACCCATAAAGGTTTAAATACCTTAGGATCACGTAACCCCATTTCTTCTCCCAGATGAAGCCTTAGCTCACCTAATTGCTTTCGCGTTTTATCTAATTCACCTGAAAGAACTAAAATTAAATCCCCTTTTCCTGCACCTGTTTTGCCTGCCCAAACCGATCTAGCATCTTCATCGAAGAACTTATCTACGCTACTTTTTGTCGTTCCATCCTCATTTACTCTACAGTATATCAGTCCCTTTGCGCCAATTTGTGGACGCTTAATCCAATCTGTAAGTTTATCCAATTGCTTCCTCGTGTATGCAGCTCCTCCCGGCACCACTATTCCAAGAACAGTTTCTGCTGAGTCGAAAACTCCGAATCCCTTGCCTTGGGCAACCTCGCACATATCAACAAACTCCATCCCAAATCTAACGTCCGGCTTATCTGAACCATAAAGACGCATAGCTTCGTCATAATCCATTCTTGGGAAATCTTCAATGTCTACGCTAAGGACTACTTTAAATAGATGGCGGACCATGCCCTCGAATGTATTTAGTATATCCTCTTGTTCTACAAATGCCATTTCGCAGTCTATCTGAGTAAACTCAGGCTGTCTGTCGGCGCGAAGATCCTCGTCGCGGAAGCACTTTACTATTTGGTAATAACGATCAAAACCACTCACCATAAGAAGTTGCTTGAACGTCTGAGGGCTTTGTGGAAGAGCGTAGAACTGTCCTGGATTCATTCGGCTTGGCACAACGAAATCTCTCGCACCTTCTGGAGTACTCTTAATAAGATATGGAGTCTCGACGTCGATAAACCCAACCGAATCGAGGTATTTACGAGTTTCCATACCTACTCTATGACGAAGCATAATATTTTGCTTAACCGGATTCCTACGAAGATCTAAGTATCGATACTGCATTCTAAGATCATCACCTCCATCGGTATCATCCTCGATGGTGAAAGGTGGTGTTTTACTTGGGTTAAGAATGTGGATTGTTTTGACGTCGATCTCAATTTCTCCCGTAGGATTTTTCAAGTTTTTACTCTCTCTCTCAATAACGTTCCCGCTAACTTTTATTACGAATTCTCTCCCCAATTTTCGAGCCGTTCCACATAACTCAGAATCAGTGTCCATATTGAAAACTAGCTGAGTTATTCCGTATCTATCTCGAAGATCTACAAAAGTCATTCCCCCAAGATCACGAGCTTTCTGTACCCAACCAGAAAGTGTAACAGTAGTACCAGCATTTTCAAGACGCAATTCGCCGCAAGTGTGTGATCTGTGCATAGGGCAAAGATATAGCCAGTAGGGGGTTTAAATATTGTTTCTAATGCAAGTTGTTTTGTAAAAAACCATGAAAAATCAACTTTCCATCAGTTTCGTTTCTAGTATTAGAAAGTTACATGCATTGTGCGTAAGATATTCTAACTAGTGCTTTATGTAAGACGGGTTTTACTTGTTAATTTTATTGCTAATCTTCCTCCAAGATATGCCATTGGAATATATGCAAGTGTTAAGTCACCTACTGCAATTACACTTCTTAAAATTGGATTCATGTTTTTCAAGATAACATTGCTTTTGACAAACCAAACTAGATAGAGGGTTCTAAAATGTTATTTGCCCGCCAACGACAACCCCATGACTGATAGCATCTCTCACGCTATGTGTTTCACCTGGAGGAAATGGCGCAAAATCTGCACTGCCACTTATCCAGTTTAACGGTACATAACCATCGGTTCGGAATAGCTCCACGAATAATTTGGAAGATTTATTGAACATCACCGAATATCCTAATACTATTTGATTTTGTCTTTCCCATGGCGCCCCATCGGGACCTGCTGTAAAGTCAGAAAATTCTCCTGATACGGAATGTTGCATAGTTGGAGTATCTCTCAATATATATTTGGCTCCAGCATCAAAGGATGATACTAACGAAGCTTCAAAAACATCTAAAGGAGGAGTTGGGTTGTGTGTCCCAGGCCAAACATTAAACGTCTTGGCGAAGCCGCCTTTTATTGTAAGTTTTTCGTTTGCAATCAGCTTACCATATACCGTCCAAGCTGGGTTATTTTCATTACAAGGGTCAAAATGAAACACAGGGAATTCATGGCAATAAGCACTACCATGCATATAAGAACCGCCAGCCATAAGTGACACGTTATCGTTAATAAATAATGTGTAATTGAGGTCAGCTGTAAAGTTGTTTATTTGCGAAGGGACATTTGTTGAATCACCTACTGGAGTATTCATCGCTCTAAATTGAGCTCCACCTTGCACCGCCATCAATGTTGCATGAACGTTCCATTTTTTAAATCCGAGTTGAGCTCCATAACCAAGCCCTCCAAATGCATGCCACATGGTTGAATTAGTGAATGGACTTACTGTTCCGGTTTGTCCAAAAGGGGCGTCCATTTTCCCAATTGCACCATACAGCGGACATTTATTAAGGTCTCCAAACAGCAAGAAACCTTTTCTTAACTGAATTTGGTTTCTTTCTAATGATGTGATAAGCCCCGAACCGAAACTTTGCTCCGGATTATATAACATTTCAGCATAAGCGGCTAACCAATTGTTTACAGAACCTGATAATGACAATTGAAAGGAGTGGACAACAGCTTCGCTCACCTCAGTCCCAATTTGGTTGCTTGATGTAGGGTGACGCATTAAATACCCGAATTTTGAGTCGGTGTTAGACTTTTGGTAATCTCCAAGAGCAATTAAGGAACTCCCAATAATAAAGGACCCATTTTCGAAATTGCCGGACTTACGTTCCTCAATAAAAACATTAACTTTTCTAAGGTCTTCATTGGGCTCCAGCATTTTGTAGCTGAAAGAGGAATTAATACCAATGAAATTATTCTGCATATTGTCAGAAGAAACTTGCCCAAAAGTAGCTGTCGCAAAAGATGCCATATATAGAACTGTAATGGTTATAGCTTTATTCATGTTGTCTATTTAAGTTTATTACGATGCGGTTAAAGTAATAAATTTGGTTAAGTAATTAGGGTTTTATTATTCATTTAATAGTAATAGTAAGTAATGTCCTGCTGACCAACTAAAGCTATGTGACTCGAGCCCTTCTCCAGTAATTGGATTATAATTTTCTCGTATTGAAGTTCCTTTGCCTAGAACGCCTTCAGCGTTATGAATTAATTTAAATGTTGCCTTGTAGGCATCTTCATGATATCCATAATTGTGCAACCCCACGACACCAAAGTAGGATTGATCTAACCAGTTAGGCCCTCTCCAATACCCTCTATCGGGTTTAAAGCTGGGGTTACTAGCGCTTAAGGTTTGGAACGGCACTTTTGTATTAAAGAAGTCAGGATTAATCATGTTGTCTTTAACGGCCTCTGCTTGTTCATTTGTAGCGGCGTTTACCCATAATGGGATCCAACCCTCACAACCCATAACATCAATAAAAGTTTCTCCATCAATGGAAGTGTCATAAAACCAACCGGTTTTTTCATCAAAAAATTGATTTTGAATTACCGTTTTTAAATCCGCGGCCTGTGTACTAAAAAGATTAATATCCTCATCGAGTTTAGCCACCCCTGCCATCTTAGCTAGATATAGCTTTTCAGCATATAGATATGAATTTAAATCGACACTTTCCTGGTTTAAAGAAAAAACCGTTTGAGCACTTTTTACCATTTTACTTTTATCAAAACGAACAGCATTATCCATTCCGCTTTCCCATTTTGCAGCCACTAATGTGCCATCGGTAGAGCCATATTCACAAATACGATCTTTATCATAATCTCTAAATTCGTACCACCAATTATGCTGCTTTAAAATTTTAGGATACATTTCTCTAATAAAATCAACATCTCCATCTTGTTTGTATACACTCCATACAGCCCAAGCAGAAAGAGGAGGTTTGGTGTTTCTATAGTTATGTTTTTCTATTGTTGTGTCTCTGAAAAGACAATCGGGAATAAAGCCATTTTCAAACTGAAAATCATACATAGCTCTGATTTGGTTCCTTGCCAAATCTGAGTTGTAATGAGAAACAGCTACGGCATGCTTCCAGCTGTCCCAAGCCCAAAATCCTAAAAACCATTTGTAATGGTAACTAGGAAAAATCCCGGCATGCTTTAATTCACCCGCTCCAATCCGAGTGTTGTTCTGTAATGTGAGTACTGTTTTTGCAACTAAATCTTTGTAAGAGCTGTCTTGCCAATGGACTCCCAATTTGTTGTTCAGAGTTTTTAGTTCTTCTTCTTTTTCTTTTATTCTTTTATGAAGTTGTTTCAGAGGTGCTTCAGCTGCTAACTCTAGGTCTTTTTGTTCTTGAGCGGCGTTATATTCAGGGAAAATAAAGGTTTGGCTGATAGTTAAAACCTTTGTCTCATGCGTTTTTAATTTAAAAGCGCTTAAAGAGATAGAATAAGAAGAATCCGTGGCGGTTATTCTATTTACATCGTCTTCAAAAGTTTGAATAACTCCTTTTGAAGTACTTCTATCTGTTGTTAAAGAGATGGTATTACCGTCTTTCTTTATAATTAACCCCACCGAAAAAGAAGCTCCATTCCAAGATGGTTGAAGGGATATTGGCTCACCCGAGAGATTGGTTATTTGAGTCGTAATTATTGCAGAGTGTGGAGAATTGAAAAAAAGATTCTGCTCTAACTTAAGTTTGCTATTCTCAAAGACCTGATTTAAATGACTGTTATAGCTTGTTTGTGATGCTGAGAAATCATTTAAATCAAGCTTCTCTTCCGTTTCAAGGTTAATTAACTCTAATTGACTTAACGCCTTACTACTCCACTCTCCGTGCCCTTGAGTCATTAAAAAAGGCCCAGAAAACCCTAAGGATTTAGTTTCTTCATTTGAAAACCCATAAGCAAACCAAGCGCCTTGGTCTGAAAAGGCAAGTGATGACCTATCCTTTGGTGAAGAAGGAGTTCCGGTATAATCTAAAATATTTGAAGGAAGAGAAGTTGAAAACGAATCACCTTGATATTCTGAGGTGCGACAATAAAACAGGAACAGCGTAAGGCTTAAATAGATTATGACATTTTTATTCTTAGGATTTTTCACGGGCCTATACCACATTTAGTTATTGTTATCAAGGACTTTATTTTCAATTTTTGACATTGCTCGCTCTGCAATTGCTGTAATTGACAAGGCGGGATTCACGCCAGGATTAGCTGAAATCATAGAACCGTCAATCACATACATATTCTTATATCCGAAAACTTTGTTGTTTTCATCAATCACACCACTTTGTGGATCTTTCCCCATAACAGCACCTCCTAAAATATGAGCAGTTGAAGGGATACCCAACAGTGCTTCGCCGATGAATGAAGTTGCCTTACCATCAATTTGGTCTGCAAACAGAGAAGTTAATTTTATCGATTCTGGAATAAAAGGAGTTGGTTTTTTACCTAAACTCATCATGGATCTCAGGCCTCCAAAAATATTTTTCTTAAATACAATGGTACTATCAAGAGTTTGCATAAATAAAAGCACAACGGTTTTTCTTGCCCACCCATTCGTTAAATAAATCTTAAAGTACTCAAAAGGAGATTTAATAAAACTCCAAAAGATATTTACATATCTAACAAGATGATTTTTTGATGCTGAATATGGAAGATGAAGAAGCTTCCATGCATTTGATCCCTCACCATATCTAACAATTTCTAAATGACTATTATCATCTGTATGTAGAATACTTCCTATAGCTACACCTTTTGAAAGATTAAGCTCATTATTTAAAGTGGAGACACTTACTAATGTTTCATTGTTAGTCCTTATATCATGTCCTAGTTTGTCTGAGAGCTTTGGTAGGGATGATTTTTTAAGATTGAGTAGTAATTTAAGAGTTCCCATTACACCTCCCGATATGACAATGCCGCTAGCCCTAATTTGACGGGTCTTTTTAAAAAATTTGGTACTGTCTTTTATGATCACTTCATATCCTTCATTACCATCTTCGCTTGCAATGGGTTTAATATCAAATACTTCTTTTTCGGCCATTATTTTTGCTCCATTTGCTTGTGCTAAATAGAGATAGTTTTTATCGAGAGTATTTTTAGAATTATTAGGGCAACCCGTCATACAAGCACCACAATAATTGCATCCTGTTCTTTCAGGTCCTTTCCCATCAAAGTAGGGGTCGGGTTGTGAAACATTCGGTTCGCCGAAATAGACAGAAACATTGGTAGGAAAAAATTGATTTCCCTTTCCTAGTATTTGAGAAACTTTCTGTAAAGCCTTATCGCCATCAAATAATTTGGTGTTTCGGGTTGCCCCCAACATTTTCAATGCAGTTTGGTAATAAGGCTTTAAATCCTCTTCCCAGTTATTAAGTTCACTCCAACTTCCAGAGTTGAAAAAAGCGGATTTAGGGATAGGCAAAGTATTTGCATAAACTAATGAACCTCCTCCAACTCCAACTCCTGAAGCAATGGTAATATGCCTGAAAAATGACATTTTCATTATTCCAAAACACCGGAAAAAAGGTATCCAAAGCCATCTTTTAAAATCCCAATTGGTTTTGGCAAAGTCATCAGCTTTATACCATTTGCCTTTTTCAATAACTAAGACCTTATATCCTTTCTCCGACAACCTTAATGCACTGACAGACCCACCAAATCCGCTACCAATAATAATATAGTCAAATTCCATTTCTTCGTGTTTTTACGAATTCACCATGATGGTCTCCCGGCTAGGCTCATTTTCATGAAAGATACGAAGTGTTTTTAAAGGGTATTCAATCAGCGGGATAATCTATTGTCATTGATTTACCCATTTTCTTTGACTATTAACCAGCTACAACCCGCAGATATATAATTCATTCGCTGGTTTACCCCTGTTCCAAAGGAGAAATCAAGTTGTAGATTTTGGTTTACTAAATATGTAAACCCTGCATCAAAATTCAGGATGAATTCTTCCAGGTTTGTGACTTCCCCGTAAGGCTCGATATAAACCCCGACTTTATCATTTACACCAATTCCTATAGCTAAGGAATAAGTTAAATCACCATCTCCTTCTCCAAAGTAATTATATCCCAGATTATATCCGATTTCAGTATTTTCATTTAATTCGTGTGATATACAGAGTTTATTTATAGACCCATATTTTCCACCAGTTAATTCATTTGTTCCTGAAGGAATTATTAAGTGAGTTAGCAAAACTATTTCTGTATTAACGCTCTCTTTTTTTAACAGCTGAATTTTGGCTCCAACCTCCAGATCACTGACACCCTGAAAATTATCATTTTCAATCTCACGGCCTTCAAATTGATTTAATATTCTTAGTTCTATTCCGTTTGTTAAACCATATCTAAATAAGTTTGTAGGTAGAAATGTTTGACGTGTTGAAGAAGATTCATTCCCTTCATTACTCATAAAAACTCCACTTTCTATTTGCAGACTCCCCTTTGTTATAGTTGAAGAACTTTCTGTTTGGTCTGGCCTGTCTGTGATAATTTGAGCATCGATTTCCCCACCAATTAAGATCACTAAAATCGCCAATATTAATTTCTTATTCATGTTTAATTTTTGTTACGATGAACGGTTACGCCCATTTTTCTGTCCGCAAAGTTAAGCAACGAATTAGAACGTCATCGGACTTTTATATTTGTTGACAACGGGACTAATTATTTATCAGGTAAATCTTCTCATTTACCTTGTCCATAAATTCGTGTAAGTAATCTGGGACAGAGCTTTGAGCTTGGTCAATTCTCCAACTTTGTAAAGTTCCATTTTCCGAATATTGAATCAATAAACCACCTTGGTCAGCACAATCAGGACATCCGAGAATGGCTTCACTTTCGTTTAGCAATTGATTTGGAAAATAATCAATTAAGTCTTCCACTTGCTCAAACGCGTCATTCTCTAATTCTATAAAATTAAAATCTGTTCCTGAATAGTTGTCATTTAAATCTTCAAAGAGTTTGTCACATGTCAATTTGAATGTTTCCACACATCCTTCTCCAAAACACTCTCCGTAAAAATGCCCGAAAATTAAAAAGTCATTCTGGGCTAATTCTATATCACATTTTTTATTGCAAGAGAAAAGAAATAATATAACCGAACTGAAAATTATAAATTGAATTCTATTCATGTGCTTTGTATATAAGCCCACCGACTATCTGAATCGTTCATTAATTTTTTATTAAAATAGTTACAAATTTATTGTTTACCGATTCAATACTCAACAAGTATACTCCTGCTGGGTCTTCAAAATTTACATCGATTAATTCGCTTTCTGGGCAAAGTATAGACTGGATTGCCTTTCCATGTAAATCC
>Ga0206678_10001219_pt1 | contig 16726 bp, 15 predicted proteins | sample M180m12015metaG_FD_155453 | JGI IMG/M metagenome (GOLD analysis project Ga0206678, IMG submission 155453) | Ammonia-oxidizing marine archaeal communities from Monterey Bay, California, United States - M1 80m 12015 | ecosystem: Environmental > Aquatic > Marine > Intertidal zone | place: USA... | reverse complement strand
GCGGCGACCAATATTATAACGGGTTGCCCGATGCATCAGTTCCCCACCTTCACTATCGAGGGTAATATTGACCTGGGGTAATCCGGTATCAGGATCAAACCCAACTTGAGCATCAAACACCCTCTCCCCACGCAGAATCAGGTCTCGCTCGGCCCGAACTGCCCGGCCGCCATAATCAAAGGATAATATCGTTGATTTCGACGCCCCGGATTTAGCCTCCATCCTGAATTCCAACGTGGCCACCTTTCCGAGAATCTTCTTGGCTTCGGCCGTATCCTGAACACCTGGCAGGTCCACGACGATTCGTTTTCGGCCCAGTCGCTGAACCAGAGGCTCAGCAACGCCAAGCTCATTGACCCTGTTTCTGATTGTCTGCAGGTTCTGCTGAACTGCAAAGTCCTCTATTTCACGAATGGATGCATTATCCATGGTCAGCAGCAGATCAAACGCCTGGTCTTCTGCGCTTGTGATAGCGAACTGCTGATAAGCGGGTTCTATTTGCTGCCTGGCTTTAAATCTTAGCTCGGCACTAGCAAAGGAAATTCTGAGGGTCTGACCATTGACGATATCACTACTCTGGTAACGCACCCGTTCTTCGCCGGTCCTAAGAGATCGCTTGATGTCCTGCTGCATACCTTCAAGACGCTCTGCAACCGCCCGTTCGGTATCAACTTCCATCAAAAAATGCACACCACCGCGCAGATCTAACCCGTACTTCATGGGTTCTGCACCCAACTGACGAAGCCAGTCTGGTGTGGTTGGTGCCGAATTCAATGCCACAATGTAAGTATCAGAAAGATCATGCAGCGATCTTTGTATGACCGCCTGGCCCTGCAACTGATCATCCGCCGTTGGAAATCGAATGAGGCCGCTTGCCGAGGTTAATTCGGACGAGGTATATGAAACTGCCGCATGCGCCAGGCTGTCAACCGCAACGGCCAATTCCCGCTGGGTGATGGCAATCTCGCTTCTTTCATTAGAAATCTGGACGGCGAAATCCGGCGGGTAAGCATTAGGCAACGCATAAATAACCCCGAACAACAAGGCGCCCAGGACCAGCAGATTTTTCCACAATGGATATCGGTTCAACACAGGCAGGATCCAGTAATACTATCGATAAAATTCAAATGGATTTTATTGTTCCCTTAGGTAAAGCCGCTGTCACAGCATTTTTTTGAAGTTTGAGTTCCACCTTGTCCGAAACCTCAAAAACGATGAACTGTTCTTCTACTTTTGTTATTTTACCGACTAATCCACCACTGGAGATAATCTCATCTCCCTTAGCAAGATTAGCGATCAACTCCCTGTGTTCCTTAGCGCGTTTACTCTGTGGTCGCCAGAGCATGAAATAGAAAACAAGGGCAAAGGCAACCAGGATAAATATATCCAGACCCGGTATGGGGCTTCCCCCATCCGCAGCATGAGCATTGGGAATCAACCATTCAAGCATAAGACTCTCTCTCTTTCAGGAACTGCAACAGTATTACAGTCATCATTTCAGAAAAGCTGTATTGTCCAGATTACAAGCCCCAGACGCAATCACTCCTTGAGAGATGTAGGAAATTATAGGTTAACTTGGGCGATAACTGGCTCTTCCTGCCAATTCTGGTAGATCTCCCTGGCCAATCTATCGAAGCTTTGTGCCCTAATCGCCTGGCGCATCAAATCCATCAACTGCAGATAATAATGAACATTATGAATCGAATTGAGGGTTGAACCCAGGATCTCCTTACACTTATCCAAATGATGCAAATAAGCCCGGGAGAAATTTACGCAAGTATAGCAATCGCATCGGCTATCGACTGGTTGGTCAGACGTTCTATGAATGGAATTACGTATTTTTACAACACCCTGCGATGTAAATAGATGACCATTTCTGGCATGACGCGTTGGCATAACACAATCCATCATATCGACACCGCGGCGTACGCTCTCCAGCAAATCTGCCGGCGTACCCACGCCCATAAGATATCTTGGTGCATGTGGCGGCATTTCCGGCGCAATAGTAGCTATTGTTTCAAGCATCGCCTGCTTGGGCTCACCAACGGAAAGCCCACCAATGGCATAGCCTTCAAAACCAATATCCATTAACCCCTGCAAAGAGGCCAAGCGCAGATCTTCGAATACTCCGCCTTGCACAATACCAAACAGGGCATTGTCACTCTGGAAGGCCTGCTTTGACCTTTCAGCCCAGCGCAGGCTTAACTTCATAGAAGCCTCAGCGGTTCGCCAGTCAATCGGATAGGGCGTACACTCATCAAATATCATGGCAATATCCGAATTCAAGGTCATCTGGATATCCATGGAGAGTTCCGGCGTCATCATTATCCGATCACCATTCACCGGGGAGCGAAAGGCAACACCCTGCTCAGTTACCTTATTCATTTTACCGAGGCTGAAAACCTGAAAACCGCCGGAATCGGTCAAAATGGGGCCATTCCAACCCATGAAAGGATGCAGCCCACCATGCTGTTTCAATACCGCAGGACCGGGTCGGAGCAATAGATGGAAAGTATTGCCTAACAGGATCTGCACCTGTAAGTCCTGTAACTGTGCTGGAGTCAAACCCTTTACCGTGCCATAGGTTCCTACCGGCATAAAAACAGGCGTTTCAACTGTGCCGTGGGCCAATTCCAGTATCCCAGAACGAGCATTACCATCAGTGTTTGTCAGAGTGAAGTTCATGCCTAGGATCGTTTTAATTAATTGAGTTGGAACTGTCTAATGAATTCAAAACTGGTCGAAGAAATCTCCCGCCAAAATCGCTGCCTTTCACTATCTGGCGAATGGATTTTACCCCGGCCTGCCTCAGGCGGGCCCCAGCTAACAGACCACCAAAGCCACCACCGATAACGGTCACTTCAACTTCATTAAACAACGCATCCCGCTGCACGACGGTTTCCACATAGGGATCATCAACATAATAGACAAAGTCGCCAGTGGCTTCCTGGTACTGCTCGTTACCATCATCCCGCAATCGTTTATCACGATCGATGCGGTACTTTTCGCGCAAAGCCTCCAGATCGAAATCCAGAACCGGCTCAACCTGATCACTCATAGCAGCATCCCCTCCATATAATTATATGTCTTTAACTTATATATCTTCTGCTAATATTTCTTTTTGCGCCCACTCCAGACACCCTAAGCCAGCCTACCATCGAGGTAATTCAGGTCCTATCTAAATTATTCTGGTCAATTACTCCCTATAATCCTCGCAACCACCGTTGTGCCAAAGCGACGATATACGGGATAGGCCTTTTCCCTACCTATACCGCACGCTCGTTAGACAGGAGCATGGCATCACCATAACTGAAGAATCGATACTGTTGATCTATGGCCTGTCGATAAGCTTCTCTGATGAGATCGGAACCAGCGAAGGCACTGACTAACATGAGCAAAGTGGATTCTGGCAAATGGAAATTGGTCAGCAGGCTGTCAACGCTCTTGAAGCGATACCCAGGGTATATGAAAATGCGCGTATCGCCCTCAAAGACACTGGCAACACCAGTGGAAGAGGCCGCCTCGAGTGCCCGAGCACTGGTAGTGCCCACTGCAACCACCGCACCATTACGCGCTTTGCACTGGGCAATTGCAGCACAGCTTTGTTCGCTGACCTGAAGCCATTCGCTATGCATATCGTGGGTTTCGATGTCATCAACCCGCACCGGCTGGAAAGTACCAGTGCCTACATGTAGCGTCACTGCCTGGCGCCGCAGACCCTTTTTATCCAGTCGCTCCAGCATTTCATAATCAAAATGTAACCCCGCCGTTGGCGCCGCAACGGCACCATCATGGCGTGCAAACACCGTCTGGTACCTTTCCACATCGGCGGCAGTTGCTGCTCGATCAATATAAGGCGGTAGCGGCACCTGGCCCAGGCTCCCGGCAATACTGGCTACCCCGGGCGGTGGAAACAGTAGCAGATAGAACTGCCCTTGCCTGCCTTCAACCATAACCGGCGGAAGATCAGCCGACAGAATTATTTCACTCCCCTTTCGAAGGGGCTTGCTGCTCCTGATCAGAGCCTTTGCTGTCAAGTCCGATGTTATCCTTTCTAGCAGAATTTCAACTTTGCCACCGGTTGATTTGCGCCCCAAAAATCGAGCCGGAATCACCCTGGTATCATTAAAAATCAGCAGATCCTGGATTGATAACAGGGCGGGGAATTCAGAAAACCGATGGTGGCTGATTATCCCCGACGAGATATCAACATGCATTAACCTACTGCCTGAACGCTGAACTGCTGGCTGGGAGGCTATCAATTCAGGCGGAAGCTCATAATAGAAATCAGAACGTTTCATCTATTAAAGTCATTCAGGGAGAAATCGACGCCGATTGTAGCATCAATTGGCCAGTCCGTTGGACTCTGGCTAAAACCGCAGTAGCGAAACTACCAACCGGATTCATTGTAGAGACGATAGCAACACGCAAAGACCTTTATGAGCAGGCGTTGAGTCAACCCAAAAACTGACTCACTTAACCCGCCGGTTCGGCCATCGGCAAAGTTCTGTTCGCAATAAACTACGCCTCTGCTATACTCTCCGGCCTCACGTGCCGGGGTGGCGGAACTGGTAGACGCGCCGGATTCAAAATCCGGTTCCTTCACGGGAGTGCCGGTTCGATTCCGGCCCTCGGTACCAATCTAGACTTTTTAACTCTGCTAACCTATTAATCAGTCTCGCAATTCTCTGAATTAAGCGAGGGACAGTAGGTGAAACCGAAGGGAAAAGTACACCCGAAATATACATACACGAAAAAGGGCGTTTATTATTTCTGTCGTGTGATTCCTAAAGATTTAGAGCCGTATTACTCTCGACTAAGGTTTGTTAAGTCGCTACGGGCTAAATCTTCTACTAGCGCATATTTTTTGCTGCGAAACATATAGCATCCAAGTTAGATGATCACTGGTTAAAAGCTTCGCCTGTCTCAGATGGATGATCCTCTTAAAAGTATCCGCAGGGCTGTTCCTGCCGCGCCAGATAAGGGCTTTCCTACGACCCAGCAGCTTCTTGGAACTTATGTTTTGGTTAAAGGAAAGGGACGAGGTGAACTGTTTGCCAGAACGGCCAATATGGTATTTGCTGATTTTCGTTCAAATTTAAGACACTGTTACCTGGTGATCCATGTGAATTTGAATGCGTTAGAATAGTAGGTAAATAGCTATCTGATCTCAAGATGCCAACAATGACAAGCAATTGGATTCTATTCGACTGTTTCAACACCCTAATCGATGACTTTGACGAGTCTGGATCGATTGACGGTATGGAAACCATTGCACATTTACCCGTTGAGGCAGGGGTGTTTTCATCAGAGCAGTCATTTCGGTTGGCTTATAACCAAGGACGCGAACAAAACTGGTGGCAAGACAGTAGCGAAGTAAATCTAAATATTCGTTTGCAAGCTCTTTTCGAACGAGAAGGCACCGTACCCAATGACAAAATTGCGGCTTTAGTTGAAGCAATGCTGGATCACTTTTCGCATACTTATATTCACACCATTCGTGTAACAGCCGGTGTAGAGGCGATGTTGAAAGCCTGGTCTCAAGTCGCTAATTTGGCGGTGGTTTCAAATTTTTTTCTTCCAGGTGGACCAAAAGCATTTCTTGATCAGTTGGGTCTAGGGCACTATTTCACGTTTGTAATTGATAGCGCTGAGGTTAACTCGAAGAAACCTGAAGATCTTATATACGAAAAGGCTATTGAAAAAACAGCGGTGGAGCCAAGCAAGATTACGTTTGTCGGTGATGATTTTCATCGGGATGTGGCACGGCCCAGAGAGTTTGGTATGAACGCCCGACACTACTGCCGTTTTGGCGAACGACCTGGCGTCAGTAAAAGTCCAGAAGCGATGCCGATAAAACACTGGGACTCGTTTAGACCGGAACTGGGACTTTAGTCCCGGGTTTTTAATCAGTCTGCTCTGAGTACTTCCTTGAAATTAAGGAGATTTATGTCCAGGTCATCTGGCACTGAAATAGGCTGGTGAAAACGGATCTCGGCACCGATGGTCATGTATTCCCGTTCGTTGGCAATATGGATCTCTCCCAAGAATCCTGCCTGCCTGACTCGCTACATAATGTCGTCCACAGAAGAGTCGTAGAAAATGTTATGCGTAAAAACCTCCACTTTTGCACCGGTTTCGATAAACATCTGTGCCGCCTGCTCGGGTGATGCCAGTTTTTCTGAAACTGCCCGGATCACCGTTGGAATGGGCTCCTCTAAATCATCAAGATTGGCCAGCAGTGCCGTTGAAGGCGCAAAACATTGCATATGGTCACATCAACCTGCAGAACGAATTTCATTACCAGAGTCTGGCACATATGGCATCTTTCGAGGAAATCTCAAGAACGCGTTAACAAAGTGTCTCACCGTGTGACGTCAGCCCACACGGAACCACCTAACTCTGTTTGCTAAGAGATTCTTCTGCATAAGGTAGTTCCTGTCTATCTTACTAGTCGAAGGTTTTGTGCCTTCCTCATCGGTTCATTGTGCGAGGCTTTGTGAATGCCGGGTGATCCAAGATGTCCGCTTTAGGCCGACGATATGCACCAGCTGGTGTCACCTATTTGGAGCGATCGTTGATTGTTCCTGTTTTACTCTAAACAGTAACACAGTGCCGATCACCATCAGTACTATGAGTGAGGCAAATCCTAGTTGCTGAGACTGGAACCAGTCTGTTGTACTTGCCACCATTAAGGGACCAAGAAACAGCGTTACCGTGCCACTCAAGCCGTAGAGCCCAAAAAATTGGGTTGCTTTCTCCGGGGGTGATATCCGTGCCATGAAAGTTCGTGAGGCCGAAAGACTCGTTAAGGCCAATGCAGCAAATATCTGGAAGGCTGCGAAGTAGAGTATTTCGGCTAGTGTCCCGAAGTAAGGAGACGCCCAGACCGGCTCGGTACTGACGGAAATGACGAAAAGCACTGAATTGGGCTGCATTGATACCAAAGTTAGTAAAGTCAGAGTAGCCAGGACAACAGCCAGTCTTAGCGTGGTTAGGGAGCCAAGCTTGTCATCGAGCAGGCCACCCAGATAGACGCCAAGCATTGCAGATGCAGTTGTGCAGAGCCCGAGTAGCAGCATTGATGTTGCATCCCATCCAAAAGTACCAGAAGCATAAACTCCGCTAAAAATGACGACGCCCATAACAGCATCGTTATAAAACATGCGAGCCAATAGATAGGTGGCGATATTGGAGTAATGTTTCAGTTGTCGAATGGTGGTCAGCACATCTTTCAACCCTTGCGACACAGCGGTGGCTGGAGATTGTTTTGAGGCAACGCCATCCGGGGTAAAGAGCATTAGCGGCATTGTGGCGAGGAACAGCCAAATTGCGCCAATGGGTCCGACAATTCGATTGTGTCCATATGTAGACTGGTCAATTCCCAGAAGCGCCTGGTCTGGTAAAAAGGACCAGTCCTGTGTGCCCGGTAGTGCGAAACCAATCAGGATGAAAAGCATGAATGAAATCGCACACAGGTTACCGGCAGAAAATGCCAGCCCTGAAAGCATTCCCGCCTTGGTTGCAGGTGCAACGCTTGGCAGCATGGCGTTATGAAAAACTTCGGCATAACCAAAGGCAATTAAAAAAATAAGTAACAGCAAGAGACTCGTGGTCAAGGCCAGACCACCTCCCTCTGGGAGCATCCACCAAAAGGTGATCGCCACTATACCCATAACAATATGACTACTAATAATCCAAGGTTTACGTCGACCGATTTTATCCGCAATTGATCCTAGGAAGGGAATGGTAAGTGCCATGATTAGGCCTGAACTGGCTTGGAGAAATCCTATGAGAGTCTGACCTCGAACCGGATCTCCTACTACGACATTACTGAAGTAGGGAAAGAATATATAGATGACCGCCATGACGTAAAGAGGTTCTCGTGCGGCTTGTCCGAGCATCCAGCTGTAATATCCCAACGGTGGTGCAGCCGGTGTCCCTGCCAATGAGAGTGGTGCGTTAGATTCAGTCATTTTCTTGTCCTAATATGATTTGGAGCTTCTGGGCCAGGGGTTTTACAATCATTTTGTTTTTAATGATTTATGGCACATAGTTCGAAGTTAACCAATACTTGTAACATAACCGGCTTGGTCAATTTCTAGTCGGGATTATCTTTTCTGGGTTTGATGTTTGGCAATCCTCTCCTCGCTGAGGTTTAAAAACCTGGCAGCGTTCTCGTAGAAAATAGCTTGTTTTTCCTTGAGCGTCAGAAATTCGAGTGACTGCACCTTTTCGATTGCCATTTCGATTGCCTCTGGCCATATCATTTGATCGGTACCAAACATGACTCTATCAAGCACCTTGTATTTTTTTGCTAATATTAAGAATGGAGAGAGGAAAACGGCAGCGTTGGGGTACCAGTTTAGTATAGCGATGTCGGTATAGAGATTTGGATACTGCACCATTAACTTTGCCGTTTGCTCATAAAAATGTGAACCGGAGTGCATTAAATATACTCTTAATTTAGGGTAGTTTACGAGAATGTCTTCAACCAAGAATGGGTCCCCATTGCGTAGCCGAAAAGCTGTATTACTCGTATGTATTCCAGGGTAGCTACCACCAGTATGTATGCTGACGGGAATATCGAATTTTTCACAAATTTCCCAGTAAGGATTAAAGATAGGATCCGAAGGTGAATAGCCAGCATAGATTGTTCCAATTTCTCCAAAATGATCTATATCTCCATTCTTTACCCATTCCCTGAAAAGATTAAGGTCGAGTTCTTCTTTTGGGTCCTCAATTCGAAGTCCTGTCATGACGCTATCTCCCAATATCTGGGTCCATTGATTGACAGCGGCAGGGGTTTTACCATCGACTACGCTCATTACGATGTTGTGCTTTTTCAGGATCGCAATGGTATGTTGACGATGTTCAGTGGCATTTTTGACGGATAGCTTACCTGTTGCGGGATTGGGAACAGGTCCCATAAAATCCTCATTTGTATACGCATGTAAATGCATATCAATGATTGGTCCGCTGTATCGGTTTTCTGTCTGGGCAAATCCAACGGATGTTACCAAGCAAACAAGTAACAGCAACGAAAGACGAGCAATCATTCCACAATTTTTAAGCATTTTTTTCACCACCTATCAAGTGAATATTACGGTATTTTCGATGTTGATGTTAATTGTCTTGAATTTCAGGAATAAGCAGCGGGGTTGCCGTAGACACAAGATCGATAACAACACAGGGTGAACTGCAGTTGTCGAGAATTGAAGATAGCTTATCAACATTCAGGTAAAAACATATTAAGAGAGAATTTGTTAGGAGGCAGCCCCGCGTAATTATCAACGGCTTTCTACCCCCATGTTCGCCGCATGATATCCAGTATGCGTCATTTTTTATTGATCCAGTCCTTTATGGTTCTTCCAAAATCTGGATTTTTATGGCTTTACAGACGTGGTCATTGATGGCGGATTGATCATCCGGACACGCAGAAACGGCTACTAAAACATCCATCTCTGCCTGAAATTCAATATAGTCGCCCCGCTCACTGCGAGGTGGTTTGACTTGTATGCTGCCATCACCCTTTTGGTCGATAGTGATATTTGCGAAGGCATTGAGCACACTGGGACTGTATATATCTTCAAGTTGCAGGCCATACTCGCGTAGCGCCTCTGCGAAATTGTCACTACAGCTTCGATGACCCGGTGCCTGCAGGATTTCCATTGTTTTTTTCGTGCAGTGGGTCCCGAGAAAATGATCGCCAATTTTATTATCGGTTACCCTTAACATTAAATTTTCGTAAGGCACCTTGGAATAGAGTTCTCCTAGTCTGTAATGACTACCGATACGGCCTAAATCGGGTGGCTGGAAATAACTCAGACCGCCGGAAAACTCAGCCATAAATTGTTCCTTGAAATTATGTGCATTGAAAAACATGAGGCCGGCCACTTGCTTACCTTCACATTCTATGACGCGCAGTGATTGCCCCTTGTTGACTTTGAAGGCCTTACCTGAACTTTTGGGTACAATAAAATCACTTATTACGCTTGCAGACATTATTACTTACTCCTCACCTTCTAAAACCTGAAACCGCAAAGATTTAGCTTTAAAATCGTTACAAGGGCTGGTTTCGTCTGGACAGACCGAAATAACCGCAATAATGTCCATCTCTGCCAGAAAATCTATTGTGTCACCGATTTCTGCCAGTGGTTGGGCGGAGCACATGCCGCCATCTTCACCTATCCACGACTGCATCCAGACATTAAAAATGGTTTCGTCATAGGTATCTTCCTGATTTAGGCCAATCTCTTTGAAGGCGTCAGCAAAATTATCACTACAAGTCCGGGTTCCTGGCATGCCAAGGTGATTCAATAATCGATTTGAGCAGTGACACATCATGAAATGTCCTGCCCGTTCTCCTCCTCTAGCACCGTTACCCACACTGTCACTGATGACGGTGGCCATGACATTCTCATAGGGCGGTTTGGAGTAGAGTTTTGTGATGCGATAATAACCACCCGTCCCTTGCATGCTATTTAACACTGCAGAGTGCTCGGCGGCGAAGTGCTCTTTAAAATTATGGGCATTCAAAAACGTAAGATCGGCTACCTGCTTACCTTCATGTGCGATGACACGAAATACCTGGCCTTTTTCGACTTTCATTGTCTTGCCTGAACACTTGGGTATAACAATATCTTTGACGACGTTACTTGGCATGGGTATGTCCCTTCCGTCCTATTAACATTGACTTAATGCACCACTGACAACTAGATTATCCGAGGCGATACAAACTTTATGCAGCAGTGGTCGGTCAGCTACGGCCATTCAAAGATAATTCTCGGCGGAGGCCCGGGCGGTGGCTCAGAAAGATCGATGCCCAGCGTCTCTTTAAGAAATTGCTTTTGCAAGACCGGTAGTGGGTCCTGCGATTGGCCAAATGCCGCCAGCATTTCATTTGGGTTATCTGCCTGAAATACCTGGATAAGCATGTCTCCTTGTGGCGTTTCCTGTATATGCCAACTCTCATGTGATATGCCAAAACCCTTGAGCGTCTTATCAAAATCTGGGTGCTCACTAGCCTCTGCAATATGCTGTTCCAGTGCGGTTGTTTGTCCCGGTGGGACGGGAACTGTCATGACCAGGGTGGGCATGTGGATCTCCTTTAGTACTAGAAATAAATATTGTGTCGGATTTAGCTTTGAGGGTGAGCCATCAGTGTTAGCAACAACAAATTCTCAATCTCCCGGTGGACCCGCCATAATCTGTTCTCGCACATCCGCTAAGGAGTCGGGCCTGCCGCATTCCAGCCATTCCAACCACCAGGTGGTACCGGCGTCTTGAAAAGATTGTAATTTTTCGTTTACCGCAGCCTTATCCAGTCCATAGCTTATCGCTGAGACCACGACATCAAATGGATCATCTGTATTACGAAGAGGTGATGTAAATTCAAGCACTTCTCTGATCTGTTCCGGGCTGGGCTCCATAATGACGCGCATGTCCAGGTTCGAAATATCCTGCGACTCGTTCACCATCACGGGCATAACTTGCGGCATGATGCCATCCCACCGTGCAGCTCTGCGTTGCCCTGGTTTCGCTGGCAGCATAGCAGCAACCCAAACAGGAATGCGTGGACGTTGGATTGGCCGTGGCAGCAGTCTTGCACCTTCGATTTGGTATATTTCCCCATCGAAATTCACCGCCTCACCCAGATGTAACTGTTCCATAATGGCGAGGCCTTCATCGGTTTTTTTCGCCAGTATTTTCATGTCGGGATCTTCGCCAAAATTTGAAAATTCCTGCTCTAGCCCTCCCAGTCCAACACCTATTCTTAAGCGACCATTTGATAGTTGATCGAGTGTGGAGAATTCTTTGGCCAGTTTCCATGGTCGTCGACGAGATACCGGCGTAACCATTGCCCCTATTATGATTTTGTTGGTGACCGCTGCGACTGCGCCTAGAACAATACTGGGGTCGGACAGCGGAAGCATGCCATCAGGGTCGAGTAGCAAATGGTCACAGATAAAAAACCCATCCCAACCAGCTGTTTCCGTCAATATGGCTAGATCCACCAGATTTTGAGGGTCGGAGTACTCGTGGATCGTAGGTGCAACAAAAACAGCTTTTTTCATGATTTAGGGTATTCCCAGGTTTTTCTGTCCAGACTCTTACTTGCCTAAGGTCATGATATCGGTTGGGAAGGTTGGCAAAAGATCGCAACCATCTTTGGTGACATGCACATAGTCTTCGCCTCCGTAAACTCTATGGTGGCCGTTATCATCCGTCTCAAACATCCAGCACTCTAACGCCAGCACCATATTTTCTTGAACCTCAAATGTCTCTCCCAGGGCGATCGCCGGAGGTTCCTGACCATCAATTCCAACACCGTGTCCGCCTTGATCGAGGGAGCAGTGCAGACCACCATCCTCCAGGGTGTCGTTAATCGCATCCATGATTGAACCGCTTGTGACACCGGGTTTAGTCATCTCTGCGGCTACCTGCCGTCCACGATCCAGGATCTGTATCTTGTGAATCTCTTCCGCCGGTGCAGGGCCCATATGGAATGTGCGACCCGAGCTTCCCCAGTACCCTTTAACTTGCGGCAAGGGTTCCAGCACCAGGCGATCTCCCGGCATTAGGGGGATGCCTTCATCCCAGGCCGGGATATCGGCCATGAACACCTTTCGTCGGCTAGACATACAAAGATTGGGCAGACATTCGTCGGCGTAATCAAGCAGTTTTTTACGTACAAATAGACCGACATCTTTCTCAGTCCAGCCCCATTCAAATTCGGCAATCAAATCATGGTAGGCCTTGACGTCTGCCTGGCAGGCGATACTTAATGCCTCCACCTCGAGTAGGGACTTAATCATGCGGACATTCCATATTTGGTCTGCAGCATAAACGAACTCTACTTCCGAGAGCGCTGCTCGGAACTCATCGATATCATTGAGAGGCCGTGGAACGGTCATACCTCCCTTGATGCCACCTTCGACGCCAACGCGGCCCTTGCTACTGCCCATGAGTTCTTTCGTGACTTCTGCCACTTCTCTTGGCATGCCTCGCAGGTTTTCTGTGACATGGGGATTGTGTTGAACACGAATGTCATTAATAAAGGTGAAGCCTTCTACAACTCCCTGGAAAAAGTTTGGAACAATCATGACCGGCTCTTTATTGATCGCGACGATTAAAACGCCCGGGCAGACTGTGACGGGAGGAAAGTGATTCGTCAAGAATCCGGTAAAATAGCGGATATTATTCTCTCCCCACATGACCATCACATCGAGTTCGGCCTTCACCATCTCTTCTTTTAAGCGGCGAACGCGATCGGTATATTCAGCCCTCGGGAAAGGGGGATAGGGGGGTGTTGCATACATGCGTTCGACTTTATCAAGCATTGTTAATCTACCTCATCTTAGGCGACTGATATCGTTAGAAATCTGTTAATTTGGGAAGCCATCGTATATGACCACTAAAATAACACGCGTAACTGTACCCCGTATCGTGCGCCGCGCTCACGACCGATACCACCGGCATCATACACGGGCGCCAAGCTCCTGCTCAGAAAGCTGTATGCATTGGTGTGTTGACGACGCTCATCAGTCACATCGCGCCCATAAACGGCCAGTTCCCACTTGCCGTCTACTGGAGCAATCGCAAGACGCAGGTCAATTCGCATCCATTCAGCAGCCTCGCTCAAAGGATCACCAGTGACGCCAGCAATACTGAAGCCGTCACTCCATACCATATTAGCACCGATGCTGATATCAAATCCGTTCACGTTGGTCAGATACTCCGGTTGCAGGTTTACCACCCAGTCCGGAGCGTACGGAAGCGTCACGCCACTTGCATTAAAGGCTAACGCGCCGGGGTTATCAGGGTGGAATTGACACTTCCCAGTCGGACCGATTTTTTCATCCAGAGTATTACAGTTTGGCCCAAAGTAATCGTCATATTGCGCCTCACTCACCGAACCCGCAAAGCCGACAGAGAAGTTATCGGTAACAGCCCAACGCCCATCAATCTCGAAGCCCGTGGTATGCGCTGCCGCGGCGTTTTGGGTCTCGAAAGATGCTGTATCAGCATTTAAGATAGTGACCTGCAGATCAGTGAAGTCCGTATCATAGTAAGACGCGTTCAAAGTCAGCCTGCCATCGAACAACAGTGCTTTTATGCCAGCTTCGAAGCCCTCAGCCACCTCATTGTCATAAGTAAAAGGATCCGGAACAGCGCCACCGATCGGCGGCGATTTTACGAATCCACCAGCTTTTAAAGCTTCCGAATACTTCGCGTAAATCATGACCGCATCAGAGGCATCCCATTGAAAACCAACTTCTGGCAAAAAGTCACTGGCGTCGATTCTTCCTGATACCGGAGGACCGATGGCGGAAAGTGCTTCGTACCTAGAGCCGCCGGTAGGTAGGCGCGCTACCTGTGGGTTCTCGGTCCCGGTTTTGTCGATGCTTTGATGACGACCGCCAACATTGATCCGGAAAGTATCCGACAGGTTCCAGGTCGTGCTAAAAAATAGAGAGGTCCATTTAGAGTTTTCGACCAGCGGACCGCCGTAGCTAATAGCTGAGTATCCGTCATTAGCTGGATTTGGCGGGGCCCCAAAAAGAAACAAGGGGATATCAAAGGTCCATGGTAGATGCACTTGAATTGCCGTGGTCAGATCATGTTCCTGATAATACGCTCCAACCATCCAAGAGAATTTTTGATCCTGAGCTGAGGTAAAGCGGATCTCCTGCGAAATCTGTTTGAAGTCTTCACGGCGTTCGCCAACAAATACGGCAAAGCTACTCATGTCCGGGTCGAGAATGTCATGTTTATCGTATTGTAGGGATGACGTTTGTGAACTCATGACAATTCCGTTGTCGCCAATACCCCAGTCAAAAGCAAGCAAAAGCACATCTACCTGCTGGTCGCGCTCCTCATCTTCGTTGAAGATCCCCACCTTATTCAGACCAGAGGCGACCGGACTAACGAATAAGGGCATCGGAGCACCCCAGTAGTTGGGGCTGCCGAATGTGGCGCCGCTGGCAGCATTGAGTTCGTTCATCGCTACTAGCACATCCTGTGCACCGCCGGAGCCGACGACGCCGTCCAGGCTATCTAAATCGATACCGTTGTATGCAGCATCCAGCGCGCACAGTGCGCTAATGGCTGGGGCGAGGGGGGTGAAAGCGACACTGAGATTAGGGGTTGTTTCGCAGCGAGTATATTCGCGTGGAACACCGATCTGAGAGACGTCCTGGAATTCATACTTAAAGGTTGCCTCAAATTTATCATTCGGAGTCCATACGCCGAGAACTCGAAAGCTTGTGTTTTCCTTGGTTCCCAGATCGTCGCCTGTCAGTACGTGCGTGTAGCCGGTTTCACCAAGTTCATAAAAACGACCCGAAATTCGAACTCCGAATGTATCGGACACAGGACCACCAAAAGCGGCCTCGATGCTTACTTCTTCGTCATTACCATAGGAGGCCATGATGCTCCCTTCTGGTTCCTTACCAGGGCGACGGCTAATATAACTCAGTGCGCCAGCGGTCGCGCTCTGGCCGGCAAATACTGGCTGCGGACCACGCACCACCTCGATCCGTTCGAGGTCAAAGAAGCCGTTCTGGCTCAAGTTATCGCGACCGTAATAAACCCCATCGTGGAATTGTGCGACCGCCTGCTCAAAAGCTTCATTGGCAACCGTGCTGCCGATACCTCGCATAAAGAGATTCTGACCCGTTAGCGCATCCGACATAAACAAATTCGGCACGAAGGTGGCAAGATCCTCCATGTTCTCAAAACCGCCAGCCTGAATATCGTCGCCTGATATCGCCAGAATCGAAAGCGGTACGTCCTGCAGGTTCTGCTCGCGTTTCTGCGCGGTAACGATGACTTCCTCTAACTCCAGTGCATTAAGTGGTAGTGCAATAGCGCTGGCTAAAACTAAACTCAATATGGTTTTACAATATTTGCTCATGGAATAACCCCGGTTTGGTTTCGAATAGAAATCTGGATGCCTGAAGATTAACTGGAAAAATGTTAGCAATAAACCAGATTCGAAAAACCCATCATAAGGAGAGTTTGCATGAGTGGTATAGTTTTGACCTAGCCAAAAGTATGGGTTTTACACAAATCTGATTTTCAATTTATTGGCAACGAGGAAATTGTCTGGAAATAAACTCGATTTAAAACCATCACTGCTTCAATCAGAGACTTTGCCCGAGTTGCCGCAAAGATATTTGTGCCGGAAGGCCAGGCAAAAGCAGTTGTACTTGGACATTGGCAGAGACACAAATGTCATTAGGCTCACCCGCCAAGAATTCGTTACGGCGCTGGGCAGCAACGAACCATTGGTCGAAATTCGCATGTTTCTATTTTCTCGGGTCCGGATTCAACTTCGCCAGTAACTCAGTTTAGCTCGAGATTAGTTAACTATAGAGTTTCAGGTAAAAAGCAAGACTACGATTTGAATTTATACGTAAAAGGGAATTGAGCTGAACTCGTTTTCCTTAATCCCGATGCAAACCCATTGCAATTATCACGAGCGCTGCGAGCAGAATCGCGCCGTTGGCCAGTCCAGTGATAACAAAAGGTGCACCGGGCATCCAGACGTCATACAGCACCCCACCGATCTTTGTTGCCAAAAGGATTCCCAAAGCACCAAACAGAGTGAATAGGCCGCTGACTGCGCCTGTGTTGGTCTCAGTCACTTCCTGTCCGACCAATGCCATGGCGGTGAGAATAGCACTAGCCTGTCCCATACCCAGTATCACCGCTGCGGGAT
>Ga0206678_10001218_pt1 | contig 16731 bp, 15 predicted proteins | sample M180m12015metaG_FD_155453 | JGI IMG/M metagenome (GOLD analysis project Ga0206678, IMG submission 155453) | Ammonia-oxidizing marine archaeal communities from Monterey Bay, California, United States - M1 80m 12015 | ecosystem: Environmental > Aquatic > Marine > Intertidal zone | place: USA... | reverse complement strand
AAATATATACCGCGAACAGTCTCCGTGGTTTGCTGGAAGCCCGACTGGTCGAGTAACGATCTCTTTGTAGGCGATGACGACGCTATTAGCCAGAGACTTTGTGGCTCTGTAGGGACAGAGCAGATATCGGGGAAGTCATCGGTCCATACCCGTCGGCTGTGGGCTTGTCAGAGTGGAGTAAGGGTTGCCTTGCACATTAATAATTGCGCGGAGGCAGTCCACCGTGGGGCCCGGCACCGCCAATGAAATGCTGGATGGCGAAACCTTCTGCGTGTTCGGTTAAGTGAAAGACAGTGTCGTTGGGTTGCCCGTAGCGGAACATTTCTTCGGGGCTGTGCCCTAGCAGCGTGCTGACCATTACACGACCAATCATGCCGTGTGAAACGACGGCGATTCGGTTGTGATCCAATGCGAGGATTTCATCCAGGAAGGGGCTGGTCCTGTTGATCATATCCGGAAAGTTTTCGCAGTCAGGTCCCCGATAGTTAAACTGGTCTTCCTGCCATGCGGCGAACTCCTCGGGCCATTTGTTTGAGACGTCATCCCACATCTCACCGCTCCAGTCACCGCAATGCCATTCCATGATGCGATCATCGTAGTTGATTTCGAGTTCCAGATGCTGGTTGATGATGTCCGCGGTCTGCCTGGTTCGATCAAGTGGGGAGGCCACGAGATATTCAATCTCCAGGGAAGATAGAAACTTGCCGTTGATATCAGCCTGATCCCGGCCCAGTTCAGTCAGGTCGGAGTTCCACTGGCCCTGCATTCTCCGAATGGCATTCCACTCGGTCTGTCCGTGACGAATAAAGTAAAGCTCTTTCAACTAGATTTCAGCCCCTATCTGAACCAGCTCGAGATACGAGTTCTGGAAATGTACATAAGCCACCTGTCCACCGCCATCTGGAAAAGCTTCCTCGGCATTGTTGAGCACCAGTGATTTATCAGGAGAACCCAGGCGAAAATGCGAGTAGCCGGCATCCTTGAAAATATCAAAGCTGTGTTTGGGTGATATTTCACCGTTTTTCAGTGTCAGCAATGCGATTGTAACGCCCGGGTCCTCTCGAACGAGTAGATGGGCAGTTCCGATGCCGTAAAAATCTTCGGTACCCTGAAACCTGATATCAAAATTTTCTGCATAGCCGCTATTGTGGCTTTGAAGGTCTTTGTCGTCGGTCCAGATGTAAACTCGATGATTCTTGTGCCGGACTTTACTGGACTCGATAAGTTCGTATTGTTGCCTGTCCGGGCCAACAAAAAAGAGCGCCGGTGAACTGCCGTTAACAAACGCATCGTAGCCTGATAAAGGCTTGATCAATCCCCGGCCCATTAATGAGACTGCTATCTGACGCGCATCGCGATGGGGCAGACGAAAGATCGTTTCAGCGACTCTTGGTGAATCTGTCTCAGGTAACGGTACTGCGGTATAAGAGGTGAAGGTGTCTTTCTCAAAATAGTCGGGGTCGGTTACTTCACCTCGCTTGTAGATGAATTGTCTCCCGAATGGATACATGTTCTTGATATAAATTTCGGCGCCAAGTATCCGCAGGAACTCGTCTGTTCGACCGAGATCTCCGGTCATGGGAATGGATGCTTGATCCTCACCCTCCGAGGGAGGAGGCTCTATAAGGGTCGTCCCAAAATGAGCGATCGACATGTCAGGCATTTGTCCGCCTGGGTTGGATGAAACAAAAATGAAAATATAGCATGGCGGTTGAAAAGGTTGCTCACTAACAGGCGAGGCCTCAGTATACAGGGACGATATAAAATTGGCTTGGTCCATGTTCAATCTTATCCAGACACACCACGGTATTAGTTGCTCTGATATCGTTGCAACCAAGAGGGTTCTGCGTGCCATTGGTTTTTGTGACACACAACCGGGCGCGCCGGAACCACTTGTTTTCAAAAACGAAAAAGACGATCACATTGGACAATTGACGGCGGCGGTTTTGGGAGATGAATATCACACCCACTATGTCGAGAACCCGAAAACCCAACACCAGATCGACCTAATAGAGATCCAGGAAGCTGCGCTTGTTCCAAGGCCCTGCGCTTCCCCTGCCCAGGGTGACTTGATGATCGCTTTTTCGTCAGAAGACCCGCTTGAAACATACCGTGCCATGGTGGCGAATGATGACCCTGGTAATTTTAGTGAGCCAGTGGATGTGCGGGAAGAAGATGGTATCCAGTTTGTCTGGCGTGATGGACAACACAGCATGATCACGACGCAGGATCGCCCGTTCGCCATCGTTCACTACAGCCTGGAAGATTTTTCCCGAGTACGAAAATTTTACGAATATGTTCTTGAGATTCCTGTTGTGGAAGTAGACGTTAACAAAGACGGTAGTGGACGCTATCGACTCCAGGACATTGGCGGACGCCTGGACCTGGAGGTGAGAGCGGATATTAAACGGCTTGATCTACGTGCCTGGGGGAAACACTATCCTGCCGCGAATCATTTCAGGTTGATTGAGCGGGACATACAAAGAATAGCCGCAAGGCTGGAAGAGACCGGCTTGGGAGGTTGGGTGATTCCACCCGAGGGTCCCTTTGCATTTATCTTCGGGCCAACCAGCGAAACGATTGAAACTTTCGATAAAAGTTTTGCGGCGCTGGTGGCTGAGGTGAGTTAATCACGACACATTTGGATGCTGCTCCGCGAGTGTCGTGGAAATGACCCTGGCTTTGCCTGTCAGCTGATCAATACCTTTAGTGCAGCGTTAAAGGTTGCGGAAGGGCGCATTGCTTTTGAAGTGAGTTCGGGATCCGGTGAGTAGTAACCACCGACATCAACTGGCTCACCCTGCGCAGCAAGCAACTCCTCGTTGATCTTGTCCTCATTGTTGTGAAGAGTCTCAGCAAATACCTGGAACCGTTCTTTCAGGCTGGGATCTTGATCCTGGGCCGCAACGGCTTGCGCCCAGTACATGGCAAGATAGAAGTGACTGCCCCGGTTGTCGAGTTCGTTCACTTTCCGCGACGGTGACTTGTTGCTTTCAAGGAACCTGGCGATGGCGTCGTTCAACGTATCGGCCAGGGTTTGAGCCTGCTGGTTGTTGAATGACGTTGCAAGGTGCTCAAGCGAAGCGCCCAACGCCAGGAATTCACCCAGCGAGTCCCATCTAAGATGGCCTTCTTTTTCGAATTGCTGAACGTGTTTGGGTGCAGAGCCGCCAGCTCCAGTTTCGAACAGTCCGCCACCATTGATCAGCGGTACGATAGATAGCATTTTAGCGCTGGTGCCCAATTCAAGAATCGGGAACAGGTCCGTCAGATAATCACGTAACACGTTTCCGGTAACCGAAATGGTGTCTTCGCCATTGCGGGCTCGCTCTAGGGAAAGTTTTGATGCTTCGGGAACCGCCAGAATGTGATATTCGACACCCGTTAAGTCGTGTTCAGGCAGGTATTCGTTAACCTTCGCAATTAGTTTGGCATCATGAGCGCGATTTTCATCCAACCAGAATACGATCGGTGAACCGGTCGCTTTCGCTCGATTAACTGCAAGCTTCACCCAGTCGCGAACAGGGCCGTCCTTGACGCGACAGAGTCGCCAGATGTCGCCCGCTTCTACTTCGTGTTCGATGACAGCTTTGCCATTCGAATCGAGAATACGGATTACGCCGTTTCCGGGCGCCTCAAAAGTGGTGTCGTGAGAACCGTACTCTTCAGCTTTCTGTGCCATCAGGCCCACATTCGGTACAGAGCCCATGGTGGTCGGATCGAATGCCCCATGATCGATGCAGTGCTTGATCGTTTCGTCGTAAAGGCTTGCGTAACACCGGTCAGGTATAACCGCTTTCATGTCGTGCAGCTCGCCGTCTGGCCCCCACATTTTTCCCGACTCGCGAATCGCGGCTGGCATGGATGCATCAATGATGATGTCGGATGGCACATGTAGATTCGTGATGCCCTTGTCAGAGTTCACCATCGCCATGTCAGGGCCGTTTTCAACACAGGCATTAAGGTCTGCTTCGATCTTTGCCGCCTGCTCAGCCGGTAGCTGCTTTATTTTCTCGTAGGCATCGCCAACACCATTTCGGGTGTCTACCCCGATTTCGTCAAACACGGTTGCATGTTTTTCGAAGGCATCCTTATAGTATGCGCGAACGCCATGGCCGAACATGATGGGGTCTGAGATCTTCATCATGGTGGCTTTCAGATGGAGCGAAAAGAGGACACCAGGCTTAGTCTGGGCAATTTCCTTGTCAAGGAAAGCGCAAAGTGCTTTCTTGCTCATGAATGCACCGTCGACTATTTCGCCTTCTTCAGCGAGAATGTTTTCGGCCAACAGTTGTTTGCCACTGCCTTCAAACTCGATCGTCAACGAATCGCTCTTTGACATGACAATAGATTTTTCGCTGCCGTAAAAGTCACCCGCGTCCATCTGAGCCACATGTGACTTTGACTCGTTCGACCAGGCACCCATTGTGTGGGGGTATTTGCGGGCGTATTCCTTTACCGCTTTTGCAGCACGTCGGTCAGAGTTTCCTTCACGAAGCACCGGGTTTACGGCGCTACCCTTGACCTTGTCGTACCGAGCCTTGATGGATTCTTCCTCTTCGTTTCGGGGCTCCTCCGGATAAGCAGGTAGGTCAAACCCTTTGTCCTGCAGCTCTCGAATAGCCTCGTGTATCTGCGGGTTAGACGCGCTGATGTTTGGCAGCTTGATGATGTTTGCCTCGGGTTTCTGGGAGAGTTGCCCCAGGTAAGCCAACTCATCAGGAACCTTCTGTTCCTCTTTAAGCTTTTCCGGAAAAGTGGCAATAATTCGGCCGGCAAGCGAAATATCTCTCATCTCTACTTCGACACCTGCGGTATCGATGAACGCTTTAATAAGGGGTAGGAAAGAGTAGGTCGCGAGTCGCGGTGCCTCATCTGTATCTGTGTAGACGATCTTCGGTGATTCTGTCATGGATAATTCTTATGCCTTCTCTGGTAGGTATCTCGTGGATACTTTTGTTGCGTAATTTGCCCCGGTCAGGGCGGCGCTTTCGAATATGGGGGGCCGGTCTTCGGCTACTTTCCCGCAAATCAGGTGTTCTGGCGGGGTCATTCCCCATCACAAAGCGGGGGGCATTATAGAGGAATAGTCGAGTCTTCGCATTTACCTGAAATTGCACACCATAGCTGTCGCTTATTGGCGTTTCCCTAAATTGGACCAATTTCTGACCGGAACTGGTATACAAGCACTAGACGGAGGCAGAAGAATCTATGATACCGATTGTGGTGCTGGTGAGTGATGCTGAAAGGGCAGCGCGATTAGCAGATATAACTGTAATCTGCATCGGCAGGCCCCTTGAAAATACTCATATTATATTCGAGCCGGGCGGTCGAGGCCGGGTGGCATTCGGAGATGAATTAGTGACGTAGCTGGAGGTTAAAAATAAGCTGCAGCCTTTTCCCTTTGCCAGACGCCATCACCAAATAACTGCTGCGAATGCATCACCCGCTTGTGGTAGATCTGCACGTCGTGCGCCCAGGTAAACCCAATGCCGCCATGTAGCTGGGTTGCCCTGTTGGCGCAAAATTCTGCGGTATCAGATGCGCTGGACTTCGCGAGGTGTGCCGCTTTGTGTGAATCGCCCGGATCCGTGTCATAGGAGCAAGCGGCCGCATAAACGAGCGAGCGAGTCTGGTCGCCCAGGATCATCATGTTGACGATGGGGTGTTTGACAGCCTGGAAGAACCCGATAGGTCGATCGAACTGGGTCCTGACCTTTGCATATTCCGCAGTGGTTTGGAGCAACCATTCGCAGCCGCCTGACATGTCGGCGGAAATCAAGGTTAAGAGCGCAGGCATTGCTTTTTGCAATGTGCCGGCGCCATCTTCGGAAATACACTCGGCGGGCACGTCGTTGAAAGTAACGCGCCCCTGGTCTCTTGTTAGATCAACAATCCGGTCATATTCGAGATCAACCCCGCCGGCGTTCAGGTCAACACAGTAGAGCTTTACTGTGCGCCCATCCATTGCCGCGACCAGCAGCGAATCAATTTTTTGCGGATCCTGTACATACCACGAAATGCCATTCAATTTTCTGTCGCTGACGGTAATGTCGGTGGAATCGGCTTCCAGCGAACCTTCCTTGCCGTAGATGGCGAGTGTCATGCTGGTGCCTTCGGCTATTTTTGATAACCATGACATTGCCGAATCTGTACCAGCCTCGCGCAGGACGAAGGTGCTTTGTAGTGTTGAGGTGAGTGGTGTCGGCATACTGGCGCGCCCCACTTCTTCAGCGACAGCGATAGCGGTAACCAGGTTCATGCCGACGCCGCCCGCTTCCTCTGGTACGGCTAGAGCCGTCCAGCCGAGGCCTACCATTTCATTCCAGGCAGCCTTGTCGTAGCTGCCGGTTCGGTTTTCACCGAAATAGGGGTCTTCTGTTCCCTTGATGGATTCTCGGAGTGCCAGTAAAGGCTGTTTGTCTTCCATGAAGCGCCGCGCTGAATCCTTGAGCATTTCCTGCTCTTCTCCGTAACCAAAATCCTTGGGTTGAGCCATGTTTATTCTCCCTATTTGGTTTTTGGCAGGCCAAGCACACGCTCGCCCAGAATGTTGCGTTGAATTTCACTACTACCGCCAGAAATGGTGCCGGTGTAGGTGTTCATGTATCCCAGTGCCCAGCGCCCATCTTCTTCGGCATTCGGGTCACCTATATAAAGACTGGATTTCATGCCGAGCATGCTAAGCGCTGTCTGGTGCAGTTCCTGGCCAAGTTCACTTCCGGTGAGCTTACCCTGTAGCGGTATCCGCATCGCGCCGCCGTTTAGTTCTTTAACACCGAGTCTTCGGAAGTTTTGTGTTGCCGCCTCAGTTCTCTCGTAAAGCTTTATCAACTTGTCTCGCCAAACCGGATCCTCCCACAGGGTGCGGCCATTTCTCTTTTCACGTTTTGCGAGCGCAATTAGCTGTTCTATGGCGGCAAAGGGTGATTCGCTGCTGGCGATCGCACCAACACCGGTACCGGCTCCTCGTTCATTGGTCAGGGTAGACATGGCAACCTGCCAGCCTTTGCCTACGTCATCTATGCGGTAATGATCGGGTACTACAACCTCCTCAAGAAAGACCTCATTAAAACCGGATTCGCCAGTCATCTTATGGATAGGCTGGACAGTGACACCCTGAGCCTCCATCGACGCGATGAAATAGGTGATGCCATTGTATTTGTCGTTCTTGTCTGTCCGCGCCAGGAGCAACATCCATTTGGCAAAATGGCCGAGGCTGGTCCAGACCTTGCTGCCATTGACTACCCAGTTGTCTCCGTCCTTGACCGCGCTGGTTTGCAGGGACACCAGGTCAGAACCGGCGCCTGGCTCGCTGAAGCCCTGACACCAGATGTCTTCGCCAGAGAATATGGGAGGCAAAAAGGATTTCCTTTGCTCCTCTGTACCGTGAGCAAGCAACGTGGGGGCGGCCATACCGAGGCCGATCCAGTTGATGAAATAAGGCACATTGGCTCGCCTCACTTCCGTGCTGGCGATTTGCTGGAATTTATCGTGCCCGTGACCGCCATATTCTTTTGGTACGTCTGTCGCGATCAGTCCTGCCTCGTAGCATTTAGCCTGCCAGTCCACCAGGTAAGTGCGATGGTCTTCGGAGGTGACCTCGTAGGCAGCCTGTGGAAGGGGGATTTTTGTAGGTGGCGGCTTGTGCTCCGCAAGCCAGGCGCTGCAGTATCCCCTGAACTCTCGTTGTTCTGTGGTTTCGGATGCGGCCATATCAAATTCCATCAAATAGCGTTGAGGTGGAATAAACCATAGCTTGTGGCAATGGGCAATTTTTATAGGTTAGACAATTATATTGGGATGGCTGGGATTGATGGAAGGTATTGCGTGTCAGGGGGGCACCTTGGCTAAACACTCTAATTAGCGTTTAATCATCCTCCTGAAGAGAAAACCAGCAGAAAAGGGAATTATCAATGGATCTTGAAGCCTTCCGGGAAGAAGCCAGGGCGTACATCGGTGAAAAGTGTCCGGATAGTATGCGCAACAAGGCTATCCATTTTGAGGATGCTTTTGAAATTTATAATAACGCTGACGCTGACAAATGGCGTGATGCGATGGCTGAGCGCGGCTGGACTGCACCAACCTGGCCCACGGAATATGGCGGCGGAGGCCTGGGTTTCGAGGAGAACCAGGTGCTGCAACAGGAAATGGCAGCGGCGAAAGCGCTACCACCCTCCGTAGGCATGGGGCTCTCGATGATAGGCCCAACACTTCTCGAGTTTGGCACCGATGAACAGAAGCAGCGCCATTTACCCAAGATTGTCAGTGGCGAAATCCGTTGGTGCCAGGGATACAGCGAGCCCGGTTCGGGCTCTGACCTCGCGAGCCTCCAGACAAAAGCCGTAATGGAAGGCGATCATTTCGTGCTCAATGGCCAGAAGATCTGGACTTCAGGAGCACAGCACGCGCACTGGATGTTTGCGCTGGTACGAACTGATCCGGATGCGGCGAAGCATGATGGCATCAGCTTTGTATTACTTGAAATGGACCAGCCCGGGGTGACTGTAAATCCAATTGCGCTGATCTCAGGCTCGTCACCCTTTTGCGAAACCTTTTTTGATAATGCTGTCGCGCGTCGGGACGATCTTGTTGGGGAATTGAACAAAGGCTGGACCGTGGGCAAAAGGCTCCTGCAATACGAGCGTTCTGCATCATCGGTGCGCACCAAGAAGAAAGGCAAATCGGTTAACCCCTATGCTGTTGTGGCGAAAAAATATCTGGGGGATTCAGGTGGCAAACTGGTAGACCCTGAAGCCAGGGAGAAAATTACTAAACAGACAATGCGTGAGAAGTCTCTGCAATTAACGATTCAGCGTGTTGCAGATGAGAGCCGGTCGGGTAAAGCGCCTGGCGCGACGACCTCAATCTTCAAACTCGTGGGCTCTACTGTGGCCAAAGATGGCTCGTCGCTGAAATCTGAACTGCGGGGTATTGCCGGTATCGGCTGGGATGGTGATGGCTTTACCGAAGAAGAAACCGAATCCACTCGTGGATGGCTGCGTGATCGGGCTGTCACCATCTATGGTGGTACCAATGAGGTGCAGATGAATATTATCAGCAAACGAGTCCTCGGGCTTCCGGATTGATCATGGCTAATGCGGCAGCTGAAGATCTCTCCCGATTGGACCGTGAGCGGGACCTTGCTTTCAGCCTGCCACTGGAAGATATAGATCCAACTGATCGGCGTTTATACCAGGACAACGTTCATTTTCCTTATCTGGAAAGGCTGCGCACAGAGGCGCCGATTTATTTTCACGAACGCAGCTACGCTGGACCTTTCTGGTCAATCACACGATATGCTGACATCCGAAAAATTGACGCGAACCATCAGCTGTTTTCGTCTGAACCTTCGGTTACCTTTGTCGACGAAGATTACAGTTCCACTAATAATTTCATCTCCATGGATCAGCCCCGTCACGACGAGCAGCGTAAGGTGGTTGCGCCGGTAACCGGCCCGTCAAATCTTGCGGTGCTGGAATCTGTCATCAGGGAACGCGCGATCCGGATTATTGAGCAGCTTCCGGATGGTGAACCGATTGATTTTGTAGAGAAAGTCTCGATTGAGTTAACCACCCAGATGTTGGCGACGTTGTTCGATTTTCCATTTGAAGAACGTCACAGACTGACCCGGTGGTCTGACATATCTACTGCAAGTGTTGACTCTGGCGTTATTGAATCTTTGGAGCAGCGCGATCGTGAGCTTGACGAATGTTTTGATTACTTCATGTCATTATGGGAAAAGCGAAAAGTCAATCCTGTGGGCAACGACCTGCTGTCCATGCTGCTGAGAGGCAAGGCCACGCGCGATATGCCTCGGCAAGAGTTTTTTGGCAATTTGCTGCTGTTGATCGTCGGCGGCAATGATACGACTCGTAACTCAATTACCGGTGGTGTGTTGGCGCTGAGCCAATATCCAGGTGAGTTTGAAAAACTAAAAGCTGACCCGTCGCTCGTTCGAAATATGGTTGCAGAGATTATTCGCTGGCAAACACCGGTGACTTATATGCGCAGGACAGCACTTGAGGATGTTGATTTCGAAGGTCATAAGATCAGAGAAGGGGATAAGGTAGCCATGTGGTATGCCTCGGGTAACCGCGACCCTGAGGTGTTTGAGTCTCCCCATGAACTTCGAATAGACCGAGAGAATGCCAGGGCGCACCTTTCTTTTGGGTTTGGCATTCATCGATGCATGGGAAACAGGCTCGCGGAAATGCAACTTCGTGTGCTCTGGGAGGAATTAATGTCGAGGGTTTCAGCAATTGAGGTCGTTGGAGAACCTGTTAGAAACCGATCTACCCTGATCAAGGGCTATCAGTCTCTGCCCGTAGTGATTAAGAGAAAACGATAGATAGGGCCTGAAAACAGGGTGTAACAAGCATTGACAAGGGTTTCCAACCCTATACAATGCGCCGCAGCAAAGGACCCCTCTTATACCCCCGCTTCATTTCAAGTAGATTCATTTATCGCTCGTCCTGCAGTTTCAAGTATTCGTTTGTTTCACGCTACACGTCTTCAGCAAAAAGAAGGCATCTTAAATATATACAGGACTAAAATAATGTCTACTAAAACCGGAACCGTTAAATGGTTCAATGAAACCCGTGGCTATGGCTTTATCCAGCAAACTGACGGACCAGATGTATTCGCCCACTACAACGAGATCAAAAGTGAGGGTTTTAAAACCTTGGCTGAAGGTCAAGCTGTGGAGTTTGGTGTGACTGAAGGTCAAAAAGGGCCACAGGCAGTAAACATCACAGTTGTTGCGTAAGCACCCAAGCTGAGGGAAAAGGCGACCAAATGGTCGCCTTTTTTTTACCTGTTCGTTGGCAGGAATAGACTCCGAGCCTACTGTTCAGGCGCCTTTAAACGTTGGTTTACGTTTAGCAAGAAACGCCTGAATACCTTCCTTTCCATCCCGGGTTCTTGCCATGTCTGCAATGCCTCTGGATTCAAGTTCCATTTGCGTTTCCAGCCCGTTGTCGAAAGAGGCGTTCAGCAGTGATTTCACCTGTCCGTAAGCAAGTGTCGGCCCGGCTGCGATTTTGGCCGCGAGTTTCCTGACTGTTTCATCAAGGTCGCCTTCTGCCACAACCTGGTTAACAATACCCCAGTCCAGGGCCTCGTCTGCGGACAATACCCGATTAGTTAGCATCAGCTCCCGGGCTCTGCGATCGCCGACGCGTCTCGGCAGAAAGTAGGAGGAGCTCCCATCCGGTGAAAGTCCTGCATTGGTATAGGCCATCACAAATTTCGCACTGTCTACAGAGATCACAAGATCTGCTGACAGCGCCAGGCTAAAACCGGCACCCGCTGCCGTTCCATTAACAGCAACGATAACAGGGGCGTTCATTCTTGTGAGTCTTGAGATACTCATATGTAGATCGCCGGCCATTTCCTTGATGAGCGCTGAGGCGCCGTCACCGGCTTCACCGAACACGCCGAGATCACCGCCGGCAGAAAACATTTTTCCCGTTGCGCGAACGACCACAGCTCGGATGTCTGGAGACTCATCGCACTTAATGGCAATAGCGCTCAATTCCCTGGCCATCAGAGGGTTCATGGCGTTGGCTGCGTCTGGTCGATTCAGGGTAATCGTCGCAATATTGTCTGTTGTGTCAAAAATCAGGGTTTCGTAGGTCATATGATGTCCAAGCAGGGTCGAAGAGAATGAAGATAAACCAGCATTGTAATACCAGATGCGCACCGTCACCATCGGCTGGTAACATCGTTGCTTCATTGTTACGGGAAAAGGATGAAAAATGCTGAAATCGGTCCAACTGGGGCGTCGCGCGGGGCTCAGGGTCTCGGAGATTGCTCTTGGCACGATGAATTTCGGGGCGCCGGGTAAGGGGCATCAGGGGGACTGGACGCTCGGTGCGGATGATGCCCGGCCTATTTTCAAGGCTGCCATTGATAATGGCCTTTTTTACTTTGACTGCGCTGATGTATATGGACTGGGCTCCAGCGAGGAGGTGGTCGGGAAACTGCTCAGGGAGCTTCTGCCCCGTCATGCCTATGTGTTGGCCACCAAGGTTGGAATACCGCTTGGGCGGGGCTCGAATGAGAGTGGTTTGTCTCGCAAGCATATTGTAGAAGGCGTTGATGCCAGCCTGAAAAGGCTAGGAGTAGGCTACATTGATCATCTGGTTATCCACCGACATCCACATGGTATTCCAATGCATGTGCCGACGCCCATCGAGGAAACGTTGGAAGCGCTTCATGATCTGGTGAAGGCCGGGAAAGTCCTGTATTTGGGTGCTTCATCCATGTTCGCGTGGCAGTTTACCGAGTTGCAGATGACCGCCAGGCTGAATGGCTGGACTGAATTTGTATCGATGCAAAATCATTACAACCTGATTTACAGGGAAGAAGAGCGTGAGATGATTCCTTATTGCGCGAAACAAGGTATCGCGATTACGCCGTGGTCACCACTGGCAAGAGGGATACTGACAGGTGCGTACAAAGGAAGCCTGGATGCAGGGACAACGAACCGTTCCCAGGGCCAGGACAAGGCGAGGACGAGTAGCCTCTATAAAGGTAACATGGATTTTCAGATTGCGGACAGAGTGGTTGAAGTTGCTCGGAAATACGGAAAAACACCAGCCCAGATATCGCTGGCCTGGATCTGTAACAAACCGGAGATCACTTCGCCTATTGTTGGAGTATCCAGGGTAGAGCAGTTGATGCAGCTGATGGAATCAGCGTTAATAACGCTGGAAGATGACGACGTAGCTTACCTTGAGGAGCTATACCAGCCGCTACAGAATCTGCTTTCGATTGGCATGTCTTAATACGAACCGTTAGAAATACAAAAGGTAAATACTATGAGCTTTGATGGAAAAGTTGCGATTATCACCGGTGCTGGTGGTGGTCTTGGAAAGGAACATGCGCTGTTGCTGGCGGATTTGGGTGTAAAAATAGTGGTTAACGACCTGGGTGGATCTGTGGATGGGTCTGGCAAGAGTGATGCTGCTGATCTGGTCGTGGAAGAGATACGAGCGGCCGGTGGCGAGGCTGTCGCTAACAAGGATTCCGTATCTGACCGGGAAGGTGCTAAACGTATCGTTGAGACTGCGGTCAAGGAATATGGCACCGTCGATATCCTGATCAATAACGCCGGTATCCTGCGGGATAAATCGTTCAAGAAGATGACGCTTGATGAATGGGAACTGGTGATTAACGTTCACCTGAATGGATCTGCGTATGTAACCTGGCATGCATGGCCGATCATGTACGAAAAGAACTATGGCCGAATTATGTTCACTTCTTCGGTTTCCGGCATTTTAGGCAGCTTTGGCCAGGCTAACTATGGCGCAGCGAAAATGGGGATGGTAGGTCTGATGAACAACCTCTCCCGTGAAGGTGCATCACACAATATCCATGTGAACTGCTTGTCCCCGGGCGCTGCGACCAGGATGACTGCGAGTGTCCCCGGCAGCGAGATTGATGCAGATGCACCTGACGAAAAGAACCATCCAAAATTGGTGAGTCCTGCCGCGCTTTATATGGTTTCAGAGGATGCGCCAAACGGACGCATCATCCAGGCGGCAGGAGGACGGTTTGCCTCGGATATGGTTTTCTCCAATAAAGGTGTGGCTCTGGGCCTCGATGCGGACTGGGAAGATGTTGCAGAGAATTCAGATACGATTCTGGATGTGGACAGCGCCTCGTGGAAAACCACTTTCTGGAAAGGCTAATTTACTGGGGCTAGTAGAGCCCCGGTCGACCAACAAAAGGTTTTTGGGAGCATATCGTATGTTCAAACCAAGAGGGAGTAATTATCCATCGACAGGCTGGTGCTAACAACCTTGCATTAGGAAATAGCCTAGTGACTAGTTCTAAAGCATTGTTTTAGGCTCAGCCTACAACGCCATGAGTAGAACCAGATGAGGACGGTCAAGGTACCCAACAAGTAACCAGCCGGATTATCGGTTAGCGGCCGAAAAAAACGATCATAGCTTCTCAGCCATCGAGCAGGGCTGTTTCTTGTCATGTGGAAGGACAAACCTAGCTGCCAAAGGTTCTTTGTGGCGTATCGACCAATGAGAAAAAAGTGAATGAGACCTCTGGATACCCCATGGCAGAAAACAGATTCGTGAGTGAGTTGGAAGAGAGGCAAGAGATTGAGCGTTCCATCTGATTTGTTATCTCGATAGGCTTCACTGGCTCCTTTGAAAAAGTATTCACTGTCCAGGTGGAACATCGCCATGATTAGTGTGTTCAAGATGAGTCGCTCTTCGAGACCTTCTTGCTCAAAACGTCTAGCGTTCGTGTAAAGCGTGGAAGGGAGCGTTTTGAATTGTCCATAATCTACAAACCGTGCTGCAAATTCCTTATCTTCCAGAAAGTGGTATTTCTCTGAGAATCCTCCCATTAGCCTGAAGTCAGTTCTGCAAATTAATAGACCCTGATCGCCGCTAAAGGTCCCTTCTCGATTAAGTTGCGTTTTATACTCGAAAAAACGCAGACGCTCCCGAACCTCATTGCTATCAGTTTCAAAACGTAGTTTAAAATGTCCCGCGGTTCGTTTTGCTGCTTGCTGGATACATGAAAGTGACTGTGACAGTTGCTGGTCGTGTTCCAGTCGGCTATCTGCATGCAGAAACAGCAGGTATTCGCCCGCTGCCTCAGCGGCACCTTTATTTTGCTGGCAGCCCCGACCTCGCGGGGAATGGATTACTCTTGCGTCGTATTCGGTTGCGCGCAAGGTAGTGTCGTCAGTAGAGCCGCCATCAACGACGAGAATTTCGAGGCTGATATCTTTTTGATCGATTAATTGGCCAAGCAGAATGGCCAGGTTTTCTTCCTCGTTCAGGCACGGAATGATGACGCTGATCATAAAGATCTATTGCCCAATGTGAAGCTGGTAGGGCTTAGATAAGCCTGCGCGCGCAGCTTCCAGTATGGTGATATTGACGTAGGTATGTTGGGCGATGGACAAAATTTCCTTATAGGCAGAAAGAGCCTGACTACGACGGCTTGCCAGATCGTGCAATTGCCCGTCCGTCAAAATATACCAGGCCACACTCCAGCCTGGGAGCTGATCCCTGGCGTCATGAAATACAGGGTCAATTTCGGTAAATGTGCTTCTAGCCAGTTCAGTTTCGCCGCGTCCAAGATAGGCCCGTACCTTCCATATCCTGGTAAGGCTTAGATCTGGTTCAGCCGGCTTTGTGCCTTTATCTAGATAGTCAGAAATGGTGCGCAAGGTTCCTTCGTAATCATCCATACTGATTAAGAGCGAGATAAGCCTTAGTTGGAAGCGAGAGTTAGCAGGGTAGAGCGATACCAGTTGCTGAAGTTGAATGCTGGCCTCTGGTCTGAGCTCGGGGGTCTCGAGGAGGAGAATACTATAAATGTAGCGAGCCACATCCCTGTATTGATCACCCTTGGCGATAACGTCCAGTAGATAGGGGAGACTCTTTTCGGAATTTCCTGTAGGGATAAACCACAATACTCGGCTAAACATTTTTATAAAGGGGGGCAGGTTATCAGCCACATGATAACCTACGCCCAGGTGCATTTTTGCATCTATCAGAGAAGGGTCTTTCGACAGGGCAGTCTCCAGGTAGTCAATGCTCGCAGTGCCTAGCATTCCCGCCCGATAGTAGTTTCCTCGTAGAGCGTTATGGAAAGACAGGACAAAGTTGGCCTGACCGCAGTAGTAGTTGGCTGTTGCCCCGGCCTCCTCGTGGTCAATACGCGGTTCACACCACTCAAGTGTTTTAGTGGCATGTTTTATTAGTTCTTCGTCGTACTTTGTCTGGGTTTCATCCCAGGTCAGCTGGGAGATGATGCTGTTTAGTGCGAATACGTGCCCGGCGGGCTGGGCGTAACGATCAACGAGCTCGTTCTCGATGATCTTGGCTGAGGCAAAATCGCCTGACAGACGAAGACGTGTGCCCTCCTTCTCCAGTGCATACATCGTTTCATCAGCAAGCGCAGAACAACAGGCAACAACGATGGCTAAAAATAATGAAGTGCGAGAAATTATATACATAGATTGCATTGTAGCTTCTTCAGACCGCTCGATGGTGGGATTCTCAAGTTATCAATGATCGTGGATGCATCAAATGTTCTTCAGGCGAAAAGGCAAAGGAAATTGCCACGGTAAGTTTCAGGACTCGTCATTGGAATTTACTCCTTATACATCTGACAACGATGTCACTAGTCAGCGACAGAGAGTTGCTGACCGATCAGAGATCGGGGAATGAAATTTGACCGCCGACAATATTCCACGTCTTATGGCAAAATCCCCCGTTCTTATTCCCATACTTAGTCATATGCAATGACCGAAGCGCTCATCACACCTCAACCTATTGATATCAGCTTTCTTGAAACGCTCAAGTTCATCAAGCAAAGCTACAATTACCCGCTTGAACATAGCCAGCATCTTCGCGAGCGATTCGGCGATGTCGTTATGCAACGCGCGGGACGCGTGAACATCGTGCATTTGTTTGGTGCGGATGCAGCGCAACTCTGTCTTATGAACCCCGGCCAAACTTTCTCAAATAAGAAGGCATGGGACATGATCATTGGTCGTATTTTCCCTAACGGTTTGATGCTTCGTGACGGAGTTGATCATCGTTACCATCGACGACTGATGCAGGTGGGGTTCAAAAGTAAGGCAATGCAGGGTTATCTGAGACAAATGACCTCTCAAATTGAGCGAACACTGGCTACATGGTGTGATTCGCAAAGAAACGAATTAGTGGCTTATCCCGCCTTCAA
>Ga0206678_10001215_pt1 | contig 16742 bp, 20 predicted proteins | sample M180m12015metaG_FD_155453 | JGI IMG/M metagenome (GOLD analysis project Ga0206678, IMG submission 155453) | Ammonia-oxidizing marine archaeal communities from Monterey Bay, California, United States - M1 80m 12015 | ecosystem: Environmental > Aquatic > Marine > Intertidal zone | place: USA... | reverse complement strand
GCCGAAAAATTAACATTCCAAGGCTTGTCCGGAATGGGTGACTTAGTACTCACATGTTCTGATGACTTATCCAGGAACCGCCGTTTTGGCAAGGAGTTGGCTAATAATACTTCAACTGATAAAGCGTTAAGTAATATCGGTGCCACTGTTGAAGGTTTTAATGTCTTAAGACTAGTTATTAAGATTTCAAAAAAACACCAAATTGAGATGCCTATCTGTGAACAGGTCTTAGCAGTGGTGGAAGGAAGAAAAACACCTACTGATGCGGTCAGTGAGCTGTTACTTAGAAAGCCTAATCAGGAATATTAATCTTTCTTAATAGATCCAATATTGATCAAAAAAATATACTTTTTATTGCTAATAGAAATCTATATTAAGGGCGAATTATATTTTTTAAAAATTAGTGCAACTTTATATATTTTTTACAGGATAATATCCTCAAATTTCGCAATGAATTGATTATGTTATGATCAATAAATATAGAAATCTATCTCACAATTTAAAGAGGCTTTTCCTCTTAATTGTTCTGGCATCTGTCAGCACTCTAGTCTCTTCAGCCTCTCTATCATCTTTTAAGCCTAGCTTTAGCTCTATTGAAAATACTAGTATTAGAAAAGAGGTTTTTTTTAATTACTTACTGCCAGCGATTTATCAAAAAAATGCAGAAATCACTGCACTCAGGAAATCTATATTAAATAACGAATTAAACGACTTTGAGTTAGACGAATTAGCAACAAAGTATCGTCTCGAAAAGCCAGCAACAATAGAGGATCTATTAACCGTTATTGATATTCTACCGCCATCACTAGTTCTTGCTCAAGCGGCCAACGAGTCGAATTGGGGAAGGTCACGTTTTGCTGAGGACTTTAATAATTACTTTGGTATTTGGTGTTTCTCTAAAGGTTGCGGCACTGTTCCCAAACAAAGAGATCCAAATGCTAATCATGAGGTAGCAAATTTTAACTCCCTAAAAGCTTGCATTGATTACTATGTTCTCACAATCAATAGAAATTATGCCTACCAAAACCTTCGCTTGATAAGAAAAGCGCATCGTGATGAATTAAAACCTATTTCAGGAATTGCACTTGCTGAAGGTCTGACTAATTATGCCTATCCAGGTGATGAATATATTAGCTCAATCCAGTCTGTGATTCAATATAACCAATTAGAGCGATATGATCAGTTGAATTGATACTCAAACTCTTAGAAATAAAAAACCCACAATATGTGGGTTTTTTTTGTAAATGGGCTTTGTAGAAAATTAACGTTTTGAGTATTGCTCACTCTTACGAGCTTTCTTTTTACCTACTTTCTTTCGTTCAACAACACGAGCGTCACGAGTTACTAGGCCAGCCTTACGTAAATCACCACGAGTAGCTTCATCATAAGCCATTAAGGCGCGAGCTACACCTAATCTGATTGCACCCGCTTGTCCTGTGTCGCCACCACCTTTAACGCTAATGTTAAAATCAAACTTATTATGCAAATCAACAACATCTAAAGGCTGGTTGACAATCATTGAAGAAGTTTCTCTACCAAAATACTCATCCATTGGCTTTTTATTCACTGTAAAAACACCTTTACCTTTAGTCATGTATACACGTGCGACTGATGTTTTTCTTCTTCCAGTTGCATAATATACTTTTTTCTCTGCCATAATCTACGCCTTAAATATCTAATAACTGTGGTTGTTGTGCTGCATGCGTGTGCTCACTGCCAGCAAAAACTTTCATTTTTTTCGCCATTTCTCTGCCTAGTGGACCTTTTGGCAACATACCTTTTACTGCCTTTTGAATGATTTCTTCAGGTTTCTTCTCAATCAAATCCTTAAAGGGTATTGATTTCAAATTTCCAATATAACCTGTGTGATGATGGTACATTTTGTCGTCAAACTTATTTCCAGTAACGGTAATTTTGGCAGCATTCACTATGACGATATAATCACCAGTGTCAACATGTGGTGTGTATTCGGCTTTATGCTTACCACGAAGACGTGATGCAACTTCAGTAGCTAAACGACCCAAGGTTTTGCCATTGGCATCAACCAAAAACCAGTCTCTTTTGACCTCATTGGCTTTCGCGCTAAATGTTTTCATAACTCTTTTTTTCTATCACGCTTAAGAATAAGCGCACTATTATAATCACTTTTTTTTCTCGATGTGAGTTTTCACAAGGCGAAAATTCAATTTTTTGTCATAACACTGCATCAAAGAATTGTTCATTTTTATTATGAAATAATGTCCATATCTTGTTGATAGATTTCAGTCTTTATATTCATAAATACGAGGAGTGTATGAAACTAGTTATCATATGATAGTGGTAACTCAATTTTTTCATTTATCAAACCTATGTTAAGCAATTGGGAAAGGCATTTATTAAGCTGCATCAAAACAGCTTTTTTCTGTTCATCAGTTGTAATTAAGAATGTAAAATTTAGTGTCAAAGTAAAAAATGACTAAAAAAAATAAAATTAAAACTGACTTGTGTTGATATAAAAGAAATATTATTGCATTGAAAAAGCTAAAAAGACAACTATAAAGGACGCAATGATAAATTCACACATTCACTTAGACTTCGACTCAGTCAAATCTCCTTCCGAAATCACAACAGGAATTGTCGTTCCTTCAATGGGAAAAGAAAATTGGGATAATGTTATTAGTTGCTGCAATAGTAATAAAAATCGTCACTTTGCACTGGGTATCCACCCCTGGGTTATTGATGACCATCAAATGTTAGATCTGTACTCACTCGAGATTCGTATAGAAGAAGAAAAACCAGTTGCAATTGGAGATTGTGGTCTCGATTACATTAAGGTAAAGGACAGAAATAAGCAACGATATTTTTTTGATGAACAAGTTGCATTAGCAACACGCTTTGACCTACCATTAATAATTCATTCGGTACAAGCAACTGAAGATGTAACCGACTTGCTTAAATCATATTCAAAATCTCGTGGCGTCATTCATGCATACTCTGGAAGCCTTCGAGAAGCAGAAATATTGATGAAAATGAGTTTTTTATTTGGATTTAGCCATAATCTGTCTAATCCACATGCCTACAAATTACATGATATAGTGAAATTCTTACCTCTAGAGTCTATCCTTATTGAAACTGATGTTCATGAAAATCCTGATGAATTAATTCAGGTTGCAGAGCGAGTTGCCAGAATTAAAAAAATAACTGTTGAGCAAGTCATTGAACAGTGTGACCAAAATGCGAACAAACTTTTTAATTTATCTTAATGGATAGAATTTTTTAGGACGAGGGTTTAACTCCTTATTTATCCACAATATAATTCTTATTACTAATTCTCATAAAGATCAAAATTATCATTAAAACATTATATTAAATAATATTTTAAAGATATTTTTTCTAATAATTTATTATAAATTCTTTTGATATCCTATGTAATTTGAGTAGAATTGTGAGTAGAATATTTTAATTTTAACTTATTTATATTAATCTACTCTCATTGTTCATAATGAAAATAATATTTTTAAACTGATGATGGCAGGACATATTATCCAAAATATATTAAAATCATAGTTTGTAAATCAGAAAATCCATTACTAGGAATTAACATGGTTAGAACTGAAACTCCTATCTGTGATTTTAATCAAGCCGCCAATGACTTTAATTTGAAAGGTGTTGACGGTAATTATTACAGTCTTAATAACTTAAAAGGAAAGAATGGTTTACTGGTAATGTTTATTTGCAATCACTGCCCTTATGTCAAATCTGTTATTCATAGGATTATTCGAGATACAAACGATCTTAAAGTTTTAGGAGTAAATAGCGTTGCAATAATGTCTAACGACCCTAGTGAATATGATGAAGATTCATTCGAAAATATGCAAAGAATTGCAATTGCAATGAACTTTCCTTTTCCATATCTTCTTGATGAAACTCAAGAAATTGCAAAATCCTATGGTGCTGTTTGCACTCCAGACTTCTTTGGCTATAACAAGGACTTGGGTCTACAATATCGAGGAAGACTTGATGAATCACGAAAAGAACCGGTTCATAATGCAAGGCGTGACCTCTTTGAAGCAATGAAAGGCATTGCTCTTACGGGAGTTGGTCCTGAAGATCAAATTCCTTCAATGGGCTGCTCAATTAAGTGGTTTGATTAATTAGGTCTTTTTATATACGTTTGTAACGATAATATTCTGACTTACATTTTCAATATTATTTAAAGGTATAATGCTCACCTTTTGGTTTCCTGCCATCAGCAATGTCTGAAAATGAATCAAGCGGTAAATTTTAATAGCTTTGGTCTTTCTGATGCCCTTTTAAAGGCTCTAAAAGAGGTAGGTTATGAAGTCCCTTCTGCCATTCAAGAACAGTGTATCACTCACCTTCTTAATGGTCATGATGTTATAGGTCAGGCACAAACTGGTACCGGTAAAACAGCTGCCTTTGCTCTTCCTTTGATTGATAGAATCGATCTTAATAATAATCAAGTTCAACTTTTAGTTTTAACCCCTACTAGGGAGCTTGCTATTCAAGTTTCAGAAGCTATTCAAACCTATGCTAGACATCTCAAAGGATTTCATGTATTGCCTATATATGGAGGACAATCTTACGATGTTCAATTAAGACCATTAAAAAGAGGAGTCCACGCTGTTGTAGGAACTCCTGGAAGAGTAATGGATCACCTAAAAAGAGGCACACTTAAGCTAAATTTACTTAAAGCACTTGTTCTTGACGAGGCTGATGAAATGTTGAAAATGGGCTTTATTGATGACGTTAAATGGGTAATGGAAAAACTCCCAAAAGAGCGTCAAATTGCTCTTTTTTCAGCCACAATGCCTGATGTTATCAGAAGGGTTGCTGAAAAATTCTTAAATAGCCCTAAGGTAGTTAAAGTAAAAACAAAGACTGCTACTGCGCAAACCATCAGCCAAAGATATTGGCTAGTTGGTGGCGTTCACAAGCTAGATGCGCTTACTCGAATTTTGGAGGTCGAGTCATTTGATGCCTTACTTATTTTTGTTAGAACAAAGACAGCTACCTCAAACCTAGCAGAAAAATTATCTGCCAGAGGATTTACAGCCGAAGCAATTAATGGTGATATCGCTCAAAACCAAAGAGAACGAATTATACAACAACTCAAAAATGGAAAAATTGACATATTAGTTGCAACAGATGTAGCCGCACGTGGTTTAGATGTAGACCGTATTTCTCATGTTGTAAATTATGATATACCCCAAGATCCAGAATCTTATGTTCATAGAATTGGAAGAACAGGTAGAGCAGGAAGAGAAGGCAAAGCAATACTTTTCGTTGCTCCCCGAGAAAGAAGAATGCTAAAAACAATAGAAAGAATTACTCGTCAGCCAATTGACCCTATGCTGCTTCCTACTGCCAAAATCATTAATGAACAAAGAGTTAATAACTTTAAACAAAGAATCACGAATACTCTAGACAATCAAGAGTTAGCTATATTTGAAGAGCTTATTCTAGATTACCAAAAAGAACACGAGGTTGATGCTTTTAAAATTTCTTCAGCATTGGCATTAATGGCCCAAGGTACAGAACCATTACTTCTTAATGAAAAAGAGATAAACCAAGCATCATTTGATGAAAAGAATAAAAACAAAATTTCTGTTTCTGTTCATGCAGACTCTTTGAAGGACAATCCAGCAATAAAGATGCGTAGGTATAGAGTTTCTATTGGTCGTCAAGATAACATAAAACCTGGCAATGTATTAGGTGCAATTGCAAATGAAGCTGAAATTAGTAGTGAGTTTATTGGTGCAATTCAGATTTTTCAGGATTTCACTACTGTCGACTTACCGGATGAAATGCCAAAAGAGACACTTCAAATCTTAAAAAATACTAGAGTTTTTGATAAAAAACTTAATATAGAAGAGCTTAACGACAGCAACAATATTACTTCTCCTCGCGAAAAAAGTCATAATTTTAAAAGACAACCCTCAAAACGAAAGGGGGTCGTTAAAGCTCGCCGTAATAGAAATAGAAATTACTCTCGCAGCAAGACTACACGCTAAATTGGTTGACTTTAGATTGACATCAAATAAATATACTTTACTAAATATTTAGGTTAAAATTACGCTTGCTGGTTAAAATACAGCTGATTTGTGCGTTGTGTTGTTGATTCATAGTAAGTCGGTTTCACAGTAAATTAGGTTAGTTGCATCTTTTCCATGTTTTGTTTTTTTTTAGGAGACTTCATGTCTACAACAACAGGTCGCGTCAAATGGTTTGACGCAAAAAAAGGTTTTGGTTTTATTGAACAAGAAAGTGGTGATGATGTTTTTGTTCACTTCAGAGCTATTCAAGGAGATGGATACAAGACTCTAGAAGAGGGTCAGGAAGTTGAATTCGAACTTGAAGATGGCGCTAAAGGACCACAAGCTGCTAACGTAGTTCCAAAATAATTTTAGAATTTTTTAGTTAAAAACCCAGCTCAATTGCTGGGTTTTTAAATCAATTTTTAAAAGTAAGTGTAGAGCTGTAATAACAAGAGAAACTTATGGCTTACTCACTTGATCAATCAAATAACTTATTTTTTGATAAGGTGTTATGGGTCGCTATATGCGCCTTTGTTTACATCTATATTAGTTGTTAAAAAATCATGAGAAATTATGAAAACATTCTATTGGTACGACTACGAAACTTTTGGATTGTCACCAAGGATTCACAGAATTGCTCAATTCGCTGGTATTAGAACAGATGAAAACCTCAATATTCTTGATGAACATATGTTTTATTGCAAGCCAACAAACGATTCGCTACCTTCCCCAGAGGCATGTGCAGTTACAGGAATAACACCTCAACTGTGTGAGAAAAAAGGCCTAATTGAGCATGAATTTGTTAAAAAGATAAACAAGGAATTTTCAGTTCCTGATACTTGTATAGTTGGCTATAACTCTATAGCATTTGATGATGAGTTTACCCGTCATACTTTGTTTAGAAATTTCATAGATCCCTACTCATGGCATTGGAAAAACAACAACACAAGATGGGATATTCTTAATGTTGCGCGTTTTTGCTATGCATTTAAAAAAGACAGTAGTTTAAGCTGGGTTGTAGACGATAACAGTAAGCCTATTTTTAAGCTCGATAGATTGGCACCAGCTAATGGCATTGAACACTCTGACGCTCACGATGCGATGGCTGATGTTCTTGCAACAATCGGCATTGCTAAAATCATTAAAGATAGTCAACCTCGATTATTTGACTATGCACTTAGCTTACGTGACAAAAATGAGGTAAGTAAAAAAATTGAACTTTTCTCTCCGTTGCTCCACACTTCAGGAATTTATCCTGCTAAATTTTCTTGTACTCGCCTCACTACTGCTCTCGCTTACCATCCAGAATATAATGATCGTGCAATCGTTTTTGATCTCGAACAGGACCCAAGTCTGCTTGTGGAGTTAGAAAGTGATGAATTAAAAAAACTCCTTTTCAATAAAAAATTACCAAAGGGTGTAGAACGCCTTCAGATCAAAGAACTAATATTTAATAAAAGCCCAATGTTTGTACCAAATGTCTACAAACTCGAACCTAAAATTATTGAACAACTTCATATTGATATGGATAAGTGCATGACGCACTTAACTTATATTAATAATAACAAATTACATATAGAAGAAAAAATTCAATCCATTTATAAAAAGGATTCTGATAGAGAGCCAACGATAGATGTTGATCAATCTCTTTATGATAACTTTGTTAGCAATAAAGATAGAAAGATTTGTGATGAAATTCAAGATCTTTCTGTAGATCAAATGAGTTCCTTTAGACCTAACTTTGAAGATAGAAAATTGTCAAAGTTATTTCTCAACTTTAAGGCTAGAAACTATCCAGAAACTTTGACAGAAGATGAACAAGAGGACTGGTTTGAAATTGTTCAATCTAGGGTTCAAAGTGGCGAGAATGGCTATCTCTCTTTTGAACATTTTGAAAAGAGCCTCAATAAGTTAAGAGAAATTAATCCGAATAGATCTCACCTCTGGCAAGAATTGGAAGAATACGCTAATCAATTGCTTTAAAGAAGTCTCAGTAGTGTTGAAAGAAATACAAAAATTAAGTATAATATTTGCGCATAGTTGTAATCAAAAAAGGTACAAATGAACGCAGAAACCCGAAGTAAAATGTTTGGCAGGTTACTTACGCAAATTCCAAACCCGACAACTGAGCTAAACTACTCATCATCATTTGAACTGCTTGTTGCAGTAACGCTTTCAGCTCAGGCTACAGACAAAAGTGTCAACCAAGTAACTGATGTTCTTTTTCCGCTCGCTAATACACCTGAGTCTATCTATGAACTAGGTGAGGATGAGCTTCGTGACACAATTAAAACAATTGGCTTATTTAATTCAAAAGCTAAACATATTATTCAAACTTGCCGAATTTTAATCGACAAATACAACTCTCAAGTACCAGAAACGCGAAAAGAACTTGAGGCACTTCCTGGTGTTGGTCGAAAGACAGCTAATGTAGTTCTAAATACCGCTTTTGGGCAACCTACTATTGCTGTGGATACACACATCTATCGAGTCGCTAATCGTACTGCTATTGCGTCTGGTAAAACAGTACTTGAAGTTGAGAAAAAATTAATTAAATTCATCCCAGATGAATTTAAAATTCCAGCACATCATCTAATGATTCTTCATGGAAGATATGTCTGTAAAGCTCGCTCTCCACATTGTCCTGATTGTACTTTGCTTGACTTGTGCGAATACGAAGAGAAAAATATATAGCGGTATGACCACTCACTGTGTTTTATCAGGATAGAAAAAAGCAGAGAGAGTTCTTAGCTAATTCATGGCAAAAATACACCAGAAATAAACCTTTAGAGCCACTGGAAAAACAGTTGGCATCAATTATAGAAATTCATCCTGAATATCATGATCTTATTGGTAATATTGACTCTGAGTGCTTTCCAGAGCATGATGGGGTCAATCCATTTCTACACATTAACTTACATTTGGCATTAAGAGATCAATTATCCAGTAATCAGCCTAAGGGTGTAAAAGAAGTCCATCAAAAGCTTATTAATCACTGCAAAGATCCTCATGAAGTTGAGCATTTAATGATGGAATGTATTGAAGAAATGATATATATATCACAGAAAAGTAATACAACTATGGATCAAGAAAGTTATTTAAACTGCATTACAAATCTGACTACAAAGTAATAATGAGTATTGACCAACATATAGAATGCCACCTTGGTTGCAAAGTCATTGATAAAAAAATAATTTCAGCAAGTGCAACTTCCTCTTTCAAGATATTAACAAGTACGGGCTTAAGTATTTTTGCAAAATATCAAGATATTGAAAATAACAATTTAATTAACCAAGCAAGTGAACTTGTTTTATTAAGCGAAAGTATGAGCACACCAAAAATACTTGGATTTTCAAAGAACTGTTTACTGCTCGAATGGATTGAAAGCAATCAAAATAGTAACCATCAAGCAGAAATTGGAAAGGTTTTAGCAAGTCTTCATAAACGAACTAGTCAATATTTTGGATTCGATTATGACAATACAATAGGCGAAATGCCTCAATACAATGCAATAAACCAATCAATAACTTCCTGGAGTTATTTTTTTTGGAAATACAGGCTATTATTTCAAATTAAATATGCATTAAAAAATAAACTGATTAATCATAAGGAATATAAAAAATTACTTTTAATTAAGTCAAAACTCGAAAATCTGCTGAGTAGTTCTATAAAACCTTCACTACTACATGGTGACTTATGGTCTGGAAATGTAATAAATGGAATAATTAATCCAATATTTATAGATACATCTTGCTATTATGGGCATAGTGAAGCAGATTTAGCTTTAACATATATGTTTGGTGGCTTTAGCAATGATTTTTACAGATCATATGAAGTTTATAATCCATTAGAATCAGGATATAAACAAAGAAAACCAATTTATATGCTCTACCATTATCTTAATCACCTAAATATATTTGGCCGCTCATACCATTCAGGTGTATTAAGCTGCACTAACCAAATATTAGATTCTTAAAATTCAACCCAATTAGTAAAGTTTCTTAGCAACTGAAGCCCATCACTTTGTGATTTTTCAGGATGGAACTGTACTGCGAACAATTTATCTTTAGCAATAGCAGAAGTGAAGTTTTCACCATAATTTGTGGTACCAGTCACACAACTAGAATCCATTTCTTTAACAAAATAGCTGTGTACGCTATAAAATCTAGAATTATTATCAATATTATGCCAAAGTGGGTGATTTTTTATTTGTTTTACTTTATTCCAACCCATATGTGGTATTTTAAGTTCATTATTATTAAACTTTAATACCTCACCTGGTATTATTGATAAGCCATCTGTCCCATTATTTTCTTCACTATGATTAAATAATAGCTGTAATCCTAAGCAAATTCCTAGAAATGGCTTTTCTTTAGATGCAACTTTAATAACTTCGATTAAATCATTTTCTTGAAGTGCCCCCATGCAGGCTCCCATTGCGCCTTGACCAGGAAATACTACACGATCTGAATCGTTAATTATTTGTGAGTCATTTGTAAGAACACAGTGATCATTCGGTGCAACAAATTCGAGTGCCTTCTGTACGGAACGGACATTACCCATACCATAATCAACAATTGCAATTGTTTGCACGTTGCTTTATCCTTGTTTTAATTTCAATTAAAGTGAGCCTTTAGTTGAAGGAATGACATCTAACTGTCGATCGTCAGGTGTAACTGCCATTCGAAGAGCTCTTCCAAAAGCCTTAAAAACTGTTTCTGCTTGGTGATGTGAGTTGACACCCTTTAAATTGTCAATATGAATTGTTACTAATGCGTGATTTACAAAACCTTGGAAAAATTCTCTAATTAAATCAACGTCAAATGTACCAACTCTGTCTCTAGTGAAATTGACACCTAAATCAAGTCCTGGTCGTCCAGATAAATCAAGAACAACTCTTGATAAAGCTTCATCGAGTGGTACATAAGAGTGACCGTAACGCGTTAAACCCTTTTTATCACCAACAGCTTGAAAGAAAGCCTGCCCGATTGTGATACCAATATCTTCAACTGTGTGATGATCATCTATTTCAGTATCGCCATCACACTTAATGGTTAAATCCATCAAGCCATGTCTTGCAATCTGGTCAAGCATATGATCTAAAAAGGGCACCCCAGTATCTATTTCAGCGATTCCAGTACCATATAGCTCTAAGCTAACTGTTACATCAGTCTCATTGGTTTTTCGCTCTTTTGTAATCATAGGCGAATTTTATCTTAAGCTAAATAGTCTTTGATGAGTATTTCAGCTATTTGAATTGTATTAAGTGCGGCGCCTTTTCTAATATTATCTGACACCACCCATAAATTAAGACCCCTTTCATGACTGATATCTTCTCGAATACGGCTCACAAAGGTAGAGTCATTGTTGGTCGCTTCCGTAAAAGGGGTAGCATAACCCCCATCACTTCTATCATCCATGACTGTTACACCATCTGCTTTTTCAAGTAAGTCACGAGCATCTTTGGCAGTAATTTTTCGCTTTGTTTCGATATGAACAGCTTCAGAGTGCCCGTAAACGACTGGAATTCTAACCGCAGTAGGATTTACTAAAAGATTTTCGTCTTCAAAAATCTTTTGAGTTTCCCATACCATTTTCATCTCTTCCTTGGTATAGCCATTATCTTGAAAAACATCGATATGAGGTATGGCATTGAAAGCAATCTGCTTTGGATAAATCTCAACTTCAATATCTTTCCCATTTAATAAGTTAACTGTTTGATTTGTAAGCTCAGTGATAGCTTCCTTTCCACTACCAGAAACTGCCTGATAAGTCGCTACATTAATTCTTTCAATTCCAACAGCATCATATATCGGCTTTAACGCTACCAGCATTTGAATGGTAGAGCAATTTGGATTAGCAATAATGTTTCGATTTGTGTAATCAGCAATAGCGTGAGGATTGACCTCTGGCACAACTAGAGGCACATCTTCGTCACGACGAAAATGTGATGTATTGTCAATAACAACGCAACCTTCTGCTACTGCTATTGGTACGTATTTTTCAGAAATATCACCTCCAGCAGAAAATAACCCAATCTCCACCTTTGAAAAATCAAAAGCATCTAAATCTTCGACTAGCCAAGATTTACCTTGGCAATTTACCTTATTTCCAGCTGAACGTTTTGAAGCCAAAGGGTACAAGTTATTGATTGGGAAATTTCTCTCATCTAGGATTGAGATCAGTACTTCACCCACAGCACCTGTTGCACCAACGATAGCGACATCATATTTTTTACTCATATTTATAGAAAACGTCTAAATAAAGGGTGATTATACAAACCGCTGAGAACAATAAACATATTTTCAGTAAACTTTATACAGAATTCTCAACATCAATGTATTGATGTTGTATCTGGAAAGTTTCGCTCAAATGACTACATAATGCCTGAATACCTAAACGCTCTGTTGCATGATGGCCTGCAGAGATAAAAGTCATGTTGTTTTCTTCTGCCGCTGCAGGTGTTTGTTCTGATACCTCACCACTCAAATATAGGTCAACACTCAGCTCAATGGCATCACTGATAAACCCTTGAGCAGCGCCCGTACACCATGCAATTCTTTTGATTTTTTCTGATTTCTTTCCGAAAACCTGGGGAATCCTACTCAGCCTTTCTTCTATTAGTGCTGAAAAATCACTCAAGTTTGCATTTAACTCGCCCTGCCAAATCAGACTATCTCTAACAGGAGTCATATTTTGAATACCTAATCGTTTTCCAAGTTGTACGTTATTTCCAATCTTTGGATGTGCATCTAGTGGAAGATGGTAACCAAAAAGATTAATATTATGAGATAACAGAAGTGAAACCTTTCGGCGCTTAGAACCTGTAATGGTTTGCCCCTCATTCTTCCAAAAAATACCGTGATGAACGAAAATAGCGTCTGCTTTTTCATCAATAGCACGCTCAATGAGAGTTAAATTAGCACTTACGCCGCTAACTATCTTGTTGATATTCTCAACACCTTCAATCTGTAAACCGTTTGGACTATAATCTTCAAACGCTGCTACATTAAGATAGTCGTGACAATAATTATTTAATTCCTTCCGATTAACCATAATAGCTTTTTATTTGCTTAAGAAATTCGTTGTTTTCACTTGGATTACTTACAGTCACACGAATACAATGTGATAGTTGCGTATTCATAGCAAAAATCTTAACCAAGATTCCATTGGCTTTTAGAAATTCAAATAACGATTTTGCATCATTAACTTTAATTAACAAAAAATTCGCCTGAGATGGGAATACTTTAAGACTTGACATTGCTGTTAATTCGTCAAAAAGACGTTGCCTCTCATCAATAATAATATTGGCACTAGCAACAATATGATCTTTTTTCTTTAGTAGAAAATTAGCACTCGCCTGAGTTAGACTATTGATGTTATATGGAAGTCTTAATTTGTCTAACTCTCTAATGGTATCCTGACTACCAATAAGTAAACCAAGTCTGAGGCCTGCAAAACCAATCTTAGAAATTGTTCTAAGTAGCACTAGATTTGGATAATTTGCGACTTCATTTAGGAAGCTGTCTTCTGCATAAGCATAATAAGCCTCATCAACCACAACCAAAGCTTCACTCTTCTTGATGATTGTATGAATTGATTGACGATTAAAAGCATTACCAGTAGGATTGTTAGGATAAGCAATAAAGATTAGTTTTGGCTGAGTTCTTTTAATTTCATCGAGGGTATCGTCTAGATTGATTTCATAATTATCATCTAATAAAACCCCTTGGTAATTTAGTCGAGCAAATTTTGCTATCATTTCGTACATAACAAAACTTGGTTCAAGACTCAAAACAGTATCACCAGTTTCACAAGCAAGGGCCATCAACTGAATCAATTCATCTGAGCCATTTCCAAGCAAAACTTCAAGCTTATTAGGTATATCCATAAGTGACCTAAGGGTTTGCTGTACTTCTTCAGCACCTGGATTAGGATAACGGTTTAATGCGGCCTCTGACAAATAAGATAGATAAGGCTCCATCAAATCTTTAGGTACAAGAAAGGGGCTCTCCATTGCATCAAGTTTTATCATATTTTCTGACTTCGGTATATGATAAGCCTTGATATTCTGGATATCTGATCTTAACCATTGATTAATAAACGTCATATTGTTTTTGGCAAGGTTCGATTTGGATGATATTGCATTTTACCCAGCTTTTTTGCACTCAATAAAGTTTGGTAAGTATAGTCAAGCGCTCTTTTACAAGCAATTTTAACTGGCACATCTGAGGCAATGAGTGCACTTATTGCACTCGAGAGAGTACAACCTGAGCCATGATATTCCCCCGGTAATTTTTTGTAGGGAAATTGACCCACTAATTCGGAGTGATGGTATAAACGATGCTCAATATCAACCTCAGAGTTATCAGCAGTTGTCACTAGAATCCAAGGACAGTCAAGACTTGAAACAGCTGATTGCTCATCAAGACCTGGTGCTAGGCGACTTAATTCTGTTAAGTTAGGTGTCAAAATTGTGACAAGTGGAATAAGCTCGTTCCTCATAACATTAATTACATCTTCATCCAAAAACTCCTCATCATTGCCAGATGTTATTACTGGATCAAGGACAATAGACAGCTCTGGTCTAGTATTCAGTAACTTGATTATTGTTTTGATTTGTCCTAATGAACCCAATAATCCAATCTTAACTGTTTGGAAGGCTATATCCTCAGTAAGGGTTTGAAACTGATTTTCTATAAGAGTTTGGCTCGTTGTTTCAACAAGTTTTACTTCCTGGCTGTTCTGAACAGTAAGCGTTGTAATAATTGGCAGTGATGTCATGCCAAACTGATTAATCGTCTCAATGTCTGCAACGATACCAGCTGCACCACTTGGATCAAGTCCAGAAAACAATAAAACAGTATCGGCTGGAAGCCCAGTCACTGCCTACTGAGATTCTTTTTGAATAAGATAATCAACCACCTCAAAGATCTTCTTCTGACTGCCTGCATGGGTAGAATCAACCAAATACTTACCATTAACAATAAAAGTAGGAACACCTTGAATACGGTATTTATAGGTATTGGCTTTTGCTTTATTAAGATTCACTTGAACTGAAAAGGATTCGTACACTGCATTCGCTTTTTCTTCTTCCACACCCGCCAAAGTAAGCCAGGTAATAAAATCTTGTTGATTAGAGAACTTTAATTTCTGACGATGGATTGCATCAAATAGTAAACCGTGCAATCTCTCAAGCTCACCCAACTGTTGTAGTACGTAATAGAAGTTAGCACCATACTCCCATCCAGGAAAAACTGCTGGCTGACGAACAAATTGTGCAGAACTATTCATTGTTTGTAACCAATTATCGACCAAAGGCTCAATACTATAACAATGCGGACAGAAGTACCAAAAAAGCTCCCTGACTTCAATCTGATCCCCTGTTTCAGTTTTGACAGACTTATCAAGAATGACATAATCTTTACCTGCAACATACTCTGCTTGAGTTGTATTTGTAAAAAAAACAAAAACTGATATAACAATAAGTGTAGAAAGGACAGTTAATTTTTTCATCGTAGTAGTCATTTATTCAAAAAGTTTTTCAACATTATACTGCCTCAAATTATAATCCTGTTTAGATTGAAATATTTTCCAAAGATTTTGATATGAACTACCTTCTAGTGGGTGAATTACTTCTGGGTTAAGTTCAGCAAGAGGCGCCAACACAAACGCATATTTTAAAATGTCTTTACGTGGGACATTCAAAGTTTCATCTATAATTCCGCCATAAAGAACGAGATCAAGATCAATTATTCTAGATGAAAATTTCGGCAAAGAGCGATCTCTACCTAAAGAATTCTCTATATCATGCAAAATATCGACTACTTCGTTACTTGTCTTGGCTGTGGTTATATTTACCCCAACATTATAAAAATCATTTCCTTTAAAGCCTTCAGAAGGGCTTTCAAAAAGTGATGATAATACAATATTTGAAAAATACTGTTCAAGAGCCTTGATGGCAAGACGAATATTAGTTCGCCTATTTTGATTTGAACCAATATTTAGGTGCACTATGCTCATTATTCCATAGTTCTTTCAATAATAACACCAACACCCTCTGCGCCAGTTATAGCCTCACCTTTATTTAGTTTTAATTTGACCCACTGAACACCAAATTCTTTGATAATTATTTGGCAAATCTCTTCGGCTAAAGTTTCAACTAACTGAAACTCAGAATCACCCACATAGCTGGATAGGCGTTTGCAGATATCCTTGTAATTTAAAGCCTGGTCAATATGATCGGTGCTCGCTGCAGTTGATATATCCGCAGACATTTCAATATCCAACACAATTTCTTGGCGAATCTTTCGCTCCCAATCATAAATACCAATCACAGTATCAATTTTGAGGCCTTGTATAAAAACAGTATCCATATTAGATTTGACAAACAACAAAGCTATTATGATACCTTTGAGGATTTGTTTGAACGTTACAAATATATGATTTGATTGATATAATTTGTTGTCTATTTATAAAGACTTGATTTTTCGATATACGATTAGGAGGAATGTTTGATTTATCTGTTGGTAGCAAGTTACTTGATAGGTTCTATATCTAGTGCAGTGATTATCTGTAAAGCTTTAGGCTTGCCAGACCCTAGAACTCAAGGTTCAAAAAATCCCGGTGCTACAAATGTTCTTAGATTGGGAGGAAAGAAGATAGCTGCATTTGTTCTAATCTTTGATGGTTTAAAGGGTGCAG
>Ga0206678_10001214_pt1 | contig 16756 bp, 9 predicted proteins | sample M180m12015metaG_FD_155453 | JGI IMG/M metagenome (GOLD analysis project Ga0206678, IMG submission 155453) | Ammonia-oxidizing marine archaeal communities from Monterey Bay, California, United States - M1 80m 12015 | ecosystem: Environmental > Aquatic > Marine > Intertidal zone | place: USA... | reverse complement strand
ACCTTGCGGCCCATCTACACCAGTTAACCCAATCGGGCCTTGTGGACCTGTTGCACCAGTTAATCCAATGGGACCTTGCGGTCCAGGATCTCCTTGCGGTCCAGGATCTCCTTGTGGTCCAGGATCTCCTTGTGGTCCAGCAGGACCATTTCCTGCAGTTTTCGCATAAAGTGCATAAGGCACGCTCATAAGCTCTTGCGTTCCAATAATTTCATAGTCTGAGCCTCCATCGATATCTGCCGATATTTCTACAAAATAAGGTCCTGTTGCCCAATCTATGGTTGAAAAATCACCACTAATTAAATCACCTTGTCCAATGATGAAATTTACAAGTCCAAATGCATTTGAACTCGGTAAAAATGACTCTTCAAAAACGATTGTTCCTGAAACTGTTCCCTGATAAAGCACAATTTTAATACCCACTTCGGAATTCTCTAGTGGGTTTCCAGAATTATCTCTAATTACGGCTTGATAATTCACTCCTTCTGGTGTTTGCGCAAAAAAGACAAATTGTAAAACAATGAAGGAAAGTGTTATAAAATATTTCATAGGATATTTTTTGTATCGAAATTCGGTTTATAGTTACTAAATGTACGGAATCTTTATAAATTTTTGTTGCCTGTTGTACTTAACTACCGAGTAAAGAAGTATTCTTCTAACTTCGCAGAATATTGATGTAAAAAAATGAATTTCCTTTCAGTTGAAAATTTAACGAAATCATTTGGAGAACGCGTTTTGTTCTCGGATGTGACATTTGGTATTGATCAAGGTCAGAAAGTGGCGATTGTTGCCAAAAATGGCTCTGGTAAAACGACTCTTTTAAACTGTCTTATGGATACGGAACAGTACGACAGTGGTACAATTGTTTTCAGAAAGGATATACAGGTTGCATTTATGGAGCAGTCTGAAAACCTTCCTTTAGACAAAACAATAGATGAGGTTATTTATGACCATGAGTCTCCTAAATTGAGATTGATTAAATCATACAATGAGGCCTTGGCTTCCGGTGATGAAAATAAATTAAGTAACCTTTTTCAGGAGTTAACAGACCTCGATGCATGGGATTTAGAATCAAAGGTGAATCAATTGTTGTCTGTTTTTAAGCTTGAAAATGATAAACAACAGATCAAAAATCTTTCAGGTGGTCAAAAAAAGAGAGTTGCTTTAATTAAGGTGTTACTCTCAGATGCTGATTTTTTATTTTTAGATGAGCCCACCAATCATTTGGATTTGGATATGATAGAATGGCTGGAATCCTATTTGTCAACTTCAAAATCTACCATTTTAATGGTGACCCATGATCGATATTTCTTGGAGGTGGTTTGCGACACAATATTTGAATTGGCAGATTTAAACCTTTTTAAGTACAAGGGAAATTTTTCATACTATTTAGAAAAAAAAGCAGAACGCCACGAACAGCTTCAATCCACTATTGAAAAAGCCAAGAATTCTTTTCGAAAAGAGCTCGATTGGATTCGTAGACAACCAAAAGCCCGAGGGACCAAGCAAAAGGCAAGAGTTGATGCATTTCAGGACATAAAGAAGGCGGCTTCACAAAGATTAGACGAAGACGAATTGGATTTGCCTGTTAAAATGGAGCGGCTCGGTTCTAAAATTGTAGAGTTTCATAAAATAGGCAAAGCTTTTGGTGACCTTCCGATACTTAATAGTTTTTCTTACAACGTTCAAAGGAAAGAACGAATGGGGATTGTGGGTAAAAATGGAACGGGTAAAACAACCTTCTTAAAAATGCTTTTGGGTACAGAGCCATTGGATAAAGGAAAGATTGTGGTAGGAGAAACGGTTGTTTTTGGTCATTTTAGCCAAGATTTAATCAAGGTAAATGACGATTTTAAAGTAATTGACGTCGTCAAAGAGGTGGCCGAATTTATTCCACTTGAAAAAGGCAAACAATTGTCAGCGGCTCAGCTTTTAGAACGATTCTTATTCCCAAGGAGTATGCATTACAATTTTGTTAGAAAGTTGAGTGGGGGAGAAAAACGCAGATTGAAATTACTTCGTGTATTAATGGCGAATCCAAACTTTTTAATCTTGGATGAACCTACCAACGATTTGGATATTTTTGCCATGGCCGTTTTGGAAGAGTATTTAAGAAATTTCAAAGGGTGCTTAATTGTAGTTTCACATGACAGGTATTTCATGGATAAAATGGTAGATCACCTATTGGTATTTCAAGGAAATGGAGAGGTTAAGGATATACTTGGGAACTACACTGATTTCAGAAAACAGGAGAAACAGCTTCAAAAAGGGAAAAAAGTCTCAAATCAGAATAAAGAACCACGAAGTAAAAACATTTCGACTTCACAAGTCAAAACTAAATTGAGCTTCAAAGAAAATGAGGAGTTTAAACAATTAGAGAAAGACCTTGAAAACCTTGAAGTTGAGAAAGCTGAATTAACAGAGGGCCTTTCGGATGAATCTAGAAGTAATGCCGATTTGTATGATATGGGAAAAAGGCTAGGGGTAGTCGTTGAACTCATTGACCAAAAAACAGAGCGTTGGATGGAGCTTGCAGAATATATATGACCCAAAGTATTTATTATATCAAAAAAAAATTCGGATTTTTGTGTTGAACTAAACCCATGAAAGTCAGGCTTTTTATTTTTTTGATTGTCGCTATTTGCTCCAATTATTCATTTACTCAGGTAATTTTTGCGGAATTACAGGGCAATCCTGATATGATCACGACAGGGTGGAATATCACAGGAGCCGCCTACACAGGTGATACAGGTGGTGATGCTGATAATTTCAATAATGAGCTAATCTTGACAGATGCCGTAAATAGTACCAGTGGAGCCATTTTTTATTCTGAGCCGATCGATTTAGGAACCTGTAATCAATGGAATGTGAAATTTGATTTTCGAATGTTTGAAGGTTCGGCTGCAGATGGAATTGCATTTTGCTTTTTAGACGTTCCGCCAACTGGTTTCGTAACTGGAGGAGGGGTAGGCATACCTTCAACTGCAAATGGTATTAAGGTGATTTTGGACACCTATAATAATTGTGGGGGTCCTAATCCGGGTATTCAAATTTATAGCGGCCCTGGTTATAATGAATGCATTCCAGGAATTACAAGCATCGATAATATTGGAGGAACCTTAAGCTTTTTAAGATCCACGGATTATTCAACTGCAGAAATAAGCTATAATTATGGCGAAATAACCGTTACCATAAATGGAACCTTATATTTAACAGCGAATTACACTGTAAATTTTGCTGGATATATGGGGTTTACTGCCAGTACAGGTGGTTCTACGGATGTTCATAGTGTAAGAGATGTCACTATCTATGCAGAAATCGCTGATGCCGACGCGGGACCAGATGTCTCGATATGTAGTGGAGAGACTTTACAAATTGGAAGCCCAAACAATTCTGAATTTTTATATTCTTGGAATACTGCAGCTAATTTAAATGACAGCACTGCATCAGACCCTTTCGTTACCATTACTAATAATACAGCAGCAGCTACAGTACAGGAATATATAGTCGAAACAATTTTAGCGTCAAACCCTAATTCTTGTCCAGTATATGATACGGTTCAGGTAACTGTAAACCCACTACAGCAAACCAACCTAAATGAAGTCATTTGTCAAGGAGCTTCATATACCTTAGGTCCAAATGATTATTCATTAACTGGAATATATCAAGAAGTGTTTTCTGATATAAATGGTTGTGATTCTACGGTCATATTAGACTTGCTTGTGAGCGCGGAACTCACCACAGAGCTAAATGAGATTATTTGTCAGGGAGCTTCATTTGATTTAGGAGGAACGCAATACGATCAATCTGGGACTTATTTTTATACTACCCAAAATATTGAAGGCTGTGATTCTACAATTACGCTAAACCTTTCTGTCTTGCCAGAATTGGAATCCACCAACAATGAATCAATATGCTTTGGAGCTGTTTATGATTTTGGAGGTATTCAGTATAACGAATCTGGGACTTATTTATACACTACCCAAAATGCCCAGGGTTGTGATTCGACCATTACACTTAATCTTACTGTTTTACCAGAGCTTGAATCAACAATCAACGAATCAATCTGTTCTGGTTCTGTTTATGATTTTGGAGGCATTCAATATGACGAATCTGGAACTTACACTTATACTACCCAAAATGCTGAAGGTTGTGATTCTACTATTACCTTAAACCTTACGGTAAATCCGATTGAGGAATATCAGTTTAATATATCCATTTGTGAAGGTGAGACCTATAATTATAATGGACAGGTGCTAAATGAAGCTGGAGAGTACGACTTTTTATTGCAAACGGCGGCGGGCTGTGATTCACTTGTCGCGCTTAATTTAGTCGTTCACCCTACATATAGTACATCGGAAGATTTGGAAATTTGTGAAGGAGATGAGTTGCTTTATGCGGGTCAATCTTTTACGGTGTCTGGGGCATATAATTTCGGATTTCAAAGTCAATTTGGATGCGATTCTCTTGTGGTGCTGAATTTAACTGTTAATCCTACACCTGATGCTCCAGAGTTAAGTTCTAATAGTCCTTTAAGCTGCTTTTTCGACCCCTTGGAATTAACGATGGAAGAGGTTCCTGGAGCCACTACATATTATTGGTATAATGAATTTGGATATAATTCAAACCAGTCGACCAATGTAATTAACTTAGAAGAGATGTATTTTTCAAATATGTATAGTGAGGATTATTATGCCTTTTACATATTGAATGCTTGTTCTTCTGATACTTCGGTAATTCAGGTTGGGGTAGATTATAGCTTTGAAGATTTTGATTTTCCTAATGTGATTACTGCTAATGATGATGGTATTAATGATGAGTTGGATATACAGAGCTATATTCGGCCTTGTCAAGGGTTTCAATTTAAATTGTATAATCGGTGGGGAAACTTGGTGTATTCTCAATCTAAAGATGTCATGATGTATGAAGCTTTTCCAACAGTTTTATCCAATTCTAACTTTTCTGGTCAAACAATCAATAACCTCATGCTTGATGATGGTATATATTTTTACACCTTAGATATCCTACGTCCATCGAACACGAATGCATATATAGACCTTGATTTTCCTGACTTTAATCTATTTACTCCAGCCTATAAAAGCACGAATAAAACGGGCTACATTCATGTGGTTCGATAGTTAGATTTTGTAACCCTTTATTTTTTTTATATCTTTAATGCAACCTATTTAAGAAAGGTTACGTCTTATCAGGCATAGAACATAGATTTATCGTGAAAACTAATTTTTTAAAAATCTCTATTTTGAATATCACCGCATCTTTGGTGTTTTCGTTATTGCTTGCCAATTTTGGATTTGCGACTACCTATACGACTATTGCGGATGGTTCTTACAATGACTGTTCAATTTGGGACAATGGATGCCCAAACAACAGCATACAATCAGGAGATACAGTTATAATAAATCATGTTGTCAATGCGTCTTCTTCAATGAATGTAATGGGTGTGTTAATTGTTAATGTTTCTGGAAATTTTTCCACGAATAATGATATTGATCTTGATGATGCCGGTTACTTATATGTTGATGGAATTTTTAATTTAACGGGAGAAATTAACTTAAACGGATATTTTTACAATACTGGTTTTTCTGTTATTGAATATTTTCATGTTGATGGTTATGTTTGTAATACAGGGACAATTAAATCTCCAGACCGTGTTAGAATTCATGGAGGTATTATTGAATGTGAAGGCACAATACTGACCTGCGAATTGGATATGGAAGAAAACCCGAATGCTGTCGATGTAACAGGTTCCATAACTGCCGAATTATTTAGTCAAAATGTTTGTTGTGAAGACCCAAGCAACCCTGATCCATTTGATGAATTAGATGGAGATTGGCATATCGATTCTTCAAATGTTTCTATTTGTATTTTACCTCTTATTCCAGATGCGGGTGAAAACGACGTGTCAAGTACTTGTAATTCAACAGAGTCCTTTATTGATTTGAATAACTTACTTTCTTCAGGTTCAGATTTAGGTACATTTACTGAGACTTCTGCTTCTGGTGCTTTCGATCCAGCTACAGGAATATTGAATACAGATAATTTGGCTCCTGGAACTTACACCTTTACTTATACGGTGAATGGTTTTAATTCTACCATAGATGAGTCTTTCTTTGAAATTACAATATATCCAGTTCTTAACACCTATACAGCGATAACGTCTTGTGATAGTGAATTACCTGTAGAATGGAATGGATACTCCTTAGATGAGGAAGGTGATTATTCGGTAACACTATCTAGTACAGTTACTGGATGTGATTCAACGGTGAATCTTGCATTCACAATAAATCCAACTGTTACAAGTATTTCACAATTGGACGCTTGTTCGAGTGATTTACCTTTTGATTGGAATGGCGTATCCATAAACAATGGAGGTTCGTATTCTGTCACTCTTCCTAGTTCGAATGGTTGTGATTCAATTGCTTCATTAGAGTTGACAGTTGAAGACTTGGCTTTACCAGAAATTATTTCTACTGGTCCGGTGGAATGTCCACGTGATATTGTAGAACTTTCGGTAGAAGATGTGCCAAATGCAGAATTTCATTGGATCGGACCAATGGGATATGAATCCGAAGATCTTTACAATGAATTCCAGCTAGATGTTGACAATTCAGGGATTTACAGTGTGTATTATACTTTAAATTCATGTATTTCTGATGTGGCTCAAATTCAATTAAATGTTGAAAACATATTTGAATACAAGCAATTTGACTTCCCGAATGTGATTACCGCAAATGATGACAATGTCAATGACGAAATTGAAATTGAAAAGTTTGTCGGTAAATGTGATTCCTTTACTTTCACAGTGAGAGACCGATGGGGAAATCAGGTATATGTTCAAGAAAGAGGAGAGCCATCCTTTAATGGAAATTCCATATTGGGAGAAAAATTACCTGAAGGTGTTTATTACTACAAATTGACACACTCTAAGGGAGACGCTACAGGGTTTATTCACTTGCTTAAATAAGAATACCTTTCTTTTTTAATTTATTCATTAATTTAGTGCAACTTTTTTAGTCCAAAACTTGTCTATTGAATAGTACTAAATATACTGAATTGAAAAACCTTATTTCTAAATTCTTTTTTCAGCAGTACATTTTTACTTTACTGGTGTTGTTATTTTCTTTGATTTCTGAATCAAGGGCCCAAAATTCTTTGAATCTAGAAGGTTTCGGTCAAAAATGGGTTAATATCGGTGATGTAGATGTCGTTGGATCTCAAATCACTATCGAAGCGATTATGAGAAGACAAAACAATATGAATATTGTTTCTAAACACGATGGTACAGATGATTGTAATTACCTTCTCAGACCTAATTCCTTTCAGCTATCAACTACAAATGGATTTTATATTTGCCTGAATCCTTTTAGCTTAATTACAAATACTTGGTATCATATTGCGGCTACATATGATGGATCGTCTATTAAGTATTATGTGGATGGTTGTTTAGTGAATGAAATTCCAGCTACAGGTGATGTCGTTGCAAACAATTGGGACGCTGCCATTGGTAATAAATCTAATTGGCCCAGTGGTCCAGAACAATTTAGGGGAAGAATTGATGAGGTTCGTATATGGCAATCAGCACGAACAGAACAAGAAATTAAGCTAAATATGAATCTTTTATTAGATCCTACGAATGAGCCTGATTTACGAGCATATTACAAATTGGATAATGATTACGATAATGCTCAAGGTTATCCAGTATTCGATGGCAGTCCCCAAGGCACGCCAGCTTTTGATGCTCCGGTACCATTATTCATCCCTTTTGAGGTTATTTCAGTGACAAAAACAGATGTTACATGTTTTGGTTACGACAATGGCGAAATAGAGATCTTGGCAATAGGAAATAATCTAGAGTATTCTTTAGATGGTATTGCATACTCTGCCACCCCAAGTTTTGACGAATTAAGTCCAGGAAATTATGATGTTTATGTACGAGATGGTGCTTGTGAAGAAGTTACAACCGTGGAAATTTTCGAACCTACACCAGTTCCTACTCCCGATATAAACACAAATAATCCTATTTGTAGTACAGATACACTTTTTCTATCTACAACTGAAGTAACTGATGCCTCATACTTTTGGGAAGGACCAAATGGTTTCACATCTGCAGTTTCCAATACCTTCATCTCTAATTTGTCCAATTCTAATTCTGGAGATTATTCGATATACATAGAGGTTGATGGCTGTAATAGTGATACGACGAGCGCTACAATTGTTGTCAACGAAACTTATGACATTTATATCGTAGATACCATATGTTCTAATGAAACCTTCCAATTTGGAACAGAAGAACTCAACACTACCGGTTTTTATATTCAAAACCTTCAGTCGGTTGCAGGATGTGACTCCATAGTTCAGCTCGACCTTACCGTAAATCCGTCTTATTCTTTTACAATTGACACAGCCATCTGCGATGGGGAGTCTATTACATATGAGGGCTTGACTATGACCACAACGGGTACGTATCCATTTAATTTATTTACTACTTTGGGATGTGATTCAATCATTACATATGAGCTCATAGTTCACCCAATTCCAAGTGCTCCTTTAATCTCTACAAATAGTCCATTAGAATGTCCTGGGGATGTATTGGAATTAAATTTGAGTACGACCACTGATGCCATCTATTCGTGGACAGGACCCAATGGTTTCACTTCGGCTGAAGAGTCTTTAATCTTTGCCGCAGAAATTGAAGATATAGGATCGTATTCAGCTATGGTAACGGTAAATGGTTGTGAATCACCTTTGTCATTTACCGAATTGGATATTATTAATATATATTCTTTTAATGATTTCGATTTCCCGAATGTATTGACACCAAATGATGATGATGTAAATGATGTATTTGATTTAGAGACTTATTTTAAAACTTGTAATCCATATGAAATCATGTATTTTGATCGGTGGGGAAATATGGTTTACAGTCATAAAGAAAATGAAGAACCATTTGCTGGTGATTCCTTTGATGGGTCCAAGCTTATGCAGGGTGTCTATTCTTTCAAATTGTCATTTGAAGAAGGAATTAAACAAGGCTTCATACATTTGATAAGATAATCACAAACACTTCTTGAGATTAAACAAATCAGCTGTTTCTTTATAATATACAGTTTGTAATCCAGCCTTTTTTGCACCATTAATATGCTGTGGTGAATCATCTATAAAAAGCGTTTCCCCAGCTTTAACCCCCATCTGATTAATCACCCAATTGAATGTATCTACATCAGGCTTCCTTTTTCCTATCAAATGTGAATAAAAGCATTTTACAAATAGATCTTCCAATTTTTCATATGGCGTGTGCTTAAGGTTTACAACAACTTTTTCGAGGTGGATTTGATTCGTGTTACTCAATAAAAAGCATTTATGGTGCTTCGATAAACGGGTAATAAAGTCAAGCTTTTCGATTGGAAAATCACCAATCATCGCATTCCAGGCCTCAATGACTTGTGCTTCGCTCACCCCATCATTTGTTAGCGGTTTGAGCTGCTGAATAAAGTAATCACTGGATACCTCTCCTTTTTCATATTGATCAAACAATTGATTTTGGCCAAACTGGTTGTATAATTCTGATGGATTAGCTACCCCTAATTGAGCAAAAGCAGTGATGGTTTTGTGGTAGTCGACATCAAGAAGTACACCGCCAAGATCAAATAAGAACACCTTTATTTTTTTCATGTTTGTTTCCGATTATATATCTTAGGTAAAATATGTAATTAATTTATTGTCATGACAATATTATGACAATATTTTCTTGATGTCTCCCGATATTTGTTGAGTAGTTGAATTATACGTGTTAGAGACATTATATATCCACGCTTTTACCCACAGAAATCTAGATGTAAATCAAATAGGTTTACTGCACATTGATGCGGAAAATCAACGTGCTCGATTGTCTAAGGCAAAAGCGCATTTTGGTTTCAGAGAAATGATGTATTTAACTACTTGCAATAGAGTTGAATTTACATTTGTCGCAGATCAAAATATTTCAAGTCAAGAATTTTTATCCTACTTATACCCAGAAATGGAATTTAAAGATATGGATGAGCTTTGCCAAAAAGTAGAGGTTTTTCATAAAGATGATGCCGTCAAGCATGCTCTTTCTGTAGCGTCATCAATCGATTCAATGATTGTTGGGGAAAGGGAAATTATTACTCAGGTTCGTGGTGCATATGAGTCCTCTAAATCTTATGGATTAACAGGAGATTTTATTCGTTTATTGACTAGAAAAGTCATTGAAACAGCCAAAAAAGTATATACAGAGACCAACATTGCAAAAAAACCGGTCTCAGTGGTCTCTCTTGCTTATCATAAGCTGAGAGATCTAAATATTTCACTTGATGCAAGATTTTTAATTGTAGGTGCTGGGCTGACAAATACAACCATGTGTAAGTTTCTTAAAAAGCATGGCTACAGTAACTTTGTTGTTTTTAATCGTTCCATAGAAAATGCCGAAAAGCTCGCTGATGATATTGGAGGAAAAGCTTTTCCCCTGAAAGCATTAGATCAATATAAAGATGGTTTTGATGTATTGCTTACCTGTACAGGAGCTGAGAAACACCTTATAGATGTGTCTATTTATAAACGGCTTTTAAATGGTGAAGAAGAACGAAAAACCATAATTGATATTGCGATTCCTTCAGATATTGATCCAGAAGTAATTCGTTCATTTGATACAAATTACGTTTCAATTGATTATCTTCAAAAGGTTTCAGATGACAATCTGAAGGTTAGAGGAGAGGAGGTGATTCAGGTCAAAAAAATACTTGAGGAGGCAAATAGTGCATTTTTGCAATTGACAAAAGAGAGAAATGTAGAAATTGCGATGAAAGAAGTCCCTAAACAAATAAAGGAAATTCGAAGAACAGCAGTTTCTGAGGTATTTAAAACAGATATAGAAAACATGGATCCTGAAACCCGAGAAGTATTCGATAAGGTATTGGGATATGTTGAAAAGAAATATATTAGTGGCCCCATGAAATTGGCAAAAGAAATTATTCTGAAGAACAATGCTTCAAGTTAATACAATTACAATAGGTACAAGAGGTAGTGATTTGGCTATGTGGCAAGCAAATCATGTAAAGTCTCAGCTAGAGGCCATCGGTCAGAATGTAAATATTCAGATCATCAAAACAAGAGGTGACCGAATACAAGATTTGAGCTTTGATAAGATGGAAGGTAAAGGGTTTTTTACCAAAGAAATCGAGGTTGCCTTATTGAATCACGATATCGACATTGCTGTGCATTCACATAAAGATTTAGAAACGACTCCCCCTGAGGGTTTAATAATTGCTGCGGTATCTGAACGAGCTAACCCTTGTGAGCTTTTACTGATAAGAAAATCTGCTCATGCCCCAAAGACGCTCTGGGAGCTTAAGAAAAAAGCCATTGTTGGAACTTCTGCGGCCCGAAGAAAATCTCAGCTATTGGCACTGAGGGCTGATGTTGAAATTAAAGACCTGAGAGGGAATGTCCCAACCCGTGTAGAGAAATTGAAATCTGGAGAGTATGACGCCATTTTGTTGGCTAAAGCGGGTGTGGAAAGATTGAACCTTGATCTTTCAGATTTGATTACAGTAGATCTTACACCTGATGAGTTTGTTCCTGCTCCAGCACAAGGTGTTCTTGCACTGCAAATTAGAGATCAAGACCATGAACTCAATCAAATTCTTCAAAAAATAAATGATGCTGAGGTTCAAAAGCTGGTTCACTTAGAAAGAGAAGTGATGAGGCTTATGGATGGAGGTTGTCAGCTTCCTTTGGGTGTATATTGTGACAATCGCTATGTTCACGTAGCCTATTCAGATTACGCACTTCATGCTTCTCGGTATTTTAGATTTCCATATAAAGAGTCTCCGGATTTTCCTGCCAAGATTGTTGAACATCTTCAACACCAGCAGGTGTAATGACCATTTTTATTTCCAAGGATGTATCAGAATTGGAAGAAATTCCATCTTTTCTAAATGAAGCAAATGTTGCTGGTATCTGTCATTCTCTTATTGGATTTGAGGCTACACCATTTCATCTAAAATCTGATTTTGAGGTCATTTTTTTTCCGAGCATTCGAGCGGCAAAGTATGTATTAGATTCAGGTCAGATCGATTTGTCATCATATGTGTTGGCATGTAATGGCGCACAAACTGAAAAGCGTCTAAGTAGTTTGGGTTATTCTTCGGGCTATGTGGCTGAAAATGCTGGAAATCCTCAAGAGGTCGCGAAAGATTTTTCGTCTTGGCTCGGTCAAAGAAAAGTGCTTGTGCCCCATTCTAATCTTTCTGCCTTATCTGTTACCAAATACCTTAAAGAACATCAGTATACAACAATAGAGGTGTATCAAACATTGTTGAAGTCAATTGAAATTGAACCCTGCGATTTATATGTATTCAGCAGTCCAAGTAATATTGATTCATTTTTTAAAATGAATACACCGAAAGCGGGAAGTAAGATTGTGGTGTGGGGGAAGGCTTCCTATAATAGCCTTGAACAGCATGGATATAATGCAGACTTCACACTTCGGGATGGCACCCTTGATGAGCTAAAGCTTCTGCTACAAAATATTTTCAAAACATAAACAAATAAGGACAATGGAATCCTTAAAGTAGCGTTTTTAAATACAAGGCTGTATCTTTATTAAGATGTCTCGGATGAAGTTCATTTTTATTTTCTTTGCGTGCATATGGATTCAACATGGTTTGTTGGCACAAAGCTCCCCTTCGCGACTCAAAAAGATTTTTGTAGCTGATTCAGTTGATCTAGATACCTTGAGTATTTACCCCAATTCGTTCAAGGTGTATTATAAAGATGATTTAATACCCAATACTCAATACAAACTCGATTTTACAAGTGCTTTATTTGTCCTAAACAAGCCCGTTAATGATACCCTTACTTTTACATATAAGGTCTTGCCATTAGATCTTTCTAAGCAATACAAGCTGCGTGATACGAGTATGATTTATTCGGAACAAAAAGACAATTATAATTTATTCAAGATTGAGAACTCTTATTCAGTACAAGATGTTTTTGGTGGCAGTCAGCTAAATAAGAATGGATCAATTTCTAGGGGGGTTTCCTTTGGAAACAATCAAGATTTAGGGATTAATTCTTCTTTAAACCTTGAACTATCCGGAAATATATCCCCGGATTTAAAAATGCTTGCTTCCGTTTCAGATGCCAACATTCCCATTCAGCCCGACGGAAACACCAATAAGCTTCAGGAATTTGATAAGGTTTTTATTCAGATTTATAACGATCAATTTAAATTGATTGCAGGAGATTTTTGGCTTTCCAAACCAAAGGGTTATTTCATGAATTACCGTAAAAGAGCACAGGGTCTTTCTGTAAATTATACATGGAAAACTGCAAAAGAGAATGAATGGAGCACTCAAACCAGTGGCGCTTTATCTAAAGGCAAGTTTAATAGACAAATCATTCAAGGAGTTGAGGCGAATCAAGGGCCATACAGATTGGTTGGTGCAGAAAACGAACCCTTTATTATTGTATTGTCTGGAACGGAAAAGGTTTTCATTGATGGAAAGCTTTTGGAAAGAGGTCAGGAATTTGACTACACCATAGATTACAATTCTTCAGAGGTAGTCTTTACTTCTCGTAATTTAATTACGAAGGATACGCGTATAGTGGTCGAATTCCAATATTCAGATCAAAATTATGCGCGTTCTTTGATACAGGAGTCTTTGGTTTTTAAAAGTGAAAAATTAGATTTTTGGGTCAATTTATATGGTGAACAAGATGCTAAAAACCAGCCTTTACAGCAGGAAATTTCACCAGACCAACGATTTTATTTATCTCAAATAGGCGACAGCTTGGATTTGGCTAAAATTAATTCCATTGACTCTGTTGGATATTTTGACAATCAAAACCTTTACAAATTAATAGATTCACTTGGGAAAGATTCGGTGCTGGTATTTAGTGTAAATGCTGACTCTGCTTTTTATAGGGTATATTTTGAATATGTGGGATCTGGTAAAGGGGATTATGTATTGGATGGTTACAATGCACTCGGGAAGGTGTATCGATGGGTGGCGCCAGTTGCTGGAGTATCTCAGGGAGACCATGTGCCTTCGCGCAGTATCATAACACCTAAAAAACAGCAAATGATCAGTAGTGGGTTTAAATGGAGCTATTCAAAAAACAATTCCATTGAGAGCGAATGGGCTTTAAGCAATAAGGATCTGAATACCTTTTCATCTTTATCTTCTGATGACAATATTGGCATCTCAAATCGAACCCGTTGGTTAAACACAAAAAAGTTCGGTGAATCAGACAGCACGGCCCTTTGGACCTTAAAAAGTAAAGCCGAAATAGAATACCTATCGGCTTCTTTTACTCCCATTCAGCAATATCGTGCAGTAGAATTTGATCGGGATTGGAATACGCGAAACAAAGGCTATAAGGGCTATCAGCTTATCGGAACTCTCGGAAGTAAAATTAGTCATAAAAACTATGGATCAATGGCCATCGACGCACAACACTTTGGAGTTGGTGAAGACTACAACGGAAACCGTATTTATTCACTTGGGAAATGGAAACAGGAAGGCTGGTCTGCCAACTGGGATGCCAGCTATTTGAGTGCGGAAGCAGAAAGTCAAAGTAGTTTTTTTAGACATCGTCTAAATCTATCCAAGAACATAGGACCTTTTAAGCTGGGTTATAAAGACGACCACGAAAGGAACATATACACGGGTGATACCAATGCTGTTAATCCGAGCTACGAATTTTTTGATTACCAGTTTTATGTATCTAATCATGACACAAGTAAGCTCGAATACAAAGTATATTATCGAGAAAGGTTCGACAGAAGAATTGATAATTCAGCCCTTAAAAAAACTGCAAAAGCCACCACTGCAGGTGCAGAGCTTCATTTCAATTCACTCAAAAACCAAAAGCTGAGATTGATAGGAGGGTATAGGTCATTGGATGTGTTAGATACTGTTTTAATGAATCAAAACCCCGAAAATTCTCTAATCGGACGAGTAGAATACAACTTTAAAGCCTGGAAAAATGCACTTCAATGGTCTACCTTTTATGAAGTAGGTTCGGGGCTTGAGCAAAAGCGAGAGTTCTTATATATTCAGGTCAATAGTGGGCAGGGGATTTATACCTGGATAGATTACAATGAAGATGGAATCAAAGATTTGAACGAATTTGAAATTGCTCAGTTTGTGGATCAGGCAGATTACATTAGGGTTTTTGTACCGAGTAATACCTATGTTAACACCTATTCTAACGAATTTAACCAGTCTTTTTATTGGAGACCTGAAAGAATTTGGTCTAAAAAGAAAGGGTTTTTGGGGCTCATGTCAAGGTTTTCTGATCAGGCGCGTTTTCGTGTCAATAAAAAGACCAACAGTATAGAAAACGGTAATGTATTCAATCCATTCGAAAACAGAGTGGCAGATAGTGCCTTGATCTCAACCAATGCTTTCATTCGTAACGCACTTTTTTTCAATCGGACCTCTTCGATATTTGCTGCAGGTTATACCTTTCAGCAGAATCAATCCAAAACATTACTCGCTTCGGGATTTGATTCAAGAACCAATCGTTACAATGAGCTCAATTTGCGTTGGAACATAACACGGAAGTTTGCTGTGGTACTTATTGGGCAGCAAGGGGTCAAGCAGGTACTGGCCGACTATACCTCTGGCCGAGATTATTCTATAGATTATCAATGGTTAAAATCCACGCTGAGCTATCAGCCCTCAACAAATTTTAGATTGACACTTGAGTCTCGGGGAGTTACAAAAGAAAATGTACTTTCTGATGGAGAAGGGGAAACCTGTCAGATTATAGATGTGGGTAGTACTTTCAAGTACAATCAAACGGATAAGGGTAGCTTTCAGGGAGAGTTTAAGGTTCTAAAAATAGAGTACGTTGGAAATGTCAATTCCGCCATAGGTTTTGAAATGCTTGAAGCCCTAAGACCCGGAATCAACTACACTTGGACTATTGGTTATCAAAAAACAGTTTCAAAAAATTTGCAGATTACATTTCAGTATCTTGGACGAAAATCCGAAGACACCAGAATAATTCATACAGGAGGGATGGAAATACGTGCCTTTTTTTAAATTCTTCTTAACTTCATAGCAAACAAATAAAAGTGGTCGAATACGGAAAAATACTATTGATTGCTATGCCTGCATTTTTGGTGCTAGTGCTGCTTGAAAAATTGTATGGATGGTATAGGGGTGACGATACAGTTCCTCTAGATGATGCGATTTCTAGTTTGAGTTCGGGTATGACCAATGTGCTCAAAGATGTGCTTGGACTTTCTGTTAGTATCATCACTTACGAGTGGTTGGTTGGCGAAATGGCATTATTTACCATTGACAATACGATTGTTGTGTATTTCATTGCTTTTATGGTGATTGATTTTTACGGATATTGGACCCATCGCATTTCGCACAAAATCAATTTGTTTTGGAATGAGCATGTCATACATCACAGTAGTGAAGAGTTTAATTTGGCGTGCGCCTTGCGACAACCCGTATCTACTATTGTAAGGTTTTTTACTATTTTATTGATTCCCGCAGCTATTCTTGGTGTTCCGGCAGAAGTCATAGCAACCGTTCTGCCCTTGCATTTATTCATGCAGTTTTGGTATCATACGCGCCACATCAATAAAATGGGAATATTAGAATATATCTTGGTCACCCCATCGCATCACAGAGTTCACCATGCCATCAACGAAGAATATCTCGACAAAAACCTCAGTCAAATCTTTATT
>Ga0206678_10001211_pt1 | contig 16785 bp, 13 predicted proteins | sample M180m12015metaG_FD_155453 | JGI IMG/M metagenome (GOLD analysis project Ga0206678, IMG submission 155453) | Ammonia-oxidizing marine archaeal communities from Monterey Bay, California, United States - M1 80m 12015 | ecosystem: Environmental > Aquatic > Marine > Intertidal zone | place: USA... | reverse complement strand
TGTGAGCATATATAATAGGTGGGGAAATAAAATTTATGAATCTACTCAAGGCACATATAATCAAAATTCTTGGAGCGGTATTTATAATGGTAATAAACTACCTGTAGGTTCGTATTACTACATTATAGAATTCAATGATAACTATACTCAAAATACAAATGGTACGGTAAGTATTCTAAAAGACTAAACTATGAAAAAATCTATTTTTATTATTGCGTTAATGATGTGTGGCATTATAAATGCCCAACAGATACCACAATATTCGCAGTTTCAGCGAAATCAATTTATGATAAACCCTGCCGCCGCTGGGGTATATGATTTTGTGGATATCACTATGTCTGGTAGATGGCAATGGCTTGGAGTTGACGATTCTCCGAAGACATCGTATCTCGCCTTTTCTGTTCCTGTTCGATTTAAGCCAAAGTATTACAATCCAGGGATAAGAACGAGTGGCGGACCAGTTCAAAACCCAGAAATAAAAACGGGTAAATTAAAACACACCTTTGGAGGACAGCTTTTGGCAGATCAATATGGTGCATTTAGAAAGTTTTCTTTTTCTGGAACCTATGCCATACATGTTCCTATGACCAAGAAAGTAAATTTATCTTTTGGAATTAAAGCAGGACTTTCAAATAACTCTTTTTTGGCTGATCAGGCCCAGGTATTAAATATTATGGCTCCAGATCAAAATCAGTATAATGACCCTACCTATGATAACTTTGTTCAAAATCAATCTAATAAGTATATTATGGATGTGGGTGCTGGTTTGTATCTGTATTCAAATAATTTATTTTTTGGAATTGCCGCGGAACAATTGACTCGAGACATGGTAGAATTTGGTCAAGGAACAGCTAATTTTGATCCTCAAATGCACTATTCAATTTTAGGAGGATATAAAATTCCGTTGAATGAAAAATTGACCTTAACACCGGGATTCTTAATTAAATATATGAGTCCAGCACCTGTTTCAATTGATGCCAATTTGCAATTGGAATACAATAACTGGTTATGGATGACATTAGGTTATAGACATACAGATGCGTTGATTGCAATGGTTGGAATGAATATTAGTGAAAGATTTAAAGTTGGTTATTCTTATGACTTTTCTGTTTCTCGGTTTAATAGTTACAGTTCGGGAGGTCATGAATTAACACTAGGTTTAATGTTAGGAAGATAATTATTGAGACATGAAGAGTTATTTATTAGTTTTATTAGGAATTACAGTTGGTAATGTGGGTTTCTCACAGTTTACGGAAATCGAACCTCCACATAGATTAGGTGGAGAGGTAAATACAATGTATGAGGAAAATTTTCCCATTTTTTCAAGGGAAACATCAACCCTTTATTTTTCCAGATCCTTTGATTCAAGTTCTATTGGAGGCTTCATGGATCAGGACATTTGGCAAAGTGAAAGAATGGAAGAAAAGAATTATAGTAAAGGTGGTGAATTACATGCATTAAACAACAAGTTTAATAATTGTGTTGTTGGGTTCAATGCGGACGAATCTCGGGTTTACTTGCTTGGAGCATACCACGGGAAAAAGGACCTAAAAAAAGGAATAGCTTATGCTGAAAGAAAAGGCAATGGCTGGGGAGCTCCTCATGATTTGAAAATTCCTGATTTAGATATTGAAGGCAGCTTTTACGGCTTTCACATTAATAGGGAGTCAAATACGATTATTATTTCATATGAAGGTCCTAATTCAAAAGGAAAGGAGGATCTTTATTTTTCTCAATTAATTGATGATAAATGGACTGCTCCAGCATCTATGGGGCCAAGTGTGAGTTCTACAGGATATGAAATTTCTCCTTTTTTATCAGATAATGACGATACGCTTTATTTTGCATCTAATGGGTTTGGTGGTTATGGAGATGCAGATATCTTTTATTCCCTAAGGACAGGTGAATCATGGGATTCCTGGTCGGCCCCTGTAAATTTAGGAGAAGTCATTAACACACCGAAGTTCGATGCTTATTTTACCATTTTTGATCATTTCTTTTATTGGTCAAGTAATAGAGATGCAGAAATGAGTGATATTTATTATTCTTCATTTAAGCCTATTCCACCATTATATGCTTCTGCCACAGGAACAGATGTTACCATATTTGAAGGGTCTGATGGGACAATCGATTTAACCCCTTCTGGAGGAGTTCCTCCATATTCATATAAGTGGTCTAACGGTAGTGAAATTGAAGACCCTCAAGATTTGGTAAAGGGGGTTTATTCAGTTATTGTTACGGATGCCGTTAATCAAGTTGCGGAAGTTGAGGTTCCTATTAATGAACCAGATCCAATAATTGAAGTTGCTGAAGTCCAAAAACCTTCGATTGAAACAATCATTTATTTTGACTTGAATTCGAGTTATCACAACGCAGAGAATCAATCGACACTCAAGGCATTTATAGCTGAATTTGATTCCAAAGAAGGTGTGAAACTTCATGTTGTTTCTCATTGTGACCGAAGAGATACGAAATCATACAACATCTGGTTATCTAAGAATAGAATGAATAGAACCATTGACTACCTTGTTTCGAAGGGATTCAGTAGAGATCTGATTACAGGAGATTACAAAGGAGAAGATGAGCCGGATGTGATTTGTGATAATTGTACAGAAGAACAATTCACAAAAAACAGAAGAACCGTTATCAAGGTTCTAAAGTAAATTCCCGTCTTGTTAATTTCATTTAAAGTTTACATTGCTCCGAATGTAATGTATTACCTTTGAAGGCGAATCGATCAAATAGTCATGTTGATTGTTTAATTAAGGTAAAATGGAAATACTTGAGCTTACATTTCAATTAGGAGTTTTTTTTGCGATTTATGGGTTTATATGGTTTTTTGTAGACCTTGGATTCATGCTACTTAATGGCGGTAAGCCTAGAAGTATAATAGAGACTTATTTCTTCAAAGGAATTCAATATGTTTTTTTAGTTAATGTCATTTTTCTTTTTTCTATTGATATGAACAGTGGAAATGTGGCCATAGCTAATCTTTATCCCATTATTTTTATTTTGGCTTTATACTTTATAGGAAAGTTTCAAAAAAATCAAAATAACATGATGATGCTATCACGTATGGGATTGGGCAGAACGACTAGTAAATTCAATCCCAAATATGAAATCATCATTATCGTATTATCCCTTTTGGCCTTTATCGGATTTGTGTTTAGGCCTGATATAGCAAATAACGCTGTTGCTTTTTGGTTTAAGGATAGTATTCTTGATATTGAATCAACTGCAATTATAGGATTCGTATTTAAGGTGATAGGTTTCTTTTTTCTAATGGGGATACTATTCAAAACCGTTAATTCTTTTCAGTATATTTCAGAAGCTTTATTCAATAAAAATCAGAGAAAAGATTCTGATTTTGATGATTATGAAGAGATAAGCTGATAATAGATTTAAATGGATTATACATTTGACAAATCACTTGTTCTATCAAAACAAACAGAGATAGACGCACTGTTCTTAAAAGGCAAACGTGTTAAAAACTCCGTTTTTACTATTTTGTATAGAGAGATTCCTTTAATTGAAGCGCCTTTTCAGGTTTTGGTATCTGTACCCAAGCGTAATATAAAAAAGGCGGTCCATCGCAATTATATTAAAAGATGCATTAGAGAGGTGGTGCGGAAAAGCAAAACTCTTTTCGAGCAAAAAGAAGTTGCTGGGGAATCCTCATTGCTTTATGGAATTGTTTATAATTCAGGCAAAAAACTAGAACATGTAGAGATTGAAAAACACCTTCTTCAATTGTTACAAAAAATCCAAAATCCAAAATGATAAAATTATATTCGGCACTTATATTATCTATACTATTTATGCAGCCATTGGTCGTAAATGGGCAGTCTAGAGAATTTGAGATATTGAAAAACATTGAATTGATTGACCAGATTCATGAGCACCTAGAGCTTTATTTTGTAGATGAGCCTCAGACGGGTAAAATTTCGAAAGTCGCCATTGATGCAATGCTTAAAGAGCTAGATCCATACACGGTTTTTTATCATGAGTCCAATATGGAGGATTATAGATTAATGTCTGCGGGTGAATATGGAGGAATAGGGACTTTAATACGTAAAATTAAAGGCTCAGCGTACATTATTGAGCCCTATAAAGATAAACCAGCATACAAAAGCGGATTAAGGGCAGGAGATAAGATTTTATCCATTGAGGGGATATCAATGAAAGGGAAAACGATTGAAGAAGTATCAAAAGCCTTAAAAGGTCCCAAGGGTTCTTCAATAGTTGTAGAATTTGAAAGAGGAGATGAAAATTTAAGTGTTGATGTCATACGGGAACAGATTAAAATTCCGGATGTTCCTTATTCAGGAATGATCAATGGTAACATAGCCTATGTAAAACTTTCAAGCTTTACTCAAACCGCTTTTCAAAGTGTGCAGTCTGAATTGCAAAAGCTCGAAGGTGAGGGAATGAAATACGCCATATTAGATTTGAGAAACAATGGAGGAGGGCTTCTATTTGAAGCTGTAAAAATCGTCAATTTATTTATCCCAAAAGGAGAGCTTGTAGTGTATACAAAAGGAAGGATTGAAAAGGAAAACAGAGAATTCAAAACCAAAGACATCCCGCTATTTCCAAATATTCCTTTGGTTGTACTGATTAATGAAAACAGTGCTTCAGCAAGTGAGATTGTTGCAGGGAGTCTTCAGGATTTAGATAGAGCTGTAATTGTGGGTAGGCAGAGCTTTGGCAAAGGTCTTGTCCAAAGAACCTATGATTTAAAATATGGGTCAAAGCTAAAAGTTACTATTTCTAAATATTACACTCCTTCTGGCCGTTGTGTTCAGAGACTTGAATATTATGATCGAAATTTGGATAATGCACCTGTCGAAATATCTGATTCACTAATCAATACATTTAAAACAAAAAACGGAAGAGATGTGATTGATGGACGAGGGATTGTTCCTGACCTTGAGCTAAGCAAAAAGGAATATAGTGAGCTTACCAAATCCATAGTTATGAATGATATTATATTCGAATATGTGAACCAATATGTAATGAAAATTGATTCAATTGACAGTCCAGAAGTCTATGCTTTGGATGAGGAGACCTACAATGATTTTATTTCATATGTGAAGTCTCTCTCTGACTTTAACTACTCTACCTTAGCAGAGAATAAATTATTTGATCTAAAAGAACTGATTGAGAAGGACAGTTTGTATCGCGACCTGGAACATGAACTGCTGACCATTGAATCGAGACTGAAGGGAGATATTAGCAGAGATTTGATTCGTTATAAATCGGAAATAGTACCGTTAATAGAAAATGAAATAGTCGCAAGATTTTATTTTCAAAAAGGTAAAACAGTACATTCATTTTCTTTTAGTGAATCAATTAAAGCTTCTAAAAGGATATTTGATAGCATTGCTGAATATGAAAAATTACTTAATCCCTAGTTGTTTACGCGTTGAAAATTAAAAGATCTATACTGTTCCATCATTACGCGCACTTGTTTGTGCTTTGTCTTTTTGCTATAGGAATAGTATGTAGTAAATTTCTTATGTCTATGTCAATTTTATTAGGCTTGCTTAATCTTATTGTAGAGGGGAATTTTAAAGAATATTTTCAAAATTTAAAACAAAACAAGTTTTTTCTCCTCTTGCTTTTGTTTTTTATTCTGCATCTCTTAGCAATGACTTGGAGTGATAATTGGGATTATGGACTCAATGATTTGAGAAGGAAATTATCCTTACTAGCAGTGCCTATTATTGTAATTTCAAAACCAATAAGTGTTAGGACTAATTATAAGATTATTTTGTTGTGCTTTGTTGCCACCCTAATCATTACAAGTCTCATAAATGCTTCTGCTTATTTTTATTTTCAAGAGCACTTTCAATATAAGGACTTAAGGGACATGTCTTTGTTTAATTCTCATATCCGATATGCCATTATGATATCAATTGGGATTCCAATACTATTGGAAATTAATGGCTCAAGAAAAGGTCTTTATTTCATAATTCCGTTCATCGCTTGGCTTTTGTTTTATACCTTTTTAAGTCAGGTGTTAACCGGTTTGATTTCATTATTTACCATACTGATTGCATACATACTGTATAGGCTAATTATCGAAAAAAAGATTAAATCTTTATGGTTTTTGATTCTCTCATGCTCTTTAGGTATTGGGTTTTTATTCAATGCTTTGTTTTCCGAACCTGAGCATATTGATTCTTCAAAAGCCAATTTTATTAGTATGAAAAAGGAATGGGAAAAAAAGTCTGATTACTCATTTGAAGGACACGATAATAGGAATCAAGAACTTAAATATACCTTATCTCGATTTTTGGAATCCAAAAGTTTGACAAAAGACGGCAAAGGAGTACAATCATTATCAGTAAAAGAAATCAAAGCTGTAGAGAACGGAATGGCAAATGCCTCAGAAATGAAAATTGGATTTTGGGGTAGGTTAGAAGGGTTGAGGTATCAAATCCACCATTCAAATGACCCTAATGGTCATTCATTACTTCAACGGATTGAGGCTTGGGAAACGGGAGTTGAAATTTTTAAAGAGCATCCTGTTATAGGGGTCGGAACAGGAGATGTTGAAGATGCTTTTAAAATAAAATATAGAGAGAACAAGTCAAAATTAATTCCAATAAATCAAATTAGAGCTCATAACACCTATCTGACGAGTCTGCTCACCTTTGGTGTTTTTGGTTTGCTACTTTTTGTTTTTATTCTTTATATGTATTTGAGATTACAGCTACAATATAAACAGCTAATGGGATTCATATTTATGGTTCTTATGATCGTAACGTTCTTTTTCGAAGACACGCTGGAAACACAAACGGGAATCACTTTATTTAGTTTCTTCGCAGCATTGTATTCTATTCAAGTACCTTCCAAGAAGAATGATTAATATATTTGTTTAATTTCGTTCTAGTTATGTCAATTGAGGTAAAAAACGTTTATAAGTATTTTGGTGAGCAGGCCGCTGTGAAGGACATTTCTTTTACTGTAAAAAAAGGTGAGATTGTTGGATTTTTGGGGCCAAATGGCGCTGGAAAGAGCACCACAATGCGTATGATTACTGGATTTCTACCAGTGTCATCTGGGGAAATATATGTTTCAGGATTAAAGGTCGGAATTGACAATCTAAAAGCCCAACAAAAAATTGGATACCTTCCTGAGAACAATCCATTATACGTTGATATGTATGTTAAGGAGTATTTGGAGTTTGTGGGTCGAATATATAAGGTGCCAAATTTAAAAGGCAGAATCAATGAGATGGTTGAGGCTGTTGGATTGGAACTTGAGCAACATAAAAAAATTGGTGCTTTATCAAAAGGTTACAGGCAAAGGGTTGGATTGGCTCAGGCAATAATTCATGATCCTGAGGTGCTTATTTTAGATGAACCGACCTCTGGATTAGATCCCAATCAACTTGTTGAAATACGGGAACTTATAAAATCTATTGGGAAAGAAAAAACACTTATGTTATCAACACATATTATGCAAGAAGCAGAAGCGATATGTGATAAAATTGTAATTATTTCAAAAGGGGAAATAGTGACCAATCAAAGCACATCGGACCTGCAAAAACAAGCATCAGGAAAATTTCTTTTTGTTGAATTTCAGCAAGAGGTGAGTAAAAGTCAATTGAAGAAAATAAAAGGTGTAGAGAGTGTTGAATCCTATAAAAAAGGATTTCTCCTGAAATCAAATTCTTTAGATGAATTAAAGGTTCAGGTATCTCAATTTACCCAAGAAAATAATTTGGTTATTATGACACTGAATACTGAAAGTAAATCATTAGCAGAAATATTTAAAGACCTAACTGTATAAGATGAATTTTATTGAAGAATTGAGATGGAGAGGTATGATTCACGACATCATGCCTGGAACAGAAGAAGCTTTATTAGAAAATTCATCTTCCGGTTATATCGGTTTTGACCCTACCTCGGACTCTTTACATATTGGAAGCTTAGTCCAAATAATGACCCTTGTTCATTTTCAGAGGGCGGGGCACAAACCTATTGCGCTTATTGGTGGAGCGACAGGAATGGTTGGTGATCCATCTGGAAAGTCACAAGAAAGAAATTTATTGGATAAGGAGACTATTGAAAAAAATATCAATGGTGTACAAAGTCAATTGGAGAAATTTTTAAAGTTCGAAGGTGAAAATGCAGCCGAAGTGGTGAACAATGGAGATTGGTTTGAATCCATGAATTTCCTGACTTTTATAAGGGATGTTGGAAAGCATATATCGGTGAATTACATGATGGCAAAAGATTCTGTAAAATCAAGATTAGAAACTGGAATGTCGTTTACTGAATTTACTTACCAATTGGTTCAAGGATATGATTTCTTTCATTTGAACCAACAAAAAAACTGTATTGTACAGCTTGGCGGATCTGATCAGTGGGGCAATATTGTAACTGGTACTGAATTGATTCGAAGAAAATCGGGAAAATCAGCCTATGCGGTAACAACACCATTGATTAAAAAGGCAGATGGTTCAAAATTTGGCAAAACCGAAAGCGGTAATATATGGCTAGACCGTGATAAAACCTCTCCGTATGCTTTCTATCAATATTGGTTGAATGTTTCGGATGAAGATGCCTCTAATTTTATAAAAATATTCACCTTGTTTTCTGAAACTGAAATAATGTCCTTTCAATCCACGCATGATGAGGCTCCTCATCAGCGATTTTTGCAGAAAAAAATAGCTGAAGATATTACAACAAGAGTACATGGAGAGCAAGCTCTTCAGCAGGCTATTAATGCTTCTAAAATATTATTTGGTAAATCGACTAAAGAAGATTTAATGAGATTGTCCGATCAGGATTTTCTTGCCATTTTTAATGGTGTGCCCCAAGCCAGTATTAATATAGAAGATATGGAAAATGGAATTTCTATTATAGACGCATTGGTTTCTAAATCGGGATTTTTAAAATCAAATGGAGAAGCCCGAAGAGAGCTTAAGGCCAATTCAATTTCTGTCAACAAAGAAAAGGTTAATGACCAATTCGAGCTGAAAGATTCTGATTTAATCAATCAAAAATACATCCTACTTGGAAAGGGGAAAAAAACAAATTTTATTTTATGCCTAGAGGCTTAATTCAATATGCTCATTACTAAATAATCAGCATGGCATCTCCGTAGGAGTAAAATCTGTACTTCTCTTTGATCGCCTCTTTGTATGCCTTTTTCATCAATTCATGACCACAAAAAGCAGAAATCATCATCAATAATGTTGAAAGAGGTGTGTGGAAATTGGTAACCAAGGAATTCGCGATTTTAAATTCGTAAGGAGGAAAAATAAACTTATTGGTCCATCCATCATAAGGCTTTAAGAATCCATCCGTTGATACGGCAGTCTCAATAGTTCTCATGGAAGTCGTTCCAATGGCACAAACTCTTTTTTTATTTCGTTTCGCCTTATTTACAAGGTTGGCGGCTTCTAGGTTTATTGAAGCTTGTTCAGAGTCCATTTTATGCTTAGTGAGATCTTCAACTTCTACGGGCCTAAAGGTTCCCAATCCAACATGTAGAGTAATTTCAGCCATGTCAACACCTTTGAGCTCTAGTCTTTTTAATAGCTGTCTAGAGAAATGAAGACCAGCAGTAGGTGCTGCAACGGCACCTTCAACTTTCGCAAAAATAGTTTGGTATCTTTCTTCATCTGTTTTTTCAACATCTCGTTTGATGTATTTTGGTAATGGCGTTTCTCCAAGCTGAGTGATTTTAGCTTTAAAATCCTCATAAGGCCCATCAAATAAAAACCTCAATGTTCTTCCTCTTGAAGTTGTGTTGTCAATCACTTCAGCAACCAAAGAATCATCTTCACCAAAATAAAGCTTATTTCCTATTCTGATTTTTCTTGCAGGATCAACTAATACATCCCAAAGAAGACTGTCTCTATTTAATTCTCTCAATAAGAAAACTTCAATCTTAGCTCCCGTTTTTTCTTTATTCCCATACATTCTTGCTGGGAACACTCGAGTATTGTTCATAATCATTACATCTCCTTCATCAAAATAGGTGATAAGGTCTTTAAATAATTTATGTTCAATTTTACCCGTGTCCTTATGAACTACCATTAATCTGGACTCATCACGATTTTCGCTGGGGTATTTTGCAATTAATTCTTCTGGAAGTTCATAGTTGAATTCCGATAATTTCATCTTACTCATAGGGAACTAAATTTGATTCTACAGTCAAAGTCAGCAAAGATACAATATGAAACACCCGTTTGTCAAGTATTTCAGTACATTTCTCCCTTTAAAATTGAAAATAAACAAAAGGCTTGAAGGTGTCAGAGAATGCCTGATAGATGATAATCAATATGATAGCTACCACAAATGACTGAATAAACATAGGAAGGCCTGTGAATTTTCTTTCTCCAAATTCTTTTATTTTTGATGGTAGCCAATGTAGTATGTATCCAAATACCATTACATATAGCGCTGTGTCAAAACCGGTCATGAGCGTGTTGAATGTTTCGGAATTAAGGTCAAAATGATACCAAATTTGAGTCAGCATATTTGCTGGAGCACCGTCATCTTCTAACCTAAACCATATACGTGTGAAAGTGATGAAATTGAAAGTGATTAGAATTCTCCAGAATCGAGTAAATAAAGTTGACGAGTTTTCATAAGGACTTATTTTTCGCCAATGGTTATAAATGATGAGTGCAGCACCATTCATAGCTCCCCAAATCACAAAGTTTTCACTTGCGCCATGCCACAGACCTCCAATGATCATTGTTATTATCAGGTTAAGGTCGCGGTGGATATACCGTTTGAAACCAGGAAAGATTAGTGATATACCAATATAAATAATTAGTAGTCCAAGGTAAATAAAGAGTAGCCAGTACCATTGGGTAATGAAAATCATGAATATTAATATGACCATCGTGGCAATATAGGTTCCTATGCCACCACTTCTATTTCCGCCTAATGGAATGTATAAATAATCCCTCAACCATGAACCAAGAGACTTGTGCCAGCGTCTCCAAAAATCAGCGACACTAACGGCTTTATATGGAGAATTGAAGTTTTCTAGTAGCTTGAATCCCATTAGTCTAGAGACACCAATAGCAATATCCGTATAACCTGAAAAGTCACCATAAATTTGTAGGGAATAGCCCCACATTGCAAGAATGCTAATAAAGCCGGGAAAAGCTTCTGGAGCATCCGCTACTTTGTCAATAAAATGAATGGCAATGTAGTCAGCGAGCACTATCTTTTTGATAAACCCTTTTACAATTTGAATGATTGCCCAGCTAAAATCTGTGTGATTAAGCTGATAAGGCTGTCTGATCTGAGGGATAAAATCTCTTGCTCTTACAATAGGGCCTGCAACCAGCTGTGGAAAAAAGCTAACAAAAAAGGCATAGTCAAAAAAATTCTTGACTGGTTCCACTTCTTTTCTGTAAATATCTACAACATAGCTAATACTTTGAAAAGTAAAAAACGAAACACCTACGGGAAGCACGATAATATCTACAAAGGATCCCTGCCCCAAAACACTATTTCCTATTTGTGCAAATACGTTGAATACTTCATATTTGGTATGAAACATATCATTGAAGGATTCGGTAAAGAAGTAGGCATATTTAAAATATCCTAGAGTGAGAATATTGAATAATACAGAGAGCGTCACGTATCCCTTTTTTTTGAGCATGGAGGCACTATTCCAGACACCTTTTCCTATAAAATAATTGATAACGATGCTTGAAAAGAGTAATAAAACCAACAAGCCGGATGTTTTGAAATAAAAGAAAAGGCTTGCTACAAATAAGAAGACACTCCTTGTGAGTTTGTATTTATGGATATAGCTAAAGATCGCCAATACCAAAAGGAAAAAGATCCAAAAGTCCAGCTGTGTAAAAATCAGTGGATGATTTTCGTCAAACGTGAAAAAGTGATCAAATCTGGTCATTTCCCTGGCTTATCTTTTTCGTTTAAGCATTCGATCTGGTTTAAATACTTCAAGAATGCATCAATGTATAATTCTCCTTTTAGATGATATCCTTCTTTTGTGAAGTGGACATAGTCTCCTCTCATTAAACCCTCCATTCTCCAAGTATTCGAAGAGCCTAGCCCTCCCATAAATCCGTAAAAATCCCAAACCCCACATTCATATTCTTTAGCCAACTCTAAGATTACCTCTCGCTGTCTGGCCGTGTTTTTATTGGGATAACGTTTTTTATAGTAGCAATCATTTGGAACAGTCAATAAAATAGCACAATGTGGATTTGCTTCTAAAACAATATTCATCATTTTCCTCAAGTTTTCTTTATAGACTTCCGGTTTGAAGTCAGCATAAGGAACGAAGCCGTCATTCGTTCCGACTGAAAACGCGAAATAGTCGGGAGGAGATAGCTTCAGGTCTCTTAGAAAGTGCTCATTGTCCAAATAAGTATATAAACCTGCACCATTGATTCCAATTGAATTATATGAAACACCAGGTAGATCATTTAGCAACTCAAACCCATAAAGGTCCAGGCGAAATGGCTTCTTCGTAGATCTAATAAACTGCATATCAAGTGTTTTTATTGGATCCGTAAATCTAATCTCGGTGTACCCCATATCTGCACAACGTCGTACTGATTGTATTAATATCTCGTCATCCCCAAAATTAAATTCGTATGGAATTAATCCACTATTGTGGTAGATTCTTATGGCATTAATTGGAGGGCTCACTCTTGTTTTTTTATGCTTAAATTTTAGCTCAACCAAAGAGTCCGTGCATGAGATGGCAGCACCGGTAATCCCATATTGAAGAAACTCAGGCCTGTGAATAACACTGCGATAACCACTCCATGTATTTGATGATGTAAAACGATAATTACTTGGATTATTGGTTCGAGCAAGATTAAATGGAAATACAAGGCCTCTTTCACCAACAAGCCCTGGCCAATTAGATTGAATAAAGCTTCTAAAATCGTGTGTATATATGTCAGCTTGAATATGAGATCCTCCAATATGATAGAATTGAAGTTTTCGATCCTTGAATATGATCATGGAGTCCAGATTTTGATAGAGGTAGTCCCAATTTGGATTGGATTCTGCTGGAAATTGAAAATAGTTTTGATCAAATTTGATAAAGGGAAATTGATTTATTGCATTGGTATCTATACTTATTGCATTCAAGAGAATAGAATCCTTGTTCATAGATACTGATTGACCAAAAATAGAATTCGGCAAAAACCAAATCAAGAGTAAAAAAAGTATATTTCTACAGTTCATCAATTTTCTTTTTTTCAGGTATTCTACTTTGTTCCCACTGCTTGTATGCTGAAATTAAAGCGTTGTAAAATAATTGAGAAGCCTTATTTGCCCCATGATGAGAAAAATGAACGTAATCTTTTCCTGCAAGGCCATTGTTGACCCATGCAAACATTGAATTTTTACCCCCCATAGCATCATATAAATCCCAATAAGAAGCTCCTGCTTTTAAACTCTGAATTTTCATTTGTTGGACACAATATGGTAAATATTCATATGTAGAATAGATACCTTCCTTATATTGAGCCATGTCGCTTGGGCCTATAACAATTATAGCCGCATCTTTTGCGCAGCGTTGGAGATATTCGATTTGTTTTCTGAACCTGTAGGCATATCCTCTGACCGAGCTGCTGTCTTTGAAAAAGGGCACTGAATTCCCGCCAAATTGTAAAATGATGAGTTTTGTATTTAATTCTTCGTGCATAAAAGACATGGATCTATAATCTACTACACCAAAACTCGTGCCTGATGACCCTCTCATAGCAATATTGGACATTTGAACTCCAACATCACCTTCTATTGAAACCGCATTGATGATTGGACTAGAGGTTGATTTGAATATGATTTTAAGCTTTTCTGGGGTTGTGGAAAATCTCCACTTGAAGACATGTGGTAGTCCATCAGAATTTAGAGTATCTGTAACGATAAGATCGCCCTTGTCATATACTTCTATTGCACAATGGGCATTGCATGAATTATAAAATACAGATAGGTTGTTGTAGGCTTTACATCGGGAATAAGCCACGTTTGATGGGCTTAATTCTATCCATGCTTGGGTCGGAATGCCTTTAAGTGATTTTGAGCTGTCTATATCAAATACTGCTGCAGATAACATTAAGCCATATTTATTGGAGCTCAGCTTCTCTTTCCCAAATATCATTTTTCTATTGAAATTTGGTGAGTAATTATGGCGAAACGAGATTGTACTGTAAACGTTAATTGCAGGAATAAGACCTGGACCGGCACCTCCAAATTGGGTTTGAAGGCGTTGTCGTATAAAGGAAGTCATGCGATCACCTTCGATTTGAGAATCACCATAATGACAAATATTAATCTTCCCCTTCTTTTTGGAAGCAATAGAAAGCTCCGAAAAGAATGCGAATAAATTCGATTTCGACTCTTCATTCATATGGAGCTTTGTTTTGCTGTTGACAGCCAATACCGTGTCTTTCGTTGGGAGGCCCAAAGAATTGGAATCAGTTTGTGCTGTTTTTAGGAATTCCTGGTCTTGATTGTCATTGATGTTCACATCATCTAAAAACTTGAGGTCTTTATTTTCTTGAGTTACTGGGTTTAATAAATTCTCCCATGTCATAAATGAGATTTTTATTCCAAATAGCTCATAACCATCTTTTGGAGTAAAATAAACCACAGGTAAAAGAATCATCGCCGTAAACAAAAGAAAAAAAAGTACATTTATTGGTCTATATTCCTTCATTGGATGAACCTTGTTTAAAACAAATATAATTTTTTTATATAAAGCTTTTAATGAAAGATAATTTACTTATTAATGAAACGTCGTTGTATCTTTTGCAGCATGCTCAAAACCCTGTAAATTGGGAGCCATGGTCTGAAAATGCCTTTAAAAATGCTAAAGAAAAAAATAAAATAGTTTTGGTGAGCATTGGATATTCATCCTGTCACTGGTGCCATGTGATGGAGCATGAAAGTTTTCAAGACAAGGAGATTGCCGATTTCATGAACAAAAACTTTATATGTATAAAAGTTGATCGAGAGGAGCGTCCTGATATTGATCATTTATATATGAAAGCTATTCAGCTTATGGGGATTAATGGTGGGTGGCCCTTAAACTGTTTTGTTTTACCTGATGGGAAGCCTATATATGGAGGTACTTATTTTAAGAAAAAAGAGTGGCTAAGGATTCTTAAGGCATTGGTAGAAACGTACCATAATGACGAAGAAAAGGTCATCACTTTTGCGCAAAAATTGCTTACGGAATTGAGAAATCAAAATCAAGAATTGCTTTCAGTTGACCATTCTGGCTATTCTGAAGAGGTATTAAATTCAGTTTTGAAAACCTGGGAGGTTTCTTTTGATTACAAAGATGGCGGGTTTGACTATGTACCTAAATTTCCGATGCCAAATAGTCTTATAAGTATATATAGCTATGCCCTTTATAAAAACAATAATGCTGTGATTGAATTTGTGAACAAAACGCTTTGTAAGCTATCATATGGTGGACTGTTTGATCATGTAGAAGGAGGTTTTGCCCGGTATTCAACAGATGCTATTTGGAAAGTTCCTCATTTTGAAAAAATGCTATATGACAATGCACAGCTCATCCACCTGTATAGTTTTGTTTATTCTCAAACTCCGGACAAATGTGAATACAAAAGTGCCGTAAACAAAAGCATTAAATGGCTTCAAGAAGCACTGAAAACAAGCTATGGTTCTTATTTATGTTCTCAGGATGCAGATTCAGAAGGAGTAGAAGGGGCATTTTATTGCTGGACTGAAAATGAATTGAAAACGATTTTGAAGGAGGATTTCGAATGGTTTAGCACCTATTTTAATATTTCCGAAGACAATGTCTGGGAAGAGGATAGGTATATTTTATACAAAGACAGAGGTGTGGTTGATTTTGCATTAGCTAAATCTTGGTCAATTGATGAATTCCAATCAAAGCTTAATGATTCAATGGACTTGTTGAAAGAAAAGAGGAAAAAACGAAAGAAACCAGCAATTGACACAAAATCATTAACCTCATGGAATGCCCTTCTTATAAAAGCTTTCGTGCATGCATATATTGCATTTGAAGAAGAGCTGTATCTAGAAGAAGCCAAGGAGATATCAAATTGGATTATCCAACATCAAACTACATCGGATTATTGTTTACATCATAATTTTGTCAATGGAGAATCATCTATAGATGGATTTTTGGAAGATTATGCTTTTACAATAGATGCTTTTATTCTTCTGTATCAAGCTACAGGTGAACTCATATATTTAAATTACGCCAAAAACTTTCTTGAAAAGGTTGAGCTTGATTTTAGTTCAAAGAAGCAAGAATTGTTTTATTTTTCAAATGTAAAGTCGACACTTATTTCCAGGAAAATTGACGTAGAAGACGATGTTATGCCCTCCTCAAATTCGGTCCTTGCCCATTCTTTCTTTTCATTGGGGGTGTATTTCAGAAGACCTGATTGGACGCTAAAATCTAAGCAAATGTTATCCTGTGTTATCGATCAAATGGAAAGATTCCCAATGAGCTATTCTAATTGGTTTCATTTATACAGTAGGTTTCTTTATTCTACCTCAGAGATAAGTATTATTGATAATGATGAGGTGCTAAAAAGTGATGATTTGAATGAACTCATAAACCCTTTTGTATTAATTAGCCACCACTCTTCTATACCCATGTCAAAGGAATTTAACAAGGGCATATATGTTTGTAAAAATCAGACCTGTCTTCCTCAAATGAAATCAGTGAAAGACCTCATACAAAATCTTAAAGGCTAGCTTTTTCTTTTTAATGCTTTCTCTGCCGCGGTTACGATATCCGAGGCGCCCAAAC
>Ga0206678_10001207_pt1 | contig 16806 bp, 13 predicted proteins | sample M180m12015metaG_FD_155453 | JGI IMG/M metagenome (GOLD analysis project Ga0206678, IMG submission 155453) | Ammonia-oxidizing marine archaeal communities from Monterey Bay, California, United States - M1 80m 12015 | ecosystem: Environmental > Aquatic > Marine > Intertidal zone | place: USA... | reverse complement strand
GTTTGATAGTTTAGATAGAGAAAAACGTAAAAGCATAAATGTTGCAGTTGATAAGATAAATGCTACTATGGGAAAGAATAAAGTAAAACTTGCTGTGCAGGGTAATGGAAGGAAGTGGAAATTAAAATAAGAAAAACTTTCACCTTGCTACACTACACGCTTTGCTGATTTGTTGGAGGTTGAGTTGGGCTAAGTTTTTTTGAAAATTTGACTAAAAAAAATACTTTTCTTTTTTTTTGAGAATCTGTATTGTAAATGACAAACAGATTAATTGCTTTATTTATAGTGGTTTACTTGATTTTTAAACATTTTGTCTTCTAAGTGTTTTAAGTACGGATAATAAGAGAATATTATTGTAGTTTTAAGGCTGAAAAATAAATTGATGAGTAAAGTAATAGAAAAGAAGATTAAACGCACTTTTTCTGGACATGAAACTTTTTCTTGTAGGTCATATTGGCCTAAAAAGGGATATGAGTTTCTTAATAATGGATTTGAGTTTAACGAAATTGACGCTTTAGTGAAGTTGGGTGTAGGTAAGAATATGGTTTCCTCCATTAAGCATTGGGTGAAATCTTTCGGGATTGTTAATGATGACGGTTCATTGTCTTCATTCTGGAGTTTGATTTTAGATAATAAAGGATATGATCCATATTTAGAAAATAAAGGAACTTTATGGTTATTACATTATTATATTGTGAAAACAAATTACGCAAGTATTTATAATGAGTTCTTTAACAGTTTTAGAAAAGAAAAGGTTGAATTTGTTAAATCACAATTAATCAAATTCATTGTTTCAAAATTAGAATTATCAGGTTTTAAAAACTACACGCAAAATACTCTAGATAAGGATATAAATGTACTATTAAGAAATTACTGTTTCTCAAATACGGTAAAACACAATCTGGAAGATGATCTATCATCTTTATTAATTGAATTAGAGTTAATAGAAAAGGTTGATGTCACCTCCTCAGCAGAACAATATTATTCTTTTAATGTCTCTGAGAGAGCAGATTTACCTTGGCAAATTTTTCTTTATATCGTTTTAGATTTATTTAATAATGAAACAACAGTAGATTTACATAGTCTAGAAACTCAAGTTAACTCTCCAGGCTTATTGTTTTGTATGAATAAAGCTGGTATTGTAAATAAAATGCAAGAGATTTCTGATAATATATTGGAGGTTGTTTATAAAAATGATGCTGGAATAATAACAATATCTGGACTAGATAAACTAGATAAGAATAAAATATTAGAAGAATATTATGCAGCTTAAGTTTTCTCCTTCAACAAATATAGTAAGAGATACTAATAAGGAAATTAACTATATAGTTACTCCAAACTCTAAAGTTGTTTTTAGTAATATTATTAAGAACCTAAAATCAGGCAATAAGGTTTTTAATTTAATTGGATCTTATGGTACTGGTAAGTCAACTTTCTTATGGGCGTTACAACAAAACCTTAGCCAGAAAAAGGAATATTTTACAAAATTAAATGGTCAGTTTAATGGTGTGCAAAAGTTTGAATTCATTAAACTAATTGGAGATAGCAAACCACTATCAAAAGCTTTATTAGATACAATAGATAGCAAGGCTGAAAATTCTCATGAAGTCGCTATAGAAAAGTTACATGAATTTTATACTAATAAATGTAAAAAGAGGGGAAAGTTTCTATTTATTATTATTGATGAATTTGGAAAGTTTTTAGAATATGCTGCAAAGGGTGATCCCGAAAAAGAGCTATATTTTATACAGCAACTTGCTGAGTATGTAAATGACGAAAGCAATAATATAATCTTAATTTCAACTCTTCACCAAGGATTTAGTTCATACTCTAAAAACTTAAGCAAGGAACAAAGAAACGAATGGGAGAAGGTAAAGGGAAGAATTAAAGAGATTTCCTTCAACGAGCCAGTAGAACAATTAGTAAAGCTATCTGCTAGTTTTATTGATCAGAATTACAATTTTACATGTAACAAAAAGGAATTAAATTCATTAAATAATTTTATAATAGAATCTCAATCTTCTACTATAAAAGACATTGATAAAGATGTTCTGCATCAAATCTACCCTTTAGAAATATTATCGTCTTCAGTTTTAGTGCAATCCCTACAAAAATATGGTCAAAATGAAAGATCATTATTTTCTTTTTTAGCTTCTAATGATCCATTTGCACTCTCTTCTTTTGACGAGAAAGAGAAGTATTTTAATATGGTTTCAGTTTATGATTATATTAATCATAATTTCTTTTCTTATATTAACTCTAAGTTTAATCCTGACTTTACTAAATGGTCAGTAATTAAGACAATAATAGAGAAGATACATGGTAGATTTACTTCTGATATTGAAGATAGAATCAAAATAGTTAAAACTATAGGTCTTCTGAATATATTTGCTTCAAAACAAATAAAAGATGATAAAGATTTTATTGTTAAGTATGCTATTAATTCTCTAAATATCTCAAATGCAAAAATTCTAATCCAGGATTTAGAAAATAAGCAATTAATTAGATATGCTAGTTATATAAATCAGTATATTCTATTTGGGGGTACTGATTTAGATATTGATATTGCATTATTAGATGCTGAAAGTAGAATTGATACTACAACAGATATTTCAACTACAATCAATAAGTATGTTGAAATGCCAATTTTTGTAGCAAAGAGGTATATGCTTGAGCGAGGAACGTCTAGATTCTTTAGGTTTAATGTCTCTAATGAGATACAGAAAGAGATATCAAATGAAATATATGATGGAGAGGTAAATATTGTTTTATCATCTAAGATAAGGAAGAAGGATTTAGATAGCAGTAAAGCAATGTTATATTGTAATATTACTGATTTAAAAGAACTTAAAAGTTCTGTAGATGAGATTAGAAAGATAGAGTATGTAATAAAAGATAATATTGATGATAAAGTTGCGGTATCTGAATTAGAAAAGTTAAAGAATTCAGAAGCTAATAAAGTTAGAAGAATAATCCTTTCTGATATTTATAAAAAAACATCAAATTGGTATTTTAACTCCAAGAAGGTTAAGATTAATTCATTAAAGAATTTAAATTCAACTCTTTCTGACGTATCAGATATAATCTATTCAGATACGCCAATATTACACAATGAATTAATAAATAAGAGTAAGTTAAGCGGATCTATATCTTTAGCTAGAAGGAACTTGTTTCATAATTTAGTTGAAAAGATAAATGAAGTTAATTTATCATATCCTGATGATAAATTTCCACCTGATAAGACGATATATTTAACTTTACTATCAAATACAGGTATTCATACAGTAAAAGCTGGAAAATTCCAAATTGGTAAAGTAGACTCATCAATTAAAAAAGTGTGGGATGCATCAAATGAATTCATTTCTTCTGCATCTAAACAGACTAAAGGTTTACTTGAATTTATTGAGCTGTTAAAATCTGCTCCATTTGGCTTAAAACAGGGTCTAATTGATCATTGGGTTGGAATTTTCTTAATTCTTAAGTCAGATGATTTTGCTCTTTATTATAAAGGACAATATGTTCCAGATTTAAATAAAGATAATTTAGAGCTTATATATAAATCTCCTAAGGATTTTGTAATTAAGTCCTACGATATATCTGGTAGAAAAATGTTGCTATTTAATAGGTATAGGGATCTAACTCAATTAGATGTTGTTCAATCTGCTAATACTACAACCTTTATTCAAACAATCAAACCATTTTTAATATTAGCTCGTCAATTACCAGATGTAACAAAAAATACAAAGAATTTCTCTGATAAAAGAACACTAGATTTAAGAGAAGCAATAGTAAATGCTACAGACCCAGAGAAGTTGTTTTTTGAAGATTTCCCTGCTGTATATTCCATCTTTAATATAACCGAACTAACAGATGATCAAATGTTAGATTATGTAAATAATCTTGCTGCATCAATTAAAGATCTTACAGGATTTTATCAGAATTTAGTTGAAAGTACTTATCACAAATTTGAAAAAATTCTAGGTAAACATAAGGATTTTCAAAAATTTAAAGAAACAGTAAGTAAGAGATACTCTAGTATAAGGGCAGATCTATTACCTTCTCATATCAAAACATTCTTTATAAGATTAACTTCAGCTCTTGATGATAAGGAATCCTGGGTGAATTCTGTCGTGCAAGATTTAGTTGGATCAACATTGCAGAATATATCAGATATAGATTTAGAAAAATTAGATAATAGATTAGAGAAATCATTCTTAGAATTAGATCATTTAGTGGATCTTCATAAAATAGAACTTAATAAAGATCAGGAGGTATACAGAATTGAGGTAACAACAACTAAAGGAGGTGATACTCCACAACAGTTTATTGTAAACGAAAAGGATCTAAAGAAAGCTAAAAATCTGGCAGATAAGATGGAAGAACTTTTAATCAAGGATAATAACATAAATAAGATAGCATTAATTAATATATTAAAGAACCTGAAGCATGAGTAAGATAAAGCATTTATTAGGTATTTCAGGAGGAAAGGATTCAGCTGCCCTTGCAATATTTATGCAAGATAAAATGCCAAATATTGATGTTGAATATTATACTTGTGATACCGGAAGAGAGCTTGATGATACTTATAAACTTATTGAAAGGTTAGAAGTCTATCTTGGTAAAAACATACTTAAATTAACTACTGTTGATTCTATAGAAGATGTTCCATTTGATTATTTCTTAAAAGTAAATGGAAACTACCTTCCATCATCAACTGCAAGGTGGTGTACAGGAAAATTAAAGTTAGAGCCATTTGAAAAATATATTGGTGACGATCAAGTTATATCATATGTAGGTATAAGAGGAGATGAAGAGAGAGAAGGGTATATCTCAAAGAAAGAGACTATACAGTCTATCTTTCCTTTTAGAAAATGTATATGGAGTGAGGATGTAGTAAAAAATATACTTCAAAATTCAAATATTTCATTACTTAATGAATATTCGGAGAAATTAGCAGATAAAGAAAAGTTAAGTTCATTTAAAGAGATATTAGATAAAAAACTGAGCCTCCATTTTTCAAAGAGACAAAAATTAAACTCTTTATTGGATTTATGTGTTGTATCTTTTAATAAAGTTGTGTTTAAATACTTAAAAGAAAAAACAGATTATCCAGTTGGGAAATTAGATGAATTTCCACTTATATATAATAAAGATGTAATAGTTAGAGCAGATGTATTTAGAATGCTAGAAGAAAGTGGTGTTGGAGTTCCTAATTACTATAAAGAAATAGAGTTTGAACATAATGGAGAGAAAGCAACTTACAGTAGAAGCAGAAGTGGGTGTTTCTTTTGTTTCTTTCAACAGAAGATAGAATGGGTATGGTTATATGAACAGCACAATGAGCTGTTTTTAAAAGCTATGGAATATGAAAAAGATGGTTATAGCTGGATACAAGATGAACCTCTTACTGACCTAATTAAACCCGCAAGAATTGACCAGATTAAGACAAACTATATTAAAAGATACAAAAAACTTAAACAGAATAATAGTTCAAACAAGCTAAGCGACATACTCCTTGATGAATCGGAAGGGGTGGGATGTGCTTCTTGTTTTATTTAATATGACAACAAAAGATCAAATAGTACAAGTTATAAAAGAGGCAAGAAAACCTATAAAGGCACGTGAAATTGCTAGAAGGTTTGAGCTTCATTTTAATGAAAAAATTTCTAAAAAGGAGGTAAATAAAATAATCCACCACCAGCTAAGTTCAAAAATTATAAGTTCAGGTTTTCCAAGATATACATACTCATTAGTTAAAGAAGTTAAGAATGTTGTTGCAGCAGAATCTGTTTATAATAAATATCCAAAACAGGAGGAAATTAATTTTGATCATTCTGCTACTCAACCAGCAACAGATAGGGTAATCAACATATCAGAGAAAGTATATATATTAATTGATGAGTATATTATTGATTTTCATCAGTTCAGAAGAACAAAGGATATTGCAATTAGAGATTATTGTTTGCAGAAATTAGAGAAAATTATTGAGATGATTATTTCTAATAATTTAAATGTAGATGATATATCAAAATATCTTGAAAAGGAAGTGTTAATACATAAGCAGATTATAGGACATAAAAGAGTAATTAAGGTTATTAAAGAAAAAGGTTTAGATAATAATCTGGGTGACAATAATATAGAATCATCAACATTAAATAGTGATTTAAAAGTATTGATACAGAAGTATGAATCAACTTACTCTGATTTTATTAAGCTAAACAGAAAACCATCTAATATTAAATCAACATTTAGTGATCTTATTAATGAATTAGAGAAGCAATCATCAGAGATTTTAGATTTGATTGTTAAAAATATCCTTACAAACAACACATCTTTAACCGATTTAGAGAATAATTGTTCAAGAGACCTTTATATTAAGATTGAAAATAATAATGATATTTGCAGCTGGGTAAACAAAAAAGATGAGGATCATTCAATTGAAGATGATTCGTATGAAGATAGATTAAAAGAATTTAAGATTTTATGTAAGCAAGTATGGGAAGATGGAGTTGTTGATGAAGAGGAGCAAATAGAAATTGATGAAAGAATAAAAAGTTTAGAATTAGAGACAAAAGATGCAAATGAAATATTTGAACAGATTAAGGGAGAATATAAGGAATTACATTTACTTGATAACTTTCTAGGAGATGTAAAAGAAGATACTAAAAAAGAAATCGCTATATTTGACGACACAATCAATATTGATTCTAAAGTATTCTATATTAAAATTACTAAGCAACCAATGAGTCCTCTGTTTTGGCATAAGTTTAAAGAAGGGATAGAAATAATTTATATAAATAAATTGCATAATCAGTATAATGATTTCGAATTACCACAACTTAAGAAAATCATTACTGCTATATGTGTAACAAAGCTTTCTTTTTCAAGCAATCAAGGGGATATATTTGAAAGTCGATTTAAGAACTACTTAGAATTATTGTAAAATCATTATGAATAAAAATTTAGACTTAATTTATCAGAAACTAAAAAACAAAGTATCAGCTGAACAAGTATCTTTAATTTTAGGTAATATAACAGCAAAAGCGTTAGTTTCTTTTGAGAGGGAATATTATGAAACTGATACTGCTTTTGATTTTTCTAAGTTACTCGTTGAATCCTTATCTAATACCGCCTTACTCAATGAGAAATTTGTAGAGATATTAATATTAGATATTTTAGATGATACTGATATTGTAAAATTATTAGTTATTTTAAGAGTGCCTGATACTACAGCAAGCTTTACAAGCAGAAATAATATTTTCAAAAAGAGTAAAAGAGTAAAAGCCAAGGTTATTGCAGAATTACTGGACTTAGAATTAGATTATTTTATTGAAGATTCTAAAAGAGAAAAAACGTCAGAGCACGAATTAGTAACACCGTATTCCCCAATTGATATTAATGATCCTAAAATTGAAATACCAAAAGAATTTCTATGTCTACATGATTATCAGAAGAGAGTGAAAGATACATCTACAAAATTACTTATTGAGAACGAGAAGAAAAAGTTTATGATTCATATGCCAACAGGATCTGGAAAAACAAAGACTTGTGTAGAAACTATGATAGACTATATGAGAACAGTTATATCAGATGAGGGTTTTGTTATTTGGTTTGCTCATTCAAAGGAGCTTTGTGAACAATCATATGATACTTTAAAAAATATGTGGAGATTTAGAGGAGATGAATCTATGGATTTCTACAAAGTGTTTGGGGATACTAATATTAATCTGGATATTTTAGAAAAGAAAAGAGCTGTCCTATTTATAGGTTTTCAGAAATTTAATGCTATAATGTCTAGTAATAAAGATGATTTTAGAAGTTTTAGAACTAAAATTGCAAATCAAGCAAAACTAGTTGTTGTTGATGAAGCTCATAAATCTATGGCTCCAACATATAAAAAAGCAATTGATTATTGCTCTTCTAATTTTGATGATTGTAAATTAATTGGTTTAACAGCTACTCCTGGAAGAACAAATGAAGACTCTGAAGATAATACTTTCCTAGCTAATTATTTTGATGATAATTTAATTACTATTAAGGATGAATACGGAATAGAACAAGCTGATCCTTTAAGTTATTTGCAAGAAGAGAATGTCCTAGCTAAAATAGATCATCAAATATTAGAATTTGATTTAACTATCGACTCTAAACTTGTGTCAAATGCTGAAGAGCTAACAGATAGTCAAATAAAAGAAATAGCTAACCAAGCAGTGATTAATCCTTTAAGAAACATAAAGATTTTAGAGACAGTTAAGGATTGTATTGAAAAAAATAGTGAAGAATCTATTCTTATTTTTGCAGCAAGTACGGCACACTGCATTGTACTTGATATGATATTTAAAAAAGAAAATATTTCTGCAAAGTACATTCTTGGTTCTACTAAAAAGGAAGAAAGAATTCAATCAATAAAAGATTTTAAAGATAAAAAATTAAATGTTTTAATCAATTTCAGCGTACTTTCAACAGGTTTTGATGCTCCATCATTAAATACACTTATTATTGCACGTACAATTAATTCTAAGATATTAGGATCTCAAATAATAGGAAGAGCGCTAAGAGGGAAACGTAATGGAGGTAATAAAAAGAATAATATTATAGTATTAAAAGACAATATAACAGGTTTAGATCCTTCATTTTTATTCTCCTACTGGGAAGAGTTTTGGGGTAAAAAAGTATAAATAAATAAATAAATAAATAAATAAAATTATGAGTTTAACAGGTTCAGGATTAAATTCCATGAGAAGTATACCAACTTTTGGTACTGTTGGTGCTATGTCAGAAATTATTGACAATTCTATACAATGGAGAGTTAAAGGTAAAGTTACCAATATTAATGTGATATTAATTGAAAAGGGGAAAACTAAGTTAGTTAAAGATATTATTATCACTGATAATGGGCAAGGTATGGGTGATATAATTGACACCTGCTTATTCTTTGGAGGAGGCATGAATCATAATTCAGCTGGTAGCCTTGGGAAGTTTGGAGTTGGCCTTCCCTACGCCTGCTGTTCTCAATCTACAAGATACCATGTATACTCCTGGAAACAAAAAGGTAAGTATAAATATGTGTATAGAGACCATTCCGATTATGAGCCAAATGATATTGTAAAGGATAAAAAACATGTGGTTTTAAAAAATCTTCCGGAATTATTTCAAGAAATAAATCCTGATTTAGTAAATCAAGATTCAGGCACTATTATACATTGGGAAGATTGTGATAGAGTAGAGCCAAAAATGTCAAAAACAATTATAAAACATCTAGACGAAAAATTAGGAAGAACCTATAGAAATTTTATAATAAAAGATAATTTAAATATTAACTGGAAAACATATCACATTGCTTCAGCAAAACAAACAGCAACTAAAGTAAATAAGAATTGCTCTTCAATAAAATCTAATGACCCATTAAGGCTTATGAAGTCTGGAACTCTTCTTTCATCTTCACCATATAACATACCTGAAGGTAAACATGATATTTTTGATCAATTAGGAGATGAAATAATTGTTAAGTCTAAACCAGACCCTTCAATGAATGGTCATATACATGAAGTCAGAATTAAAGTTTCTCTAGCTAAATTAGCAATTCAGAAACCAGGTGGAAATGATGGGGGAGATACGCCATTAGGGAGATTGTGTAATAGATCATATGGAATATCACTTCTTAGAGAGGATAGGGAAATCAAATTAGCTAATTTTGGATATATCATGCCTAATAGCCAAGACGCACGATTAAGATTCATGAAAGTTGAAGCATCATATAAGGCCGTATCTGATCTAGTTTTAGCAACAAATGCCAATAAAACAGACGCTATTAATTTCAGACATATGGGTGATGAACAATACGAAAATCACAATATTGAAGGTGATGGAAAGGTAGGATGGGATATAGAATTCAGGCATGATATTTCTAAAGTAATACAAAGGGCTCTAAAAGATTGTTTTGCAATCATTAAAGAAAGAGGTAAGGGGGACAGAAAAAAGAAGAAAACACAAAAGTGTCCTGAGTGTAATAAATTTCTTCTAAAAAAAGGTGTGTGCGAAGATTGTGGTCCAATTAAAGAATGTCCAGATCATGGGATAAAATATGTAAATGGTATCTGTTCTGTTTGTGAAGCATTAGTAACACCAAATATTTGTGTCATTCATAAAGTACAGTTAGATGATGAAGATAATTGTCCTGAATGTACAACACCTACAGATCCGCTTACAGAAGATGAAATGCAACAGCTGATTCGGATTCTAAAACAGTATGATGTTTTTAATCAAGACCCAAAAGCTATCAAGACAACAATTGATTGGTTTGTGAAATCTTCTAAATCACATTTTTTAATTTTTGTGCCTGATAATTTAAATTCACACTCCTTCTTAAAGTACATATCTTATTTAGGTAAATTTGAATTGATATTTGTTAACACCTTACATCCATTTTATAAAGTACATATACACGAACATTATATTAATGGTTCTGATGAATTGGAATCTTTAGTTTTATTTATTGTTTCATGGGTAAATGCTGAAAATCACTATAATTCAAACCCAAGTACAAAGATATTAATTGAACAATTTAGGAGCCATTTTGGATTGAAATTAGCAGAGAACTTAAGTCAGTGGAATCTTATATTAGCTCAATCTGGAAAAACTTCTGAGTAAATTATGCTATATAAAAGCAAATATAATTTACAATCTTCAGTAATCTCATTTCTAAGAGACAATGAAGAGGTAACTTTATTCTCGGCTTATATTAAAACTAAGCAATTACGTAAGATAAATATAACTAAGAGCATTAAACAGATAGTTGTTCGCTGGGAAGTAGGTGATATCTGTTTTGGAGCTTCAGATTTAGAGTCTCTGTATGATTACTGTAGAGAGAATCATATAAAACTATTTAGAAATAATAAGATTCATTTGAAAGCTTTTTGGAACAATAATAATTCCGTTTTATTTGGGTCAGCAAATGTTACTTACAATGGAATAGGGGAAGGTGGTAATTTGGAACTGAATGGCATTCAAGAGCATTTATCAATTTCTGATATTACGTATTTTAATCAGATATTAGATGCAAGCACTTATGTTACTGATGAATTATTTAATGAGATAAAGCAAAAAGTTGATGAGCATAAAGATAAGGTAGAGAGAATTCCTGATCTTCCTAATAAAAAAACTGATACAGATTTCTTTCTTCTGTCTCAACTACCAATGTCCTATAATGTTTCTAATCTATATGATGCATATGTGAATTCTGATTCTTTATCGGAAGAGGATTTGAATTGCCTTATACATGATATAGTTTTATATAAAATACCGGATAATTTATTAAAGGATGAGTTTTATTCAAAATTAAAGATAAATTTTAATAAACATCCATTTGTCATTGCACTTAAAGATTATATTAAGGAACAAGAAGGACAATCACTTAGGTATGGAAGGGGTGGTGTAGTAGATTGGATTCAAGATAAAACTACAACAGTCCCAACCCCAAGAAGTTGGGAGCTAAAGAAAGATCAGATTGTAAATATTCTGTATGAATGGATTTGCTTCTTTGACAAAGATTATGTTGTAGAAGTTCCTGGTAGAAGATCAGAAGTTATTTTTTATCGACCAATTAATTAAATTTTATATCTTTAAGAAAATTAGTAAGGTTCGTGCTAAATGAAAACCTAACACATCTCTTAGAATCTTGTTCAGTCATTCCGATACCTTTTAATACATGAGATTGTGTGATGATATTCGAATTACAAGCTGATCCTGTGGAGACACAAAGAGTTTCTTTATTCCTGTTTATGAAAGTGTCTGCTTCCTCATTAAGTTGTATGTTACTAATATGAGGTAGTCTACATGCATTTTTAGCAATTACCTGGCCTTTATTATTACTTTCAATAAACGATTCAAACTCAGCTTGGATAGCAGAAAGTTTTTTATGATTTTTTCCCAAATCATTTTTTGCAATTTCACAAGCTTTTCCAAAACCTACTATCCCTGCTGTATTTAAAGTTCCTGCTCTTAATCCACATTCTTGGTCACCACCGTGTAACAAAGGGGTTAATTTTATTCTTTTTCTTTTATATAGAGCGCCAACACCTTTTGGCCCATGTATCTTATGTGAAGAGAGGCACAATAAGTCAATATTTGATTTTTCAACATCTACTTCTAATTTTCCAATCGCTTGAGTAGCATCACACATAAAAGGAATATTATTTTCTTTACATGTTTTTCCTATAGATTCAATATCTTGAATAGTTCCAATTTCATTATTTGCAAATTGTACAGATATTAACACTGTATTATCTTTTATAGAATTTTTAAGCTCATTTAATGAGATTACTCCGTTTTGATCAACTCCAAGATAAGTGACTTCAACTCCAACTGATTCCAAATATTTACAGCTTTCTAAGACAGCTTTATGTTCTATCTGAGTAGTTATTATGTGACTATCGGAATAATCTGTTATAATTCCTTTAATTGCTAAATTAATTGATTCAGTAGCTCCTGATGTAAATATTACTTCTTCCGCATTAGAGTTAATTACATTCGATACTCTTTCTCGGGCTAAATCAATTGCTGATTTTACAATATCAGCACATTTATGTTTGCTTGAAGCATTCGAGAAGTGTCCTTCAATAAAGGGTTTCATTTCTTTGATTACTTCTTTAAAGGTAGGAGTAGAGGCTGCTGAGTCTAAGTATATCATTAGTGCTAAAGTAAAGTATTTTTCATAATACTAAAATTAATATAGATACAAATTCATTAACTCTATAATGGACTCAAATGCTAAAGCACTGAATATTTTTTGTTATATTTGTCCAAGTTCTACATTAAGTAATTGGTGACTAATAAGGTGACCTTTAGAATATCAAACGGTAGTTAATTTTAACCCTGCTACCCCGACTAAAACTAAAATACAAAGATATTAGTTAACAGATCTTTGTCATCTTACTAGTAATCATACACATGGTCATATTCTCTTACGAAAATACTTAATTGCTTTTTATATTTTTTAATAATATCTTTAAAACTCTCTTTATCTAATTGAAATATTTTATTCTTGTCTGAGTCTATAAATATTAATGGAATATCTTTTTCCAATATTTCTTTTGTAATTAACATTTCAAATTTTGTTGTAGCAGAATCTTTTCCGTTTATCATTTCAGAAACTTCTTCAAGGGTCCATTCATCTGCAATATCACCCGCAATTTTCGTATTTAGAATAGAAGGGTCATATTCTGCCCAGTCAAGTATTTTTTCACCATCTTCACTATCAGTGTATTCATAATATGTATATTCAACTACTTGTTTCACTGCATCATAATCGAGATTTTCAGGAAACATATAAATAACAATTCCACCACCTTCTCTGCGATAGCCAAACGGGCCTTTTAATTCTTCAATTTCATAAGATTTTTTTATTCCTCTTCTTTTCATAATTCTACTGGATTTGTCTTTCTGAAATATTTTTAATGCTTCCTCATACTCATTTTGATTCTCTTGTATAATATATTGTTCCTGATCATCAGCAGGATATGGGCTAAACCAACCAGTATCATATTCTCCGCAATCATATGCTTGTTTTATCCTTCTTGAAAAGAACCAATAGAAAGCATCAAATCCATACTCTGACATATTTAAAAAATTTTCATCAATATCAGAAGGTTTTTCCATTTCACTATCCAACATCACAAATAAAGAAACATCTTCAAAATCGGGACACAACTTATTTTCGAATTCATCAGGAAATACTTTCATTACATTATTGCTATCTAAAAATAATGTTTTATCAATAAAAGCATTCTCAAATTCACTGCTTAAATCTGATAAAAATTTATTTACCGCATCAAGTAGAACTTTTATTTGTTGATTTTTATCATCCCATAATTCATCAGAATCAATCGCATCATAAAAACTTTTATTTATTTTAATTATTTGATTTGTCATTTTTATTTTTTTGTTGTTATTACTTATTTTATTTAAACTTTTGAAAAGCTATACTAAGTATGGATGTATAATTAATATATTTTAATTCATTCTCACTTATTCCAATCTCTTGCTGATGATCTAATGTGTTAGATAGTTCTACAACCTTCCGATTGGACAGATAGCCGCACATACGCAATATGAAATAATAAAAGGCAATTTTATCTGTTAATGAAGTAATTTTACCATTAGTTATATCATTCTTTGATATATATGGCTTAGTTATCATGAATTGTTTCTTTCCATCTTTAATTTGATACAAACAAGGTTCGTAATCCACTACCTTGAACCCTTCTTTGGTCCAGAAAATGTTTTTTCTGTTTAAATCACCATGTACAAATTCTTTTTCCTCAAAATAAGTAAGCGTTTTCACAAGCCCGGAAAAATCATCCTTTACATAAATATTTTTTTTCACTGGCTTGCAATATTTCTGACGGTAAAAATACCTATGCCTTTTTTTATCAATTGTTGTATTTAATAGCCCAGGTATACTTTTATCAAAATGATTGATTAGTCTTATGCGTTCATCTATGCATTCTTTTGACTCAAGTAGGTTTTTTTTTAGATATTTTTTGAAAACATATTTTTCATCAAAACTATCTGTATTTTCAAAGCTCATGTAATGTGTTGTAAATTTTTCCAAATTTATTATTTATAGTTGGCTGGTGTTTTATATCTAAATCTTTTTTTATAAAATAATTGTTTACTCTGAAAATCCAATTAATTTCTTAAGTTTGTTTTAGTAGATTGGTTAGCGGTGCAAAAAGTGGTGCAAATTTTGGTTTAAAAGCTTACTGTAATCTAGTGAAATAAGTGTTGGTTGTAATCCTGCTACCCCGACTTTTTCACTTTTATTATGCTTAGCATAATACTTTCTTTTATTTTTCTTTTCTTTGTTTTATGAAAAAATTACTTTACTCACTTTTAGCGGTATCAATTATCTTCTCAGCTTGTGAAGAGGAGGATACAGCGCCAACAGTATCTGCCCCAGCAATAGTTAATGGATGTATGGATCCAGCTGCGAATAACTACAATTCAAGTGCCACTAATGATGACGGTTCTTGTATTTATCCCATAGTATCAATCCTTGGATATTGGAATTCTTTTGAATGGACTATTATTCAAAATGAAGGATATTGGACTACATATCCTAATGGGCAGAAAGTAATTACAAATACACAATCCCAAACTAATAATTTTTGGTTAGATTTATATTTTGCAGCTAACGGAGATGGCGCTGGAATTGATGAAGATGGTTCAGTTATTCCAACTGACTGGATTAAAAATGGGGATACATTATTAATGGATGTCTATAATTTTACAATTACTACTTTAGACTCCTTATACTTAACTCTTGAGTTGTTTGAGAGTGATACAAATACTATTTTTTCAAATCCAATAAATGATACGATATATTTTACTGATAGAAGTGAATTATTTAAGTTCGAGAGAGATTAAGTAGCTATTAAAACAATAGATTAACAATAAACTAAGATTATGAAAAAACTACTTTACACATTATTAGCAGTATCAATTATCTTCTCAGCTTGTGAAAAAGAGGAGGAAGAAACAAATAACTCAGGAAATAATAATAATACAGGAAATACTACTGCAACAATTATTGGAGCTTGGACAATAAATACAGTAGTTTTTGAATCAGATACAAGTAGCTCTATATACTCTCCTGATGAGATAAGTTTTCCATCAGCTCTAGACTTTGTTTCAGGAGGTATATTATATGAGACCTTTTCTAATGAACTTGATACAAATGAGTGGGTTATTATTGCAGATTCTCTTTACATAGGTGATGGTGGCGAAGATATAATAGCTAAACACCAAGTTACTAATACTAATTTAACATTAGTTGCTCCTTTTGATGAAAATATGCTAGGCTTTACTACTATTACTATAAATGGAACAAGAGATTAACAATAAACTAAGATGAAAAAACTACTTTTCACACTATTAGCAGTAACAATTCTTTCAATGGGTTGTAGTAAAGAGGATGAAGAACCTACAAATAATAATAATACCTCAGCATTAGCAATTGGTGATACTCATGAAGGTGGTATTGTCTTTTGGTTGGATGGTAATGGAGGTGGATTAATTGCAGCAGCTTCAGACCAATCTTCAGGAGAAGAATGGGGTTGTACTGGAACTGATATTCCAGGAGCAGATGGAGCGGCTATTGGAACAGGAGCTCAAAATACAATTGATATTGAAGCTGGATGTACAACATCAGGAACAGCTGCAGATATTTGTGCTAATCTAACTATTGGAGGTTATAGTGATTGGTTCTTACCATCAAAAGATGAATTAAATCAAATGTATTTAAATATTGGTCAAGGAAATGCTTTAGGATTAGGAAATATTGGCGGTTTTGCTACTGACTACTATTGGAGTTCTACTGAGAGCGATAGCAACTATGCGTGGTATCTGCTTTTCTTCGATGGACTCCAGAGCGGCTCCAATAAGATTGAAACAATCGGTGTTAGGGCTATTCGGGATTTTTAACAATAGATTAACAATAAACTAAGATTATGAAAAAACTACTTTACACACTATTAGCAGTATCACTTATCTTCTCAGCTTGTAAGAAAGAAGATGAAGAGCCTACTAACACAGGAAATAATAATAATAATAATACAGGAAATACTACTGCAACAATTATTGGCTCATGGAACGTTGTAAGTATGGCTTATGATATTACTGAAGGAGTTTATACTAGTGGGTCATACCCTAATGGAAGTTTTACCGTAACTAATCTTATTTCTGGAGTATCTAATTATGCACTTGTGAATGCGCAATTAACACATCAATTTTCTTCAAATGGACTCT
>Ga0206678_10001193_pt1 | contig 16883 bp, 14 predicted proteins | sample M180m12015metaG_FD_155453 | JGI IMG/M metagenome (GOLD analysis project Ga0206678, IMG submission 155453) | Ammonia-oxidizing marine archaeal communities from Monterey Bay, California, United States - M1 80m 12015 | ecosystem: Environmental > Aquatic > Marine > Intertidal zone | place: USA... | reverse complement strand
GCTTTAGTTGCTGATTTTCATGGTCTTACAAGAGACCGAATATACGGCCATCTTCACACTGATAAGAGTGATATTATCCTTATTGATACTGGTGGATTGGATCATGATCACGGTGATTTATCGCAGGTGATCAAAGAGCAGACTGATCTAGCCATCGAAGAATCAGATCTTATTGTAATGATAGTCGATGGTCGAGAAGGACTAACAAACAGTGACCAAGAGATTGCTCAAGCACTGAGAAAAAAGAATAAATCTGTGCTCCTTGCCATCAATAAGACTGAAGGCATGAACAGCCAGACTATGGCCGCAGACTTTTATTCACTTGGCTTTAAAGCAATGTTGAGTATTTCAGCTTTACGAGGCGATCACTGCCAAGAGCTTATCTCTAGAATTTTAGAGATTCTTGGGATGAATCAAGCCGATTCTGGCTATCAAGAATTACCTGAAGAAAAAATTTCTATTGCCTTAATTGGCAGACCTAATGTGGGTAAATCAACGTTCATTAATGGTCTATTGAAAGAGGAACGACTGCTGACTGAAAATCAACCAGGCACAACACGAGACACTATTCACATTGATTACCAGTTTGGTAATCAGGACTTAATTTTGATTGATACTGCAGGCATAAGACGTAAAAAGAAGGTCGGAGAGGCGATTGAAAAATTTAGTATTGTTAAAGCATTGCAAGCACTAGATTTATCCGATGCTGTGATCGTCATGATTGATGGGGATGAAGGCATTACTGACCAAGATCTTTCATTAATTGGCTTAGTGGTGAACTCTGGCCGTGCCTTTATAATTACGATCAATAAGTATGATTTATTGGATGAGGCAGCAAAAGAAATGGTTGATCGTCAAATTAAGCGGAAACTAAAATTTGCTGCTTATGTGGATGTTCAATTTATCTCAGCATTAAAAAGACGACACCTTAAACAAACAATGAATGGAGTCTTGGCAGCCGCTAAGAATGCAATGCGAACTGTGCCTACCTCAGAGTTGTCTAGTTTAATTGAAAAACTTATGGAAACTGATCCGCCTCCTTATGTTCAAGGACGCAGGATAAAACTAAAGTATGCCCATCAAGGCGGTATCCAACCACCGACATTTATTATTTATGGGAATCAAACCAAGAAATTAAGAGACAACTATAAAAAATTTATTGAGAGTCGGATTAGATCTTATTTTTCCTTTATGGGAACACCGATCCAATTATTTTTTAAAGACAGTAAAAACCCTTTTGCAGAGAGGAAAAATAAACTCTCACATCGACAGTGGAAGAAAAGAAGACGTGTTATTCGTTTACGTAAAAAAAGATCCTAACTCTTTTTTTTAATGTCTGTGACATAAGACTTAAAAGACCCATCGTGCAGACGGGTGGTCAATTTCGAACCTTTGTTTATGGCACTCAAAGATTTGACGTGTTGCCCCGTTTGATCATTTATGACATACGCATAACCTCTAGAGAGAGCCTGTAGTGGAGATATGCCATCTAGTTTTGCTATAGCGATTGAAAATTGTTGTTGTCGTTTATTAAAAACGTGTTGTGTGAACAATGACAAATGATGATTAACGTCCTTGAGATCTCGAGACATTGCATCGATAGTAAATTTTGGGTTCTGCATGGCCAGTGCATTGATTTTATTATTTAAGCTTGAGTGCAAAATATTGATGTAGGCGTTGGGCATGGTCTGAATTTTCTGTTGCAGTGCATCCAGTCTTTGGCTGTGTTGTTGCAATTGTGTTTTAGGGTGATGTTCTTCAAGTTTTATTTGATCTCGCATTAAAACATTGTGGAGCTTTTTAAGCATTAAGCTGAAGGCCTGAGTGATTTGTCTTGAAAGGGCTGTGAAGGCGTTAATAAGCTCAGTTGCTTCAGGCAAAATCATTTCAGCAGCTCCAGTAGGGGTAGGAGCTCTAAGGTCAGAGACCATGTCGGCTATGGTCGTATCTGTTTCATGACCAATACCGGTAATAATAGGAATGCTCGATGCAAATATGGCCCGCGCAACCGCTTCTTCATTGAAGCACCATAAATCTTCTAGTGACCCCCCACCTCGTGCAAGAATGATCACTGAGCATTCGTCTCGATGATTGGCTACATCAATAGCTTGGCATATCTGTTTTGTGGCTTCTTGACCTTGAACCAAGGTAGGGTAGACCAGCAATTCTACCAAGTTAAAGCGTCGTTTTATGGTCTTAAAAATATCTTGAATGGCAGCACTTTTAGGTGAAGAAATAATGCCAATTTTTGTGGGTATGGAGGGGAGAGTTTGTTTATGAATTGATTCAAATAAGCCCTCAGCTTCAAGCGTCTTTTTTAACAATTCAAACTTTTGCCTAAGCAACCCCTCACCTGCTTGTTCAGCGTATTCAACGATTAATTGATACTCTCCTCTGGCTTGATACAGACCCACCTTAACTTTAGCTAAAATATGTTGCCCGTCTTGCAACTCAAAATTAAGAGATTGATTTTGTAATCTAAACATTGCGCAACGAACACTGGATGTTGGGTCTTTTAAAGAAAAGTAACTGTGGCCAGCTGCTGACTTCATGTAGTTAGAAATCTCGCCTTCAATCCAGACGATGCCAAAATTTATGCCCAGCAGCGAAGCCACTTCGTCATTTAATTCTGAGACACTGTAGATGTGTTCTTGTAATATATCTGAATCCATAGATGACTCTAATTATACAAGAAAGCAGGCCTTCACGGGTTTACAAATTGAACCATCAGTGTAGAATGCCTTTGACAAATCCATGGCGATAAATGGAGCTGTCAAATGACCATAGAAAAACTTGCATTAACCTTCGATGATGTTCTTCTTAAACCGAATTACTCGGATGTGTTACCCCGCGAGACTGATTTATCAACAAAACTAACTCGTAACCTAAATATTAATATCCCTTTGCTTTCAGCGGCTATGGATACGGTGACAGAATTTCAACTTGCCATCGCCATTGCTCAAGAGGGCGGTATTGGTGTGGTGCATAAGAATTTAAGTGTTGAAGATCAAGCTGGCCAAGTGAATAGAGTTAAAAAATTTGAAAGTGGCGTGATTACCGATCCCATCACTGTTGCGCCTGATATCACTATTCGTGAGGTGCTTGAAATCACTAAAAAGAATAATATTTCTGGAGTACCGGTGGTACAAAACGACGAGACGGTAGGAATTGTGACCAATCGAGATCTAAGGTATGAAAACAAATTGGATGCTTTAGTGAGCAGTGTGATGACCCCTAAAGAGGATTTAATCACAGTTAAGGAAGGTGAAGAAAAAGAAGAAGTTTTAAGACTCTTGCACCATCACAGGATTGAGAAAGTATTGGTGGTTGATGATAGCTTCAAACTTAAGGGCATGATTACTGCTAAGGATTTTCAGAAAGCCACTGATTTTCCATTGGCCTCTAAGGATGACAACGGGGCATTAATAGTTGCAGCCGCTGTCGGTGTTGAAGGCGATTCAACTGATCGAGTTGAAGCATTGCATAAAGCCGGTGTGGATGTCATTGTCATTGATACGGCTCATGCACACACTAAAAGCGTCATTGAAAAGATCAAAGCCATTAAAACCCAATACCCTGAGCTCCAAGTTATTGTCGGCAACATTGTAACCGCGGAAGCAGCTATAGCGCTGGCTGAAGCCGGTGCTGATGCGGTCAAAGTGGGTATTGGCCCAGGATCAATTTGCACCACAAGAATTATTGCCGGTGTTGGCATGCCACAAATCACTGCTATTTTTGATGTCGCTGCAGCACTTAAGGGCAAAGGTATCCCTATTATCTCAGACGGAGGAATTCGTTATTCAGGTGATATTGCTAAGGCCATTGCAGCCGGAGCTGACAGCATTATGGTGGGCGGCTTGTTTGCCGGCACTGAAGAATCACCTGGTGAAGTAGAGCTTTATCAAGGCAGAAGTTTTAAGTCTTATCGTGGCATGGGTTCTCTTGGAGCCATGGCAGAGAAGCACGGGTCTAAGGACAGATACTTTCAAGGCGATGTTGAAGCTGCTGATAAATTAGTGCCTGAAGGCATAGAGGGTAGAGTTCCATTTAAAGGCAGCCTCACTCAAATCGTTGAACAATTAATTGGCGGCTTAAGGCAATCCATGGGTTACACGGGTTGCAACAATATAGAAGAGCTTCAAACCAAGACTGAGTTTGTTCGTATTACTGATGCTGGGAGAAAAGAGAATCATGTTCATGATGTCAGCATTACTAAAGAACCGCCTAATTATTCTGTCGATTAATGACACTTGACGCTGAAAAAATATTAATTCTTGATTTCGGTTCACAATACACACAACTAATCGCCCGCAGGGTCAGGGAAGCTGGTGTTTACAGCGAGATTTATGCAGGCGACATCGACCACCAATCAATCAGTGATTTCAACCCAACAGGAATAATTCTTTCGGGTGGGCCTGAGTCTGCCTTTTCTGATGATTCTCCTAAAGCAGCCGCTGAAATCTTTTCCATGGGTGTTCCTATTTTAGGGATCTGTTATGGCATGCAAACCATGACTGAGCAATTGGGTGGCCATGTTCAATCGTCAACCCATAGAGAATTTGGTTATGCTGAGGTGTCTATTAAAACATCAAATAGGCTGTTCAAAGGGATTGAGGTAAGCCAAGATTGTCTGCAAGTATGGATGAGTCATGGCGATCGAGTAGAGACGTTACCTGAAGGGTTCGAGATTATTGGTAAAAGCGATAGCTCACCAATGGCTGCAATGGCTAATGATGAAAAGTTATTTTTTGGATTGCAGTTTCATCCAGAAGTGACTCACACCAATAAAGGGCAAATTATTATTGAGAATTTTGTCCATCAGATTTGTGGATGTGGCAGTGAATGGACAGCAGGCAATATAATAGAGAATGACATCAATAATATCCGTGAAGAGGTTGGGGATGACCAGGTACTGTTAGGCTTATCAGGAGGCGTTGATTCCTCAGTGGTGGCAGCATTACTCAATAGGGCTATAGGTGAGCAACTGACTTGTATTTTTGTGGATAACGGCCTATTAAGATTAAATGAAGGCGATCAAGTCATGGAAGTGTTTTCAACTCACATGAATTTAAATGTTATCCGTGTGGATGCTGAAGACCTTTTTCTAAGTAAACTTCAAGGAGTAGAAGATCCAGAAGAGAAACGAAAAATAATAGGCAATACTTTTATTGAAGTTTTCGAGGAAGAAGCATCTAAATTAGTCAATGTTAAATGGCTAGCTCAAGGAACTATTTATCCAGATGTTATTGAGTCAGCTGGAGCAAAAACAGGAAAAGCTCATGTCATAAAATCCCACCATAATGTCGCCGGTTTACCTGAGGATATGACATTAAAGTTGATAGAGCCACTGAGAGACCTCTTCAAGGATGAGGTAAGAGTTATAGGTAAAGAATTGGGTTTACCTTCAGAGTTAGTTGATCGTCATCCTTTTCCAGGCCCTGGACTTGGCGTTAGGATATTAGGTGAAGTGAAAAAGGAGTTTGCCGATCTTTTAAGACAAGCTGATTCAATTTTCATTGAAGAGTTAGTAACAAACAATCTTTATCATGATGTTAGTCAGGCATTTTCAGTTTTTCTGCCTGTAAAGTCAGTCGGAGTGATGGGGGATGGAAGAAAGTATGATTATGTTATTGCATTAAGAGCAGTTGAAACTTCTGATTTTATGACTGCTAATTGGGCTAAATTGCCATATGATTTTTTAGATCATGTTTCCAGAAGAATTATTAATGAAATTGAAGGTATCTCTAGAGTAACTTATGATATTTCAGGCAAACCACCCTCAACTATTGAGTGGGAGTAAAAAAGCATTATAAATCAATAACTTACCTGTGACACAACTTGTCAAAGTAACGAAAGAATGCGGGTTTCAGAGCATTAAAAACAAACTTATGACAAACTATAATTATGTAATACAACTTACTTGAAAATGACCAAAGACTCTATGACAAACATATCAATAAAAAGCCTACTTCTCAGATTTAGATGGCGAATACTGTTTACATTCTTTTTGGTGATGTTAGAAGCACTGATTGGAATTCTTTTTCCGCTTCTAATTGGAATCGCGATCAATGGTCTTTTGGAAGATAACTTCGATGGAATACTCTATCTATCTTTAGCTGGAGTGTTAACACTAATAGTAGGAAGTGCAAGACGATTCTACGACACCCGAATCTACTCTGGAATTTACTGCAAAATTACTCCCGAGGTGATCCAAAACGAAACAAACAACGACGCATCGGTTTCCAGAATATCAGCCCGGACGGGCCTTCTAACTGAATTTGTGGAATTTCTTGAAAATTCGATACCTGAAATGATATTTGCACTTATTTCTGTAGTCGGCATCCTTGCCATCATCTTTACTTTGAATATCAATGTCTTTTTTGCTTGTCTTTCACTACTAGGTCTCATTGTTCTTATCTACACTTTAACTGGAAAATTCAACTATAAGTTCAATGCAAACTACAATAATCAACTTGAGAAACAAGTAGACATCTTAACCGCAAGAGATTCCATTGCTATCAAAAGTTTTTATAAGGAGTTAATGAGATGGAATATAAAACTGTCTGACCTTGAGACTATGAATTACTTTGTAATATGGGTGGGGGTTATTGCGGTGCTTATCTATACGCCCATAACTGTAATTGGTGCAGGGGTACTGAGTTACGGTCTCGTATTCTCGATCATAATGTATGTTTTTGATTTCACCGGCAATATTGTCAACTTCCCTCTTTTCATTCAACAAGCAATTCGATTGAAAGAAATATCTGCTAGATTGGCTAAAAATTGATACAAAGTAGATACAAACTTTTTAAACTGTTACGATAATTTAATCGATTATCAGCTTGACACATATTTGACACAGTCGTTTTTATCCCTCTGTATCCCTTATTCTATAAGGGTTTCGAAAGTGTCTACTATTGAGTGGGAATAAAATCAATAACTTACGAAAAAATATTGAATGGGAATAAAATGAAGAATTTTTTTACTAAGGTATATATTACTAAGGTATATAATAGTTATTTATAAAGGAGACTTTGATGAATCCAATTTATGAACTTAATATTACTTGGGAAGTCACTTGGACACCAGATGATTCTGATGAAGAAAGAAAAGAATATACTGGCACCATTGAGTATTTTTATGAAGATGATGACGTAAATTCAGTTGATGATTTTTTCGAAAAAGCTGATGAGATGCTTGGAGATAATCGTTTTGAACCAGAAGCTGGTATAGATCAATATTTAGAAGAAGGTGGCGATGTAAATATTGAATATGTGAAGATTAGTGACTCTAATTATAAGGAAATATGGAGAGATCCAAGCTATACGGGAGAATGAATTTAACTTGCAAACTACTTGTAAACTCTAAAAAGTAGCTCTGAAATCCTTATAAACAAAAGGTCTATTTTGCGTCAACTATTGAGTGGGAATAAATGAAAACATTTCTTAAATTTTTCGCATACTTTTGTATTGGAACTACCCCCATTCAAATAGGAGTTGTTTTATGGGGACTGTGGATTGTAACGAGCTCCGACTATGGAATAATTTCTTTGTCACAAATAGAATTTATTAGACATTTCTTTATTATTTTTCTTCCAATTGTTGACTGGCTTTATTCATGGTTATGGAACCCTTTTTTAGATTTCATCTTTTCATTGCCGTTGATAATAGCTCAAACATTTAAAGCCATCCTTAGCACTTGGCTGGGTTTTTGGATACTTAGGAAGATAAGCCGGGCAACTACATATAACTAAACATAATTATTTACGTTTTCTTAAAATTCTAGCCATAGTTGAGGCGCTTATTACGCTTCCATCTTTTTTCAAAGATTCTACTAGTTTGCCTTCGCCTTCAGGAGCATAGATATTAAAAAGAACTAGAGCTCCGTTTGCTCCTCCTTGTTCCATGTGTACATCACCTGGTTCTTTATGTACAAAATCTCCCACAACTCTTACTCGCTTACCAAGCTCTTTTCCAGTTTCAATATCGATATCGGTGACATGAAGCTCACCTTCTAGAACCAAAGAACTAATTTCTGCAGTATGCCTGTGAAAATGACAATAACAATTTGGTTCCCACTTAACTAATATCTCCAAGCGTCCGTCTTCTCTCGCATCTAGAATAGCGTCAGAGTAGTCTATGGGGTAATCAAAATCTTCCCCCTCAGTGTAGCGCTTCCATTTAAGACTCTTGTCATTTAGCAGGTTCATGAAGGAAGTCTAGCTTAGAAAGTGTATAAATGTAAATTCACTACACACTGTGTAGTTAGAACATAGTAAGCTATTGATAATAATGGAAGGGAATAAAAAGTCGTTTATTTCTACGCAAAGAGTTGAGAATAAGCCATAAAAGCAATGATTAACCACCCAGTTGCAAAGAGACAGAACCTTAAACTTACTAAGTTAAATGTTAGCTGAACAAGCGAATGGATAATTCTTAAGATCACAAATGCCCAAGCCAATTGAATCATAAAAGGGTCAAAATTACTGATTAAAGCAATGGATATAGTAATTGCATAAAATGCAACTGGTTGTTCAAAAAGATGATTGTAGTTATCTGAAGTTCTCTCAACCCAAGCAGGAAGGAATCCTTTTAAGTCTTTTGTATGTTCTGCGTCCTGTGGATTTTTAGTAAATCTAACTCGGCCATATGCCATTATTAAGAAAATTGTAAAAGTCCAAAGTATTAAAACAAATACTGGTGTTAAAAGTGCTATTTGATCCATATTTTTCCCCTTTAATTCATATTATTTCATGCTTTTATTTTTTCAACGATATCTTTTGTTTGTTCATCTAAATTATCTTGTATGCTCTCAACTAACAAAGAGGCTACAAATGACATTTCTGCAAGAGGCTCAACAGCATTTGAATTATGACTAACTGCTTCTGCTAAATCGCTCATACCATCAGATATGTAATCCATTTTTTTATTAATATCTTTCTCTCTTTTTGCTCTACTAAATTCCCTCATAGCATCCATTGATTTTCTACTAGCTCTTCCAGACTCACTAATAACTTTATTTTTGTAGCTGTTTGCCGCTACAGATCTAATTGCCCATCTCAACATTTTAATAATCTCCTATAATTAAATATTTACTTACACAAATATTACACAGTAAATTAACGAATTAAAAAAAGAGTCATAAAGTATTGATTTAAAAGATATTATTAAAGAACCATTTTGACGTGACTATTGATTGGGAATAAAATTAGAGATTTAAACAGGAGATATTAAAGTCATAAGTTCACGGTAGTTTGAATAAATCTTCAACAGAGCAGTTGAGAGTCTTTGCAATTTTCAACGCAAGGACTGTAGAGGGAACATAAATTCCGTTTTCGATTGCATTGATGCTCTTCCTTGAAACCTCGGCACTCTCTGATAGTTCTTGTTGAGTTAAACCGGAAGATTTTCTCAGTTTTTCAAGGTTGTTTTGAAGTTTTTTGTGGTCTTTACCCAAGTTTATTTCTTCTCAAAATCTTCAACTGCTTTTGTGATTTCAGCACTTTCATTAGGATATAAATATCCGGCAATTACCGAGCCAACCCCAATTGCCGCAACCAACAATCCAACCCCTTTTAAAATACCTATAGATGAAACTGCTCCAAAGAGAAATAAACCAAGACCGACAAATAAACTAATTACTCCACTTCTTCTATAATCTATGGGTTTTTTCTTTTCTTGTAAGTCCTCCAGTAAGTCTTTAATTTGAGATGGATCTTCAATATTTTTAGAGATCTCAATCATTGCGTCGTATTTATCTTTTACGCTCCTATTATTAAAAAAGAAAATAACAAATATTAATAATACTGGCATCAATATCGCAACATATGCAGTTCCCATTGCCATTAAACCTTCCATAATTACTCCTTGTTTATATGTGTGACAGACATCACACCATGAAATGTAACGCAAACTTACCATAACATCAAAGGGAAGTAAAGGTTACGTATGGAAAAATTTCTTTTGTTACTTTTAAGTAAGTAAAAGGAGTTTTATAGAGGCAATCTTTGTCACAAATTAGGTTAAAATAGGGAAGGCAATAGTAAAAACACAAACAGTCGTGACAAACTTTTTTCGCACCTCTGTATCCCATTATCTATAAGGATATTAAGATTGCGAGAGACATAGAAATAAAGAATGAAAATTAATAAAATTAAACAGATTCTACTAATTATTTTTCTTGTTTCATGCGGAAGTGGGAGTTCAGATAAATCACCAGAGCTATTTAATTTTGTTATCGAAGCAGTAAATGAAGCCTATGATTATTCAGTAATAGAAATTAAAGCTAACTCTCCTTCTTCAATATTAAGTCTTCAATTGATTTCGGATGACTTAACTTTAATCTCTTCAAATAACAACACATTGTCAGTTCTCTTACCTATCGTTTTTAGTGATACCCTCTTTGAATATCAAGTTAAGGGAATTAATTCTTCTGGAGTTAGTACTACAGTAAGTAAAAATATCTTAGTTAAGGTTTATTCTCATGGAATAGAAAATTATTCTTTACTCAGTCAAACCGATACAGAAAACTTTTTAACTAATGATTATGCAGTTTTTAATTTTTCTTTTGAGGCTATAAACACTGATGAGCCTTTTACACAGACCCTTTGTTACCCAACAGTTAATGATTGTTCAGAGGAAGATGGTATTTTCACTTCAGACATGCACAATTCAAATTATGGAGACTTTAATGGCGATGGGTATGAGGATTTAGTAGTAACTTGGGCTGTCTTTCCTCATACTCTTGAAAGAGAATTAACTAAGAGCCAAGTAGAAATCTACTTGAATGATGGCACAGGTAGGCTTAAAAAGGATCACCAATTCTTTTTTGATAGAGAACCCCCTTCAAGACACATGGCTTACAGGATAGTTGTTGAAGATTTTAATCTAGATGGAATTGACGACATCTTTGTGGGGTCCATGGGGTTAAGTAAGAGAAACCCTGATGGATCATATACTTCTTTGTCAGAACCAAATGTACTTCTTTTATCAGATAATGGGTTGATGAAAGATGCTTCTAATATAATTGATTATAAGGGTGAAATTTCTTTTTCACATGATGCCTCTGCTGGGGATGTGAATGGCGATGGCTATCCTGATATTTTAGCTGGAAGAGCTCTATTTCTTAGCAATTTAGGTCAAAGTTTCACTAATATCTCAGAACAGTTACCCACTGATTGGAGAGACTGGTCAAAATATCAGTACACCATGTCATCTTTAATGGAGGATTTTAATGGTGACGGCTTAGCAGATATTGTGATGCTTTGGAATGATGATGAGTTTAATCCCAATCCACCAAAACCAGAGATAGCTTTAAGTAATTCATTGCTGGAAATTAAAGATTGGGAGATTAGAGTCTTGCCTGAAGGTTTTTTTGGAAGTGGCCTAACTAAGTTTAATTATGCTAAGGCTGCAGACATTGATTCAGATGAAGATTTAGACATTGTTATCGGAACCACAAGAGCAAACCCTTATTACGTTGGAAGATATATACAGATACTCATAAATGATGGGGAAGGGAATTTTTCTGATGAGAGTTTAACCAGATTGCCTAATCAAGATAGGTCAGTAAATTTTGAAGATCCAAATGAGACTTACGAATGTAAAACTTATGGAGAAGGCCCCCTTTTTATTAGAGATTATGAAGGGGATGGGGACTTAGATATTTTTGATCAAACTGCAGCTAATTCTCCTACTCATTGTCCAGGAATTACAATTTTCCTTAATGATGGAGAAGGGAAGTTTCAAAAAGATGTAGTCACACAAATTGCTTGGGTCAGAGGTAATCAGATAAGAGAATTTGAATATGAAGGAGAGAGCAATCCAATTAATAGGTCAATTCCCCTTAATTTAGACCAAAGAAACAAATTAGATTTTGCTGCAGAGGTTTATGCACCTTCTTACGATAATATCGTATTTTTATATGAGGTTATTTCTACTGCAGACTAATGTCTATCTGATGGAAGAGCTTTCTTAGTTTGGTATAATTACTATTTTGAGGAATATTTGACATAGTTCAAAGTAAAGATTCATCATGGACCCAATAACTCAAGGTGCAGTTGGTGCAACATTTGCACAGTCAACAGCCAACAAAAATAATATCGTACAGATTGCATTGATAGGTTTTCTTGCTGGTCTGGCACCTGATTTAGATGTCTTGATTCAATCTTCAGATGATCCGATTGTTTTTCTTGAGTATCATAGGCAGTTTAGTCACTCACTTTTTTTTATTCCCTTTGGCTCTTTGCTTGTTACTCTTTTTATTTTTCCTTTTCTTAGAGGTTCAATGAGTCTCAAGATGGTTTATATTGCAAGTTTCATGGGGTATGCAACTCATGGATTACTGGATGCCTGTACTTCCTATGGCACTCAACTCTTTTGGCCTTTTTCGGATGAACGAGTTGCTTGGAATAGTGTATCTATAGTGGATCCACTCTTCACAATTCCCATCTTAATTTTGATGGTAAGTGCAATAAAAACACGAAAAAAGATGTTTAGTTTTTTTGCAATTGGATGGATTACCTTCTATCTATTTTTAGGATTTGTACAATATGAGAGAACTCTTTCAGCAGCAATGAAGCTTGCGTATTCTAGAGGACACAATGCAGAGCGTCTGACCCTTAAGCCTTCATTTGGAAATTTAATTTTATGGAAGTCCATATACCAGCATGAAGAAATTTATTTTGTTGATGCAATTCGAACAGTTCATTCATCAACTTGGTGTTCAGGTGACAGTATTAAGATATTTGATTTTAATTATCATCTCCCTACTGTTGACAAAGATAGTCAACAAGCAAGGGATATTGAGAGATTTCGGTGGTTTTCACAAGATTATTTGGGTTATAACGAAGAGAATGATCTTGTTACAGATATTCGTTACTCAATGATCCCAAATCAAATAGCACCAATGTGGGGGCTAGTTATCGACAAAAAGCGTAGTATAGATGAACATGCTTCTTGGTGGACAAGTCAGAGTTTGGATCAAAGTCAGTTAAAGTTGTTCAAAGAAATGTTAAGAGGCGAAGCGTGTGAAGTTTTTTAATTATAGAGTGGCAAGGGGAGCATAAAAATGAATAGACGACAGTTTTTGTATGGGACAACAGCGGCTGCAATGCCAGTACTAGGGGGTTGCAGTGGAGATGAGCATATTATAAGTATTGATGATAGTTACCCTGTGGGATCCTATGGTGCGACATCAACAGCTGAGGAGGTGACTCTGGGATTGGACTTAACAGGAAAGACAGCCATAGTCACTGGCTGTAATTCCGGCTTGGGCCTTGAGACCATGCGAGTGTTAGCACTGCGAGGCGCACATGTTATCGGTACCGGTAGAACCCTCGAGAAAGCCAGTAAAGCCTGTTCCGACATGCCGGGAAAGACTACCCCTATGGCCTTGGAGTTGTCCAGCTTGCAATCCGTTGTAGAATGCGCAGACACAGTTACCAGACTAGGCCTTCCTATTGATATCCTAGTGTGTAATGCAGGCATTAATACCTTTGGCGAATTGGAATTAGTGAACGGTGTCGAGAAGATATTCGCGGTGAATTATTTGGGGCACTTCGTATTAGTAAACAGATTAATACCCATGTTGAAGCAGGCTCAGGCGAGTCGTATTGTCCATGTTGGTAGTAGCTCTGCCTATCGTCAGGCACCTGCAGTGGGTGTAGACTTTGACAACCTTCGAGGTGAAGGGTTATTCGATTCGCAGGAAGCTTACGGCCGATCCAAGTTGGCCAATGCCTTGTTTTCCCTTGAACTCGCCGCACGGTTGGAAGACTCCAGCGTTACTTCCAATGTTATTCACCCAGGCTTAGTCAAAACCAATATTGCTCGAACTGCCCCTATAATTTTACGTAAAGGGTTTGACTGGTTTGGCGACCTTATTGCAAAAACACCCGAAGAAGGTGCTGCCACTCAGGTTTATGTGGCTACCAATCCAGCTCTCAAGGGAGTCAGCGGCGCCTATTTTGAGGACTGTAATGCGGTTACCGTTGCTGGTGATAACCACATATTTGATAAGTCAATGGCAGAGCGCCTGTGGGCCATTGGTGAAGAGATGGCCCAGGGTTATCTGATAACTATTGAGTGGGAGTGAATTTTAACGCAGAAATAGGGATTTCAGGATGCTAAAAATGAAGGTCCAATAGTGCTTCGACAGCACGGCGGCCCTCACCAGCAGCACCCGACCAATATTGGTGACCTCTCAACTCAGAGTGGCCGATCGCAATACGCCCATAAGGCTCACGTATAATGTCAGGTGGTGCGATATTGCCATCCGCACCGAACATAAAGCCAAGATCTGGATTAACATAAGCATGACCCCAGCGATTTAAAATAATTCCAGCGATATCTTTCCCCGGATCAAAGCCTCCAGCAGAAAACATTATTGTCATTTGTTCACGGATTTGTCGTTCATAATCAGTAAATGATGTGCTGAGTAACTCTGCTCGGCCAACAGCACCTTGCTCTTTTCTTTCAAGACCAGGTTTAAAAATGGGAGTATAAAATGTTAATACAATTGGCTTGTCTGGATGCAAAGGTTGAGATTTACCATCAACAATCATTGGTCGGCGTATATTGCAAGTAAAGCCAAATCCTTCAGGCCAAATTGCAGCTGAAACACCAAGGCGCTCTAAAAAGCGCCAATTTGTCAGAGCAACGTTGGCTACTAGGACTGGTGAATGACCGAACTTGCCATAAGCCCCATGATATTCGCTAGGTAAGTCTTTAAGTACATTACGATTAACCCACCCACCAGTCGCCATTACAACTGCTTTCGCCTTCAATTGGTTTAGCTCTCCATTCTTAGCGTAGGTAATCTGAACTTGCTCATTTCCATTAACTTGGCTCGTATGCTCAATACTTACCGCTGTTGAATTAAGTCGCATGCGAACAGGCTTATCCTCGCGATCCAACTGATCAAAAGCGATTCTGCCAAACAATACTTCCTCAAATGATGTTCCTTCGATTGCATCTGGATTAAGTTTCTTAACAAAGTGTCTAGCAATGCCAGTATTACCACCTGGAAAACTCTGCAATAAATCTTCATTATATAGTTCAGGCTTCTTGAAACCAGGCATATCAAAATACTTACCCCAATATGCACTGATGGCATCACATCCAAGACCAATGATGCTAGCCATAATTGGATCGTAAAAAGACGTAACCTCAGGCGGTAATCTCAATTCTTCTTCGTAATAAGATTTTAGAGTAATGGAGTCTAGCCACCGATCCGTATCTCGCCCTCTCTTATCTTTAATCTCAGTTGAACGAACACGAGTAAAAGCGTCTTTTACCTCAGTACTCCATGGAGTCGAATTTAATCCAGTTCCCCACACATCTTTGATCCAGGGATTTACTGCACCATTAAAAAAATGGCCTACATCAAAGTGCTTTTCTTGCCAGGTCATATAATCATAATTATCTATCGGAATACGCATGCCAGCAGCGGATCCACCCGGTTCCACATAGTTGAATTCTCTTGGCAGATTCAATGCTGAAAAATAATCATCCGGACCACCAGTAGCAGATGGAATACCAAAATCATTGGATCCCTGAGGTCCTGAAATATGAACGCCATTAACGTTGAAATCATTACGTTTCGCTTCTCCACCAAAAAGTGGGTGATTATCAAGAATAAGGACACGACCTGAAGGATTTAAACGATTGAAATGATAAGCTGCAGATAAACCAGAAAAACCACCTCCAACGACTACAAGATCATATTCCTCTCCAGAATCAACAGCATATGCAATCTCTGTATTGAATCGTCCAGACCTTATCTCATGTGCGGTTTTAATGAGTTCAGGTGTGTTCCCATGAGACTTAGCATAATCACCAATGCCTCCAGGGCCATACCAATTAGCGCTAACATCGAAGGAATAATCACTATTTGAGTGAGATTTTTTATCAGTACTTTTTCCACATCCAACAACCGCACTGCTAAGAAGTATGGATGATCCGTAAACGAAATCACGTCGGGTGATATCTCTATCCAGACCAAGTTCTTTATCGAATTTACTAACCATTACACCCAGTGTAGTCTAATTGATTAGAATGATAAGAAAATAAAAAAGTAAGGAGCAATAAGATAAACACTACAACTAATTTTTTTGCTGTACTTCAACTACCTGCCGGTTGGTGGAAAAAATTAGTTCTATTTGGTTTGGCAGCTTTCTTTATCAATGTGGGAGTGGATCATTTTCTTAATCCAGACTTTTATTTATCGATTATGCCTCCGGCTTTTCCATTGCATTCAGAGGCTGTTTATATCAGTGGTTTTTTTGAAGTACTAGGAGGTGTCTGTGTTTTGATTCCTCGACTACGCAAAATAGCTGGTTGGGGATTAGTTGCTCTACTAGTTGCCGTTTATCCTGCTAATATTTATATGGCTATTACACCTGAAGCTTTTCCTGAGCTCTCTATTTCACTGCTTTATACTCGTTTACCATTACAGTTTATTTTTTTCTATTGGGCATACTCAGTAACTCAGCCTGACTATAACTTAGCTCATAAAAAGATCTAGTCCCAGCTATTGAGTGGGAATGACAAGAGAAACGATAGAAAACACCTAGAAATTTTTTACCATCAGGTATGTAAGTTGTTCTTTTGAAAATATCATCTACTATTTGATATTTTGCTAACATGCTCATGTCAAGTTCACCAGTTTTGTTAATTAGGTTTTAGAAAGAGTATGAACCTTATATTTATAATCCTTAGCAGTGTTATAGTTAGCAACTGAAACAGTTAATGGACAACACTATGAAATACTTCTCTATTTTTGTAATTTTTTCACTTTTTCTAGGCTTCACACCTTTCGCTATTGCAGTCAATGGAGCTGCACAACTGAAATACATCGAATTTAGTCAACTGGGCAACCCTGCA
>Ga0206678_10001189_pt1 | contig 16894 bp, 14 predicted proteins | sample M180m12015metaG_FD_155453 | JGI IMG/M metagenome (GOLD analysis project Ga0206678, IMG submission 155453) | Ammonia-oxidizing marine archaeal communities from Monterey Bay, California, United States - M1 80m 12015 | ecosystem: Environmental > Aquatic > Marine > Intertidal zone | place: USA... | reverse complement strand
TTCTCCGCGTGCTGAAGCACCTTAAGTTTGCGTTGAATGTCGCGTTCTTCGTTCGTCATGAATACTTCCTCCATCCCAAATCAGGGAATTTACAGAAAGTGTCCCAAGAGACCGTACATATCTACACGTTCTCATAGTAGCGTGGTCGTCGTAGTTGGCATAAAATGTGCGTGTCACAAGTTTTTAGCAACAGTGAGTGCTCAGTCGCAGGGCGCCCTTTCTGCCTGACCGGTCACATAGTTTCGACGCAATGACGGCGGAACGCACGTTTGAGCACATCCAGTTCAGCGCGCAACAGTTCGACTTCGGTGCGGATGTCACTGCCCGGTGCGTCACCAGCGATGATAGTAAAATCGCCGATCTTTTTGTCGTTGTTTTCATCAGTAATGATGAAAACTTGAACGCCATCGCCAATTGTCTCGATTGGGATTGGCACCTTGATGGACCACTGATTGTCAACTTTGGTTACCTGTACATCAGGTATCTTAGAACTCAGATGGGTTACAGCGACCTGCGGCTCATCGGTCCCAGCGTGTTCCAAAATGCCGTGCCAAACACCTTGGCAAAATCGCGTTGGGGTCAGTGTCAAGGCGCTCATCGTGGTGTACCTTCTAAAACGCAGCGCGGGGGCGGCGTGAGAACGTCATATCGCGCAAGGTGACCTGATTCATCTCAGGCCCTTCAAAAATAAGGTCTACCCAAGCGCTATCTACACGCTTTTCGTTCAGATTGGAGTATGCCAGATCGAACTCGACCGTTGTATCATCTTGGGTGAGGGGTAATTCGCATATGATTTGTTCGGTGTTAGGCCCATGCTTAATATTGAGGCGCGCAAAAATCTCTAGCTCTTTTTCCGTCTCGACAATCGTGTTCATACCGATCAGGTGATTCTTGCGAAGCCCTTTTATGGCATCGTGGGGCAGGTCCACTACAAGTGATAAAAAAGAACCATCAAACCGGAAAACATCCATGCGCAGGCCATACGGAGCGATGTCTCTTTCTCTGAGGTTGCGCAGCTGCCTTAGAGAAAGCTCTCTGAGTTTACAGTCGTGAAACAGAGCGACTTCGCGACCTAGCTTGGATTTTGTTTTAACAGATGAAATGCCAGATTGGCGCAGGGACCCGCGCCAAAGCTCAGGGCGCCATGCCCAATCTGAATTATGTGGCCGGAAAACGTTCGCCGATCCAATGGCTGGCATAGCCAGTCGTTCATCTGCCTTGCCTATGAGCTTATCAAGATGACTGCGCAGCAAGCGAGCTTTGCTACGCATGGAATGCAGATCGCCCAGATCAGCGGTATCGGCATCAACGGCCGCACGTGCCCAACGATGCGTTGAACTTCGCTGTGCTAGTCTATCAAACAGGCCTATGCGTCTGCTGCTCATTTAGTTGAGTTTCCTTGGTCCGAATCCATTTGTTAGCGTACGACTTAATCGTTACAGAATTATCAAACGAAGCATGTGCATTTTTTGAACAATTTAATAACTGACGTTACGGAATTATCTCCGAACAGCGGTTTTCAAGGCATTTTTTGCGAATGGATGCGCTCCATGACTTGAGTCAAAAGCGCTGGTGCACGCTGATTCAGCGCGGGGCGACTGTCTGAAGCGTGTATAGTAAGCCCTATACCATAGCCGCTTATATTGCTGGCGCCGCGCCAATAGACAGCGCGGGCGTTTTCTATTGGTGGATCGCCCTGCACTTGAACCATTGTCAGGTTATCTAATGTCTCGCGCGAAAGAACGGCCTCGTGCTCTGTTACCAAATCATCTACCGTTACAACAGCATTCGCGGTGAGCGGAACTGCCGTTGCCGTGATTACAGCTAATGGAGCGTCCTGTACTTTGTCTCCACCAAGAGTGTCGCACCGAGCCATCAGCGCAAAACGTGCTTTCAGGCTGCGGGGATCAATGCAAAATCCTTCTGGCGGGACAAGTGTAATCGCGCCGTCTGCCAATTCCGCCGATTTCAACGGCTCTCGGTCGAACGCTCCGCTAAGGGCCAATCCGTCCACTGCATCACACCCCGCTAAGGCGAGGCATGTTGCAAGGGCTGTTACTAGACCTTTAAAGGTCCATGTATTCATGACGTTCAGCCTTGGCACCAGGATGCGTGACGGCACCTTGATAAGTCGCACCCACCAACTGGGCATATTTCCAAAGCGCGCCTGCACCGTAAATCGTATCGCGTGGGCCAGCCCAATTTGCCTTGCGATCTGCCAGCTCATCGTCCGTCAACGCCACGTTGATAGAACCCTCAATAGCGTTGATCGTGATCACATCGCCATCTTTTAGCAAAGCAATCGGGCCACCGTGCGCCGCTTCGGGCCCCACATGGCCGACGCAAAAACCACGTGTTGCGCCTGAGAACCGACCATCTGTGATCAGCGCAACCTTTTTGCCCATGCCCTGACCGGACAGCGCCGCCGTCGTTGCCAGCATCTCGCGCATGCCGGGCCCACCAGAAGGCCCCTCATTGCGGATGACGAAAACATCACCTTCTTCATAGGTTCGGTTTTGAACCGCTTCAAACGCGTCTTGTTCACATTCGAATATGCGGGCAGGACCTGTAAATATCTGGTGCTGGGCTTCCATGCCCGCAACTTTGACGATTGCGCCTTCGGGGGCCACGTTCCCCTTGAGGCCAACAACACCGCCGGTTTTGGTGAGGGGCGTTTCGACCGGATAGATTACCTTGCCGTCGGCCTGCAGATCGATCTTGTCCAGCTCTTCGCCGATAGAGTATCCGGTGGCGGTCATGCAGTCTTCGTGGATCAATCCGGCCTTGCGCAGCTCTTTCATCACGACAGGCACGCCGCCGACGTCATAAAGATCTTTAGCCACGTATTGACCGCCAGGTTTGAGATCCACAAAGTAAGGCGTATCTCGGAAGATGTCACAGACGTCTTCGAGGAAGAAATCGATGCCCGCCTCGTGCGCCATGGCTGGCAGGTGCAAGCCTGCATTGGTGGACCCACCAGTACAGGCGACAATACGTGCCGCGTTTTCAAGCGATTGTCGTGTAACGATATCACGGGCACGGATATTCTTTTCGATTAGGTTCATCACAGCAGCACCAGAGGCCTTGGCGTATTCATCACGCGATTCGTATGGGGCGGGTGCCCCCGACGAGTTTGGCAAGGCAAGGCCAATGGCCTCGGATACGCAGGCCATGGTGTTGGCCGTGAATTGGCCGCCACATGCCCCAGCCGATGGACAGGCGACACGCTCAAGAACTTCAAGCTCGGCTTCTGTCATGGTGCCGTTTTGCTGGTGGCCAACGGCTTCAAACATGTCCTGAACTGTCAGGTCGCGATTGGCGTATTCGGCTGGCACCTGAGCGTCCTTGGGCGCGCGGCCCGGCAAGATCGACCCACCATAGAGAAAGACAGAAGGCACATTCAGCCGGATCATAGCCATCATCATGCCCGGCAGGGATTTGTCACACCCGGCAAGTCCAACGATCGCATCATAGCAATGACCACGCATCGTCAGTTCGACAGTGTCGGCGATGGCTTCACGGCTGGCCAATGATGATCTCATGCCCTCGTGACCCATGGCGATGCCGTCGGTGACGGTAATGGTCGTAAATTCCCGCGGAGTACCCGAGGCCGCCTTGACCCCGACCTTGACCGATTGCGCCTGACGGTTCAGGGCGATGTTACAAGGTGCGGCTTCGTTCCAGCAGGTGGCGACACCGACCAAAGGTTGGTGAATCTCTTCTTCGGTCATGCCCATCGCGTAATAATAGGACCGATGCGGCGCGCGCGCTGGCCCTTCGGTTACATGACGGCTGGGCAATTTTGATTTGTCGAACTTGCCTTTTAGCATTGTTGCCTCCCTGAAAGCGTTGGGAATTGGAATACCCATTGACCCACAGACCTGCAAGCGCCCAGCTGCCTGCCTGCGGTTGTAATGCTGCGGAGCGATCACTACGTTGACCAAACTTTACGAGCCGGGTTGAGATTTCAGCCCTGACGCATGGCCCTATCGATCAGGAATAATCATGGACGCCAGTCTTTTCGCCTTCATCTGGAAGTATTCAAAACGTGATCAGCTGTTTTTGCTTGGGTTGACCGTTGTAACATTTCCGTTTCTTTTTGTGACGTTAGAGTTGCCCAAGCGGATCATCAACGACGCAATCGGTGCAAGGGGCGACACTATCACCGTCTTTGACATCGAGCTTGGTCAGGTCCAATTCCTCATGGCGCTGTGCTTTGGCTATCTGGGTTCGGTGCTGGTGCATGGCCTCCTTAAAATGCGTCTGAACACGATGAAGGGCATCGCTGCTGAACGCCTATTGCGTCGGTTTCGGTATCAGCTGATATCGCGCATGCTGCGGTTTCCGCGCAATTACTTCCGCTCAACCAGTCAGGGTGAACTGGTCAGCATGGTCACGTCCGAGGCTGAGCCCATGGGCGGGTTGATGGGTGATATGGTCGCGCAGCCGGTTTTTCAGGCCGGGCAAATGCTCATTATTGTGGTCTTTTTATTTATGCAGTCGGTGTGGTTTGGCTTGGCGGCTATTGCACTTATCCCGCTACAAGCGTGGCTGATCCCGCTACTACAACGACGGATCAACCTGCTGAACAAGGAGCGAATAAAAGAAGTTCGCGCGTTTTCTTCGGAAATTGGAGAGAGCGCGGCAGGCATAACTGATCTGCGCACGAATGGCGGGCTTAGGTATCGCTTGGCTCAGTTCACCTATCGTCTGGGCCGAATTTTTGAACTTCGGTTTAAGATTTACCAGCAAAAATTTTTCATGAAGTTTCTTAACAACTTCATTACTCAGCTGACGCCGTTTTTTTTCTATTCTGTCGGCGGATATCTTGCCATTCGTGGGGATATTACGGTTGGCGCTCTGGTGGCTGCGCTTGCAGCTTACAAAGATCTTTCCAGCCCATGGAAAGAACTGCTGACCTATTACAATCAGACTCAAGATATGGCGCTGCGATGGGAAATCGTGACCGAGCGTTTTGCACCGCGCAATATGATTGACGAAAAGCTGTTTGACGGTGAACCCAAAGACATACCGCATTTGCGCGGGGATATCGTGATTGACGGGGTCACAGTCCGAAATGACGAAAACACTCCCATTCTTGAGCGTATCGATTTGACTATCCCGCAAGGGGCGCGTGTCGCCATCAAGGTTAAAAGCCAGGTCGAACGGACGGCACTGGCGGAACTTCTCGCCCGCGAGGTTATGCCGAAACAGGGCACCGTAACAATTGCGGGGCATAATCTGTCTACTTTACACCAGTCGATTGTGGCCGCGCGAATCGGCTATGCGCATTCGCGCCCTTACCTTTTCGATGGAACGCTTGGCAGCAATCTGATGATGCCGCTGATGACTGCGCCAAAAGCAAAGAATGGCATGCCAGGAAAGCCCGACAAATTCGAAGATGAAGCGCGTCGGTCCGGCAACAGTATTGATCCGATTGGATCTGATTGGCTTGATCCGTCCCTCGCTGAACTTGGATCAACAGAAGAAGTTCGCAAATGGTGGTTTGAGCTAGTGCAGGCCATTGGCAGCGATGAGTTCATGTTTCGTCGAATGCTCGACAGTCGAATGGAGGCTGCCAAACATCCCGATGTGGCACAGGCCATTGTAGACTTGCGGCCGCAAGTCGAGAAACGTCTAAGAGAAACCAAACTGGACGATGTCGTTTACCGATTTGATCCCGACGAATTCAATCCGGCAATACCGTTGGGTGGCAACCTCCTGTTTGCCGCGCCATCGCGTGAAATCAGCCAACAAGGCCTTGCTTCAGACAAGCGGTTTATGAATTTGCTATTCGAACACGGTCTGGCCGAACAGGGCATTGCAATCTCGCAGTTGCTAATCGAAACGCTGCACCAGACGTTTGGCATGGACGGCACCAAACATCCACTTTTTACGTCCCTCAATATCGAAGCCGAGCTTTACGAGCAGCTGGTAGAGATTTCTGCCCGGCGGCGCGAAAAGGGCGATGTGGCCCTGACCAATGATGAATTCACCCTGCTTTTGACGGTTCCATTTGCCTTTACCGCTGAACAGATTGGTCCGGCCTTTCCCGAGAGCTTCAAAAAAGAGATTGTGCAAATTCGAAAAACCAGTGCTGCAGCACTGCGCAAACAAGTTGGCCGTCTTTTTGTCCCGATTGAGCCTGACAAGTATTTGCCACGTCTCACTCTATTGGAAAACGCACTATACGGCCGGGTGTCAGCATTGGCAGGTGCCCGAGCCGACATGATCGAAGACGTTGTGGCCGAATTATTGACCAAGAAGGGTATGCGTCGGCTTGTAGCTGAGACAAACTTTGACCTCCCCACAGGTCTTGGCGGCGCACGCCTGCCCACTATTTTCCATGAGCGTGTGGCTTTTTCACGGGCAGGGATCAAGCGCCCTGATGTCCTTGTGCTCGATCGTGCTTTGGCCAGTCACAACGCACAGCAGCGACAAAGAACGCGTGACGAGCTGCGTAAATTGCTCCCCGAAGCGACGTTGGTATTTCTAGAGGAAAACTTTGAAAATCCAGATGCCTACGATCTGTATGTTGAGATCGAGGACGGACGCATTGATGGGATGCAGCGTCATGATGATACCGAAGAAGGCGATGACCTGAGCCGAAAATTGCGCGCTATCACGCGGACAGAGATGTTTTCTGGGCTCGAAAGCCGCAATCAGCGACTTTTGGCGTTTGCCGCGCAATGGTATAAAGCAGAAGCCGGGCAGCGCATCTTTTCAGTCGACGAGAAAGCCGATGCGGCCTATTTGTGCGTCTCGGGCACCGCGCTGCTGAGTTATCAAGGTTCTGATGGCGAAACGCAGTCGGTATCCAATGTTGAACCGGGTCGCTTAATCGGGGATCTGGCAATCATTCTTAATGAACCCCGGCAGTTAAACCTAACGGCGACATCTGAGGTTATATTCCTTCGTCTTGGAGCAAAAGAATTCTGCGCTGTTCTGGAGAACGACGCCAGCGTTTTAATGAACATGCTTCAGACGGTTGCTGGACATCTGACCGGGGTGGTTAATTTTGTCCGGCACTCAAATATGCCAGTATCTCAGGACGGAATACCAATGGACGAAGCGCGGCTAACGTCAGAAAGCGAGTCATGAAGGTCTGGTCCCTAAACTACCGTTCTCATGATCTTTATGTCGAACCGGCGCGGGTACACCCAGAGGTTTGGCGTCTTGCACTTGGCCTTGTTCTGGTGGCAGGTTTTTTCCTCGTTATCAGCCAGATTTTGTTTGGTGCGCTGTTCGGCTTGATGGGCCCAGACATCGCAAGTTGGGTGGCTCTGGATGCGACTTCGGGTCAAACAGCGGTCGGTATGTTGGTTCTGTTGGGCCAGCTTGGTTTGCTGGCCGCCGCATCTGCAATCGTCTGCGTGATTGTGCATAAACGCGGACCTTCTACACTTTTGGGTCCGTCTGGGCTGGCACTGCGTCAGTTCATTGTTGTTGCGGCTGCCATGGCACTGCTCACTGTCGCCTTGATTGTGTTGCCGCCCTATAATTCTGGCGAACCTTTACAGAAAAATATGAACTTTGGTCGCTGGATTTTGCTTTTGCCTTTTGCCCTAGTCGCTATTTTGGCACAGAGCGGGGCAGAAGAGATATTTTTTCGTGGATATATCCAGCAACAGCTCGCCGCACGATTTCGGTCGCCCTTGGTCTGGATACTGTTGCCGGCAGGGCTGTTTGGACTGGGTCACTATCTGCCCGATAGCGCTGGCAACAATGCGGTGACGATTGCATGATGGGCGGTGATGTTTGGCATTCTGATGGCGGATCTGACAGCTCGGGCAGGCACCCTTGGTCCGGCGATCGCGGTACACTTTTTTAACAATGTGTCAGCCATGGTTTTGGTTGCCACTCCGGATCAGATGTCGGGCCTTGCGCTTTATGTTTTGCCCTTTGGCGTGGCGGATGAAGCACAGATGGCCGAATGGCTGCCGGTCGACTTTGCATACATGTTTGTCAGCTGGCTGGCAGCACGTTTTGCAATCCGCGCCTGATTGCAATTGTGCGGCGCTCAGATTATCTGAAGTTTAACAGTGCAGCAGGAACACCCCATGAACTGGATCACAAACTACGTTCGGCCTCGGATTAACTCGATCTTTTCGCGCCGTGAAACACCGGAAAACCTGTGGACTAAATGTGACGCTTGCGGCACGATGTTGTTCCATCGTGAGCTTACCGAGAACCTGAACGTTTGTTCAAACTGTAACCATCACATGGCCATTTCGCCGCGTGAACGTTTCACTGCTATGTTCGACGGTGGTATCTTTACATCGATCAAAGTCCCAACACCTGTTTCTGACCCGCTGCATTTTCGCGATCAAAAGAAGTATCCTGACCGAATGCGATCGGCGCAAAAGGTTTCAGGTGAAGAAGAAGCGATGTTGGTGGCTGCCGGTGAAATCGGCCGTACGCCTATCGTGGCAGCCGCACAAGATTTTAGCTTTATGGCCGGTTCGATGGGCATGTACGTGGGCAACGCTATCATTGCCGCCGCTCAAGAAGCTGTGAAACTTAAGCGCCCGTTGATTCTATTTTCCGCAGCTGGTGGCGCGCGGATGCAAGAGGGCATCCTTAGTCTTATGCAAATGCCGCGCACCACCGTGGCAGTCCAGATGCTGAAGGAAGCGGGGCTGCCCTATATTGTTGTTCTGACCCATCCTACGACGGGTGGGGTCACGGCCTCTTATGCGATGCTGGGGGATGTTCACATTGCCGAACCCAACGCGCTGATCTGTTTCGCAGGCCCCCGTGTTATCGAACAGACTATTCGTGAAAAACTGCCCGAAGGGTTTCAACGCGCCGAATACCTGCTGGATCATGGTATGCTTGACCGTGTGACATCGCGGATCGACATGCGCGAAGAGTTGATCACCATCACGCGCATGCTCATGGGGTTATCGCCCGCTATCAAGGGCGATCTTCCATCACCTGATGCAATTCCGGATGCCGCGGATGCGCCCAAGACATGACCGCGCAGACATCGGATGCTATCCTTGCCAGGATGACGGCCCTGCATCCTAAGGTCATCGACCTTACGCTTGATCGGGTATGGCGCTTGCTGGATGCCCTTGGGAATCCTCAAAAAGACCTACCGCCGGTTATCCACATCGCGGGCACGAATGGTAAAGGGTCCACTCAGGCGATGGTCCGTGCGGGGCTGGAGGCCGCGGGCCATAAGGTACACGCTTATACGTCACCGCATCTGGCGCGGTTTCATGAACGTATCCGCCTGGCCGGGACATTGATTTCCGAAGCTGATCTGACAGCTTTGCTAGACGAATGTTATGCAAAGAACGGCGCAGACGATATTACCTATTTTGAGATTACAACCTGTGCCGCACTCTTGGCCTTTGCCCGGACACCTGCAGATTTTACGTTGCTAGAGGTTGGTCTTGGTGGGCGGCTTGATGCGACGAATGTTATCGACAGGCCCGAGCTTACGATTATCACGCCGGTTTCTATGGATCACGAAGCGTTTTTGGGCACCACAATTGCTGCAATCGCTGGCGAAAAGGCAGGAATAATTAAACGGGGTGTGCCTTGTATCATCGGCCCGCAGAGTGAGTCCGGTATTGATGTTATGGAAGCGCGTGCAGCGCAATGCGGTGCGCCGGTTTTGGCCTATGGGCAGCATTGGCATTCCGGTCCGGAACGGGATGGAATGATCTATCAAGATGAGCTGGGTTTGCTGGATTTGCCATTGCCGATTCTGCCCGGTTTGCACCAAATTCAGAATGCGGGTATTGCGCTGGCCGCGTTGCGCCATCTGGGCTGCGATGAAGCCGCGTGCACGGCAGGCTTAACCCAAGCGGTCTGGCCCGCTCGGATGCAGAGGTTGCGCAGTGGTCCGCTGGCCAACCTTGCCAACGCGTCTGGGGCAGAGCTTTGGTTGGATGGCGGGCATAACCCTGCGGCTGGGGCGGCCTTGGCTTTGGTGTTGCGCAGCTTGCCAAAGCGGCCCACGCATATGATCTGCGGTATGCTCAATACCAAGGACGTCGACGGCTACCTTGCGCCGCTTGCCGAAGTCGCCATCAGTTTGACGGGCGTTTCAATCCCTGGCGAGGCCAACACATTGCCCGCAGATCAAACCGCACAAGCTGCGCAGCATGTCGGGCTTGCAGGCCGTGCCGCAGACACTGTGACTGAAGCCTTGCAGGCGATCCTTGCAGATGATCCGCACGCGCGCGTGCTCATTTGCGGTTCACTGTATCTTGCGGGCGCCGTTTTGCGCGAAAACGGATAGTATCACGGCAGCAGGGTCCGCGATTTAAAGCGTATTGCACGAAATTGGAGTTGATCCGCACGCTGACTGGCCTGCACTCGGGCGAAAGGTTGTTTACGCAGACGTCTCTGCGTTCAGCTCGCCCAGTCTTCGCTTTGCATCTCGCGCAGCCGCGATGCCGTACGCTCAAACTCAAAGGTGCCTTCCCCCTCAAGATACAGCATCTCCGGTTTTGCAGCGGCAGAACAAATCAACCGTACCTGTGCTTCGTAAAGCGTATCGATAAGCGTCACAAACCGCTTAGCCTCGTTGAAATTGCTCCGTGACAGCATTGGGATGTCGTCGATCATTAGCACTTTACATGCATTCGCAATCACCAGAAAGTCGGCTGGACCGAGGGGCTTGGCGCACAGGTCAAAGAAATTGGCTCTGCCCACACCACTGCGATATTGAGACAGAGTAACAGTGCGGCCATTCACCAACAGATCCAGTGGAGCGGTATCACCACCGGTAAAATCCTTCCATACAGAGTTCATTTGGGCGCTTGCATCTGAGCCCAGCGGGGTGAAATAGGTTGGGCTGCCAGCAAGACGATCCTGACGGTAATCCGTGGGGGATGAAAGCTCCCAGACGACCATGTGCTCTTTCAGGAGCGATATAAATGGAAGAAAAAGTTGCCGGTTAAGCCCGTCTTTGTACAGGTCATCGGGCACTCGGTTTGAGGTTGTCACGACCAAGACGCCAGCTGCAAAAAGCGCCTCAAAGAGGCGGCCAACAATCATCGCGTCTGTGATATCGGTAATCTGCATTTCGTCGAAGGCCAGCAAGCGGACGGATGCAGCAATATCAGCGGCAACTGGTGCAATAGCATCATCCACCCCGCGTTTGCGTGCTTCGTGCATAGACGCGTGGATTTCTTGCATGAAGGCGTGAAAATGCACGCGCCGGGCCGGTACAGTAACGTGAGAAACAAAGAAATCCGTGAGCATCGATTTGCCACGGCCCACGCCTCCCCAAAGATACAAGCCTTTTGGCGGCGTTGGTGCCTTGCGAAAAAAGCCGCGTTTGACAGGCGCCGCGAGAGCCGCCCGTATGCGTTCAAACTCGGGCAAAGCGGCCTTTTGAGCTGCATCGTCAGTCACTGTTCCGGCATTCACCAGCGTGTTATATTCGGCAATTAAATTCTTCATGCTCAACTGCTCTAGCCTGCCTGTTTACTTGTGAAAAGCCATGTTGGTTCAGCATATGTGATGAGACTCTAAAAATTTCTGATTTGACGCAAGATTCCAAGCGCCTAGTTTACCGTAAACCGCCGGAGTTCGCAGCATGTCATCACGCACCACTTTGTTCACGCCTGTCCTCATCGTGGGTTGCGCAATTATCATCGTCAGCTTTGCGATCCGCGCTACATTCGGGGTTTTTCAAATCCCTATTGCCGATGAATTTGGGTGGGCGCGGGCCGAGTTTTCAATGGCCATTGCCATCCAGAATCTGGCCTGGGGCGTGGGTCAGCCCATTTTTGGGGCGATCGCGGAAAAGATCGGCGACCGCAAAGCCATTGTGATGGGTGGTGTGATCTATGCGCTGGGCTTGGTCCTGTCTGCTTGGTCCACGACACCGATTGAGCACCAGTTGTACGCTTGGCTTGTGGGGTTTGGGATTGCTGGCACCGGCTTTGGCGTTATCTTGGCTGTGGTTGGCCGAGCTTCCAGCGATGAGAACCGCTCGATGAGTTTGGCCATTGCAGCCGCCTCAGGGTCGGGTGGCCAGATCTTTGGGCCGCCTATGGCCGAATGGCTGCTGAGCATGATGAATTGGTCCAGCGTGTTCATGATCTTTGCGGCGGCGACGCTGGCTATGCTGCTGACACTGCCCATGATGCGTGTACCGGCCCACGCGACCTGTACTGAGCTTGAGGAAAGCATGGGCGCCATTCTGATCAAGGCGTTCAAGGATCCATCCTATACCCTGATCTTCGTCGGTTTTTTCTCTTGTGGGTATCAAATTGCATTCATGACTGCGCATTTCCCCGCGTTCGTGACTGAGCTTTGCGGCCCGATCATCCCCGGTGGGATGCTGGACAGCATGGGCGTCTCGACAACCTCTGCCCTTGGGGCGGTTGCTATTTCGTTGATTGGTCTTGCCAATATCGGTGGCACTTTATTGGCCGGGTGGGCGGGCAAACGCTATTCTAAAAAGTATTTATTAGCCGGGATTTATGCCGGCCGAACAATCGTGGCATCGCTGTTTATCCTGTTCCCGATCACGCCTGTAACGGTCATCATCTTTTCCATCGCGATGGGAACTTTGTGGCTAGCGACGATCCCGCTGACCAGTGGCCTTGTCGCGCATATTTATGGGCTGCGGTACATGGGTACGCTCTATGGCATCGTCTTTTTCAGTCACCAGTTGGGTTCATTTCTGGGTGTTTGGCTTGGGGGACGGATGTACGATATCTATGGCGACTATACGCTTGTTTGGTGGATTGGTGTTGCGGTCGGCGCATTTAGTGCGTTGGTGCATTTACCGATCCGCGAACGCCCGCTCGCGCAGCCTGTCCATGCCTAACTGCGCTTCGCTTTGAGAGTCCGTAATATTTCGTCGGTGTGCGTATAGGGCAGGCCGTGACCTGCCTCACCAATCACCGCCTGAACTGCATTTGGGTTCCAGTCTGACAGGATATCTGCCGCAGTCAGCGCGATGACCTCATCCTGTTCACCCCAGACGGCCAAAACAGATATGCCAGCCTGGGCAATTGTTTTGTGCTGGGTCTCGGCTGTGTCGCGCAGGATCCCTCGAAGGCTTGACAGTACCGCCGGAAAAAATCCGCGCTTGTCCGTCTCTGCCTGTTGCATCGTTGCGATATTTGCGACGCTGCCCGGCAGCTCTGCTTCGGCTTGGATGTGGCGCCGCAAGTCGCGCGGATAGATCAGTAAAAACAGCCAGGCACCAAGGATTGGAACAGTCCGAAAAGCACGCTCCATCCAAGGCGAAAGATGCCGCATCCCAGCAGGGGCCAACAGGATCAGCTGTTTTACGAAACCAGGATTGCTGGCAGTGAAATGGGTCGCAACCGAACCACCCATGGAATAACCAAAGACAGTCACGGGCCCCTCGACATGTTCGTGCAGCAACAGATCATCGAGTTGCTTTAAAAAGAATGCAGCATTCTGTTTTCCAATTGTCCGATCCGAATATCCACGCCCATATAGATCATAGATCAGCACCCGAAACCCCATTAATGCCAATCCCTTTGCCATTCCGTGCCAGACATAGGATGGGGTGGTCAGGCCGTGGATACAAAGCGCCACGGGCCCGCGTTCCGGGCCGATCCACTGATAATGTGTGACACCCTGCGAGAGCAGCGCGAACTGACCCGGCGCCGCTTTGCGGGATCTTTCCAAACGCCCGTCACGCATCAGCTCAACAGTGAAGGGGATTGCAAAAAGACCGATGAGAATGATCAAGGCCCACATCATTTTGCGCGCCACCGATCCAGAATATATCGGCCCGTCATCAGATCCAGATGCGCGCCGCCACCGTTTTTGAATATGGTGATATCCTCGGGTGCCCGAGAAAATGCCGAAAGAGCGTAGTAATCGGCGAGCACATGACTGCGGTCGATGGCACGGCTTTCAATCGGTATCTTGAGTTCACCGATATGGGCCATGGTCGTATCAAAGCTGTCGACAAAAACGCGGGCTTTCAACAGGGCAGTGTCATCTGCCTCGCGCATATCCGGGCGATAGGCGCCGATCAGGTCGATGTGCTGCCCCGGTTGCAGCCAAGCGCCCTTGATCACAGGGTCGGTGGACATCGTGGCACAGGTGACGATATCGGCCATCTGAACAGCCTCTTGCAAGTTATCCGCGACCGATAGCTCGGGGATCTCCCTGGCCATCGCGTCCGCGTTGGCGGGTGTCCGGTTCCAGACCGTAAAGGATGCTTTCGGGAAAGCCGCGGCATAAGCGCCGTGTAGGGCGCGGCCCACTGTGCCAGCGCCCACAATCAGGATATTTTTGCTATCAGGGCGCGCAAGGCGCCGCGCCGCCAAAAGACTATCGCCAGCTGTTTTCCACTTGGTCACCAGATGGAAGTCGATAATTGCCTCAAGCGTACCGTCCGCATTGGAATAGAGGTTAACCCCGCCGTTGATCATCGGTGCGCCGCGCGACGGGTTTTCGGGAAACACCGTAGCTGTCTTGACCGCCATGCCAAGGCCGTCGATCCAAGCTGCGCGAGACAATAACGTATCTGGGTCGCGGTACAGAAACGTGTCGCCGATCTCTGCCTTAGGCAGTTCATGCCCTGCGGCCAATGTGTCGGTCAGGCCGATCCAGTCCAGCAAAGCCTCGCCTTCCTCAAAAGAGATGACGGGAACGCTCATGCGGCCTCATCCCTGCTGAGCAGCCCTTCGGACACAAGCCTGTCAGACCAACCCTGCGGGCCATCAAATAGATGTGTGCGCCATCCACGCGCCTCGGCCACTGCAATGTTATCGGCGCGATCATCCGTAAAAATCAGATTGGCCCCAGACAGGCCACTGGCGTCCTCAAGCATCTGATAGATCAACGGATCAGGCTTGATCACCTTCATGTGGCCAGAGATGAAATCGCGATCAAAATTGGAAAGAAAATCATAATATGTCGCTGCATGTGCATAGCTTTGAATGCCAAAGTTCGTCAGTGAAAAGACTGGGATACCCTTGGACTGCAAAGCCGCCATTAGACGCACAGAATGGTCTATGACGGGGCTGGCCATTTCGATCCACCGGTCGTGCCAAAGCCGGATTTCGCTGCGCCATTTCGGATAGGCATCAGCGGTAGCATAAATGGTTTCGGTGAAATGGTGGCCCATATCGACCTTGTCGTTCATCGCGTGCAAGTCTACGGTTTCGAACATGGCTCGGCGCCGATCTGGGCCAATGACGTTGTCAAAAAACCTTTCTGGTTGCCATTCGATCAGTACATTGCCGATATCGAATACAACGGCTTTAATGGTCATAATTTTGCAGCCCTCAATGTGCGTTCTAACGCGTCTAGAAAACGCGATCTGTCAGCTTTGGTAAAGCCTTTGCCGCCACCTTGGCGAAACGGATCTGCGGCGCGCAGGTCTGTCATCAGATCCCGTGTTGCAAGCACGTTGCCAATATTGGCGGCTGTTAGCGCCTCACCGTTGTGTTTAAGAACCGCTGCACCGGCTTCTATGCATTTGGCCGCAAGTGGGATATCACCTGTGATGACCACGTCGCCGGGGCCCGCGCGATCGGCGATCCACATGTCGGCGATGTCAGGCCCTTCGGACACAATGACCGTTTCGACCAGTGGGTTTTGTGACAGGCGCAAACCGCCATTTGACACCAGTTTCATCGCAATCCTGTGCCGTGTGGCGACCTTTTCCGCCTCAGCCTTGACCGGGCAGGCGTCGGCGTCGATGAATAGCGTGGTCATGTCTGAGGTGTCTCCGAATGAAAAATGACGTGTTCGCGCCCCGTATTTTATGCGCAGTAATCGCTGTGATCATATCTTGGCAGCTTGAAAAATATAGTTTTTGAAGACAGCCAGTGCGCTGCAATTTAATCCTAGGCGAGCAAGTGCTGAACGCTGCGTACCTATAGCTGCACTTTGCGATGGCAAAACATACATTGTCTGATGGAAGTTGTACAATTTTATCCTTGTTTGAAGCTAATGCGAGTTGGCCTTTGCGCCTTGGACAGGCTGCTGGAGCCTCCGGCGGGAGTTTATTTGGCAAGATGAAGTTGGATCAGCTGACCCACGCAATAACAGCCGTGAGTGTTACGACGCTGATCACGGTTGAAACGAGAATTGTTCCGGAAACGCGTTGTGGAGCTATCCCGTAATGTTGTGCAAGAATATAAATATTTCCGGCTACGGGCATCGCGGCACAAGCGATGACCATTGCACTGCTGAAGGCATCGACTTCAAAAAGATAGATTACCGAGATTGTAACCATTGCCGGGTGCAGGACCAATTTGCAAAAACTAAGCCAACCCGCGATCTGTATCCGCTCTGCTGACTTTGTGGCAAGAGATGCTCCTATTGCAAATAGGGCGCCGGGTGTTGCGGCCCCACCCAGAATGCTGAGAAAGTCGTTCATTGGCTCTGGGATCGGGATTCGTAGCGCTGACCAGATTAGGCCGAGGGTCATGGCTACGATCATCGGGTTGGTGATTAGCCCGCGGCCAATGGTGCGCAGGATCGACAGCTGCATGCGCCCGTCGCGGCCGATGGTGATCAGGGTCACGATCAGGCTGGAAAAAACGATGAGATCTGTTGCTAGGACCAGCATAACCGGCCCGATGGCGGCTGGGCCAAACAAGAGGCCCAGCATCGGCAAGCCCAAAAATCCGACATTTCCGATCACGGCGCATTGGGATTCTACTGCGTTCGTCTGCAAGTCCAGTTTGCGTATATAGCCGATGCTTGCCGCAAAACCGTAAACGAAGGCAGTTCCTAGCAGGTAGGCGAGTATCAGTTGGCCATCCCATATTTCGGCAAGAGGTAGGTTTGCAGCAAATCGAAAAATCATTGCTGAGAGTGCGAAATAGAAGACAAATTTCGTAAGATAGGCTGTCGCGTCTGCAGTGAAAAACCGGGTCCTACCGGCCCAGTACCCCAGGCCGATTAACGCAAAGAATGG
>Ga0206678_10001186_pt1 | contig 16921 bp, 17 predicted proteins | sample M180m12015metaG_FD_155453 | JGI IMG/M metagenome (GOLD analysis project Ga0206678, IMG submission 155453) | Ammonia-oxidizing marine archaeal communities from Monterey Bay, California, United States - M1 80m 12015 | ecosystem: Environmental > Aquatic > Marine > Intertidal zone | place: USA... | reverse complement strand
TAACATGGGTTTTCCATCTTCCAATACCATTTGTGCATCTTGTTTTACTTCTTTTGCAGTAATAGGAGCAAAGGTTTTATCATTAAAAATAACACAGTTTTGTAAAATCTCAATCAAGGAAGTCCCTCTATGTTCTTCTGCTTCAGTGAATATTTTTTGCATTAATTTCGGGTTGGTATCTACCACCCTTGCAAAGAACGATCCTTGTGCGCCAATTGCTAAATCAGAAGGGGAGAATGGCTCATCAGTAGTTCCGTGTGGGTTCGATTTTGTCTTGATTCCTTTTTTGGAAGTAGGCGAAAATTGTCCTTTTGTTAATCCGTAAATCTCATTATTAAAGAGTAAAATATTAATATCAATATTTCTTCTTAAGGCATGTATAAAATGATTTCCACCAATTGCAAGTGCATCTCCATCACCAGTAATTTGCCATACACTAAGCTTAGGATTAGCTAATTTTACTCCTGTAGCAAAAGCAGGGGCTCTACCGTGTATTGTATGAAAACCATAGGTATTCATGTAGTAAGGGAAACGAGAAGAACAACCAATTCCTGAAATGAAAACAAAGTCTTCCTTTTTTCTTTCCAAACCAGGCAATGCTTTTTGCATGGCTCTCAAAATTGCATAATCTCCACAACCAGGACACCATTTTACCTCTTGGTCACTCGTAAAATCTTTATTTGTTAAATGCTCCATATTATTTGGCTAATAAGGTTTTAAAATGAGCTTCTAGTTCGCTTGTTGTAAATGGGAACCCTTGTATTTTGTTGTACTGATTAAAAATAGTTCCTTGGAAATTCATTCTTAGGTAATTGGCAAACTGCCCAGAATTTAATTCGCACACCACAATCTTTTTATACTTACTTAATAAGGTGTCAATATTGTTTGGCAATGGATTTATATAGTTGAACTGGCACAAAGCAACCTTTTCGCCTTCATTCAGTAAATTATCTACTGCACTGTAAAGCGAACCGTGCGTTCCTCCCCAACCGATTACTAATAAATCCCCCTCTTCTTCACCAAATACTTCTTGCTCAGGAATAAGGTTGGCAATTCTTTTTATTTTTTCAGCCCTGAGGTAACACATTCTCTCATGGTTTTCTGCTTCATAGGATATGTTCCCTGTAATATCTTCTTTTTCCAGACCTCCTATCCTGTGCTCTAATCCTTTTGTGCCAGGCAATGCTATTTTCCTAGCCAATGTTTTTTCATCCCTTGCGTAAGGCTGATATTCTTCTCCTTCTACTGCAATACTAGGGATGATTTCAGGCATGTCCTTAGTTGATTTTATCTTCCAAGGCTCAGCTCCATTTCCTAAATATCCGTCAGAAAGTAAAACGACAGGCGTATTGTGTTCCAATGTTATTTTGGATGCCATGTATGCCCAATCAAAGCAATTTCCAGGAGTGGAACTTGCTAAAACTACTGAAGGACTTTCTCCATTTCTTCCGTAAAGTGCCTGCATTAAATCCGATTGTTCGGTTTTGGTTGGTAATCCTGTTGACGGCCCTCCTCTTTGTACATTAACTACAACAAGTGGTAATTCTGTCATTATAGCTAATCCTAACCCTTCTCCTTTTAGGGCTAGCCCAGGACCTGATGTTGTAGTGATTCCTAAGCTACCGGCAAAACTAGCACCAATAGCAGCACATACTCCTGCAATTTCATCTTCTGCTTGAAAAGTTTTAACCCCTAAATTTTTATGTTTTGCCAGCTCGTGTAAAATATCTGAAGCTGGTGTAATAGGGTACGATCCTAAAAATAATTCTTTATTTGCTCTTTCAGCAGCAGCTAAAAATCCCCAAGCAATAGCCTGGTTTCCCATTACATTCCTATAGGTTCCTGGCTTTAAGTTAGCCGAAAGCACTGTGTAGGATGAGGGTAATGCTTCAATAGTATCGGCAAAATTATATCCTGCATGCATTACCTTAATGTTGGCAGCAACTACCTCAGGTTTTTTCGCAAATTTCTTTTGTAAGAATTTTTCTGTTTGCTCCATTGGTCGGTTAAACATCCAATAAACAATTCCTAAAGCAAACATGTTTTTTGACCTTCCAATACTTTTTCCATCCAAACCAGAATCCTTCAAGGATTCCCTAGTAAGTTTAGTAATTGGCGCTTGTATAATATTGAATCCTTCAAAGGAATCATCCTCCAAAGGAGAGGTTTCATACCCTGCTTTTTCTAAATCCCTTTTTGTAAACGTATCAATATTTACAATGATAGTTCCTCCTTTTTTAATCCAGTTTTTGTTGGCTTTTAAGGCAGCAGGATTCATAGCAACCAATACATCAGCAATATCTCCTGGGGTATTAATGTCAATACGTCCAATATGAATTTGGAACCCTGAAACCCCAGCAACAGTACCTTGTGGAGCTCTAATCTCGGCAGGATAATCTGGGAAAGTAGCTAAATCATTTCCTAGCAGAGCTGAAGTATCGGTAAACTGAGTCCCAGTTAATTGCATTCCATCTCCTGAGTCACCAGCAAATTTGATGACAACTTTTTCTAAATCAACAACCTGAGTAGTTTTATCCATTATTTGTTTTTATCCAAAAATTAACGATAGCAAAAGTACGAACCTTAGGTATAAAATGAGTGAATTTCCTGGATTATTTTCCCCTCATTTAGAATAAGTATAAATTATTTTACTATGTTATTCCTATCAAAAAAAGCTATATTTTTGCAATCAGATAATTAATTAAAAAGAAAAAGATGGCAATTAAAATAACAGACGACTGTATCAATTGTGAGGCTTGCGAGCCAGAATGTCCTAATAATGCAATTTATGCTCCTGAAGAATCTTGGAAAATGTCAGATGGAACAAGTGTCGCAAACGATACTGAAAATGAAGCAGGATCAGATGATTTCTTTTATATAGCAACTGATAAATGTACAGAGTGTATAGGTTTTCATGAAGAACCTCAATGTGCTGCTGTTTGTCCTGTTGACTGTTGCGTTCCTGATGAAGATAATGTAGAGACTGAAGCAGACTTACAAACTAAAAAAGATATGTTACACGCTTAATAAATAAGCAATATTTATTTGAAAAAGGGAAGCGTTTGCTTCCCTTTTTTTATTCTGCAAAAAAGTACCTAAAGTCTATTGTAACAAAATTACCAAGCATATCAAAATAGAATTCTTCATCCGTATTGAATGCATTTGCATTGGTTTTATACTTTGGATAAACTCTCCCTATTACTTGCCAAGGATTATGTAGGCTAGCACCCAGATAATAATACCCTTTTTCCTCTGTTCTGTATTCCATTCCAATATTGGCAAGTAAGGCTCTATATCCTCCGCTTTTTCTGTATGTTTCTTGTAAGAAACTTCTGTTTTTTGTGCCATAGGAAAAAACATCTGAAGCCAATACATTATGTGAAATTCCAAAAGCAACATTCAGATACCAATATTCTGACGCACGCACATAAGTAAGTACTTGTATAGGAAATTCATACGAGCGCATATTAAAATTGGTAAAATCATCTAAACCAATTTCGCTATTGCTTATTGCTATTTTAAAATTTCTTTGTGTGTAATTTAATCCTGACTCTACCGAGAAAGTTTTGTTGATTTTGTGCCTAATTACCATCCCGAATGAGTTACTGTATTTAGGATTTAAGCTTAAGTTATAAGCTGCAGCACTCTTACTAATATCAGCAGCATTAAAATAGGCAGCAGGAATTATGGGTTTGTATTGTAAGCCAAATGTAGTTTTACTATTTTGAGATTTTGCACTAAAAGCAAAACAAAAAAATAGAAGGAAAAGAATCCTATTGTTCATTTGCACGAACCACAATGTTTGGGTCTATCTTTTGGTTAAGTAAACTTTCAATTCCACCTTTTAAAGTACTAGTAGAGGATGGACACCCACTGCAAGCTCCTTTTAAATTAACGATAACTACATCCCCAACATAGGAATGGAAAGTAATTGCCCCTCCATCTGACTCAACAGCTGGCTTTATATATTCATTCAATAAATCAATGATTGCTTCTTCTTTTTCAGTGAAACTAATCTTTTCTTCAACAACTTCTTTTTCTTTTACTTCTTCTTTTATGATTTCTTCTTCCGAAATATGTTCAGTATAATTCTTTAAACCTTCTTCATTTAAGAAATCAGCAATAAAAACACGCAACTGCATGGCAATCATATCCCATTCTACATTGTCAGTTTTTGCTATAGAAATAAAGTTTGAGCTCATGTACAAGCTCTTCACAAAAGGAAAATTAAATAAAGCCTTAGCTACAGAAATATCTTGTGCTTGTTCAGCTTTTGTTATCTCAATACTTTTGTCCACCAACATACGGTTGGCAACAAATTTCATTACTCCAGGATTTGGAGTGCTCTCGGCATAGATACTATAATTCATAATGTTTACTTTTGTGCAAAAATACAAACAAAAATAGTATGGCATTGATAAAAAGTGTAAAAGGTAAAAGTCCCGTTTTTGGCAAGGATGTGTACCTAGCAGAAAACGCAACTGTAGTAGGAGAGGTAACTATGGGCGATAATTGCAGTGTCTGGTTTTCAGCAATAGTTAGGGGAGATGTTAACTCTATTAAAATGGGAAATAAAGTAAACATTCAAGATGGTGCTGTAATTCATTGTACGTATCAAAAAGCAGCTACTATTCTAGGTAATAATGTGTCAGTTGGTCATAATGCTTTAGTACACGGTTGCACAATTCATGATAATGTACTTATTGGTATGGGGGCAATTGTAATGGATGGAGTAGTAGTGGAAAGCAATTCAATTATTGCAGCTGGAGCAGTGGTTTTGGAAGGAACGCATATTGAATCAGGAACAATTTATGCAGGAGTTCCAGCCAAAAAAGTAAAGGAGTTAAATGCCGAACAAACGGGTCGTTTAATTGAAGGGATATCCAATAACTATGTGATGTATTCTTCTTGGTTTAAGGACTAGATCCAGAGGTTTACTTCTTCTAATTTTAAATCTTCCTGAAAAAAGAATTTAGCACTTTTCTCAAAGGATTCTGTATAGTTGGAAACATAAAAATGATGTTCAGTCTCCTTGCTATTATTCAGTAAATCATTTTTTTCAAGTTGTTTTGCAATGTGTTCAGCTACTATGTTTGCTGAATCAATCACATTTACTTTTTCTTTGTAATAATCTTTTATCTCCTGATGAATTAAAGGATAGTGCGTACAAGCCAAAATCAAATGGTCAATTTCAGCTAGTTTTGGGTTCGATAAATAATTTGCAATAATGGTATGGCTAATATCTTCATTGATGAAACCTTCCTCAATCATAGGTGCTAAAAGGGGAGTGGCTAAAGATGAAACTTTGGCAGAATTACAAAGTACTTTTATTTCAGTTTCATAAATGTTAGATTGTATAGTTGCTTTTGTGCCAATTACACCAATATTATATTCTGCACATTGTTTTACTACTTCAGCTACTACAGGATTTATCACATTAAATACAGGAGTATTTTTAGCTAACTCTTTTACTGATTTGTACGCTACTGAAGATGCACTATTGCAAGCAATAATTATTGTTTTACATTCTTTTTCTAATAAGAATTGGGTAATTTTTTTACTGAAATTCTGAATGGCTGTCTTGGACTTTTCACCATAAGGCAAATGCTCAGTATCTCCAAAATAGATGATGTTCTCATTCGGTAGTTTTTCTTTTAAAGCATGAGCAATGGTAAGTCCACCAATGCCAGAATCAAATATACCAATAGGAGATTTTTTCATGAGATAAAGATATAAAAAAAGCACCTTATAAAGATGCTTTTTAAAATGATGGATTTAATCGTTTAAATTAAAGTCCTAATTTCTTTTTTACTAAGTTAAGTACATTTTCGCTATCCTTAGCGTAAAGGATTGAACCAATACTTTTATCAAAGATATAAGTGAAGTTTCCTTCTGTAGCAACATCTTCAATTGCTTGTCTTGCTTTTGCCAATATTGGCTCTAACAATTCTTGCTCTTTAGTTTGTAGTGACTGTTGTGCATTTTGTTGAAAAGCTTGAATTCTTTGTTCTAATCCTGTAATTTCAGCAATTTTATCTTGTTTTACTAAATCAGTATAAGTTGCTTCATTAGCTTGATACTCCTGTACACTTTGTTGGTATTCAGCTGTCATAGAACCTAATTGAGCTTCTAAACTTTTTGCAAAGTTTTGTACTTCAGTTTCTGCTGTTTTGCGTTCAGGCATTAATATTAAAAGTTCTTGTGAGTCAATGTATCCAAATTTGTTTTGAGCCATTGAGCTTAAAGTAAGTACACTTAAAAGTGCTAAAAAGGTAATTTTCTTCATTTTGTTGTTTTTTATTATTGTTTTAGTTGTTGTTTGTATTTATTGTTAGTAGCCCATTAAATCAAGTACCTTGTCGCTTTTGTCCAAGTTATTGTTTTTGTAAAGCATAATTAAATCACTTGAACTATCAAAAACGATAGCATATTTATTGTTAGCAGCTAATTGCTGAATAGCATCATATATTTTGTCTTGAATAGGCTTTATTAGCTCTTGCCTTTTTATATATAACTCTCCTTCAGGACCAAAGTATTTTTGTTGTAAATTTTTAGCTGCTGTTTCTTTTTTAATGATAGCATCTTCTCTTTTTACTTTCATATCATCAGTAAGTAAAACTTGCTCTTGCTGATAAGTACGATACATTTGTTCAACATCAGCATATTTGTTTTCTATTTCTTTTTGCCAATCAGCTGATAAGGCATCTAGTTTATCTTGTGCTTGTTTAAAATCAGGAATTTTATTAAGGATGTAATCAGTATCCACATAAGCAAATTTTTGTGCTTGTGTAGTTGTTGTTAAAAAACTAACAGCTAATATTAATAGTATCTTTTTCATTTTTCTAAATTTTAGTTTACAAACTTAATTAAAATTGTTGACCTATCGAGAAGTGGAACTGTCCTCCGTTAGCATCAGGCCTACCAGAAATGTCATCAAGCCCCCAACCATAGTCAAGTCCCATCATACCTATCATTGGTAGCATTATTCTTACTCCAAATCCTGCTGAACGCTTAACGCCAAAAGGATTAAAATTATCAAAATTATCCCATGCATTTCCTGCTTCTAAAAATCCTAAGGCATAAATTGTTGAACTAGGGTTTAAGCTTAAGGCATATCTCATCTCTGCAGTATATTTATTGTAAATAGTAGCTCCTGTTTGTGGGGAAATTGAGTTGTTGCTGTACCCCCTTAATGAAATTAGTTCTCTACCATCATACACCATCCCCATACCACTAAGGCCATCTCCACCTACATAGAATCTTTCGAAAGGCGCAACCCCTAAATTGTTATTGTAGGCTCCTAATAATCCCATTTCAATTTTTGTTGCTAAAACGAGTTTATCAGTAAATGCTGAATACCATGAGGATTTATATTTCCATTTATAATATTCAATAAATTTGTATTTTTCTTGGTCATTTAAAGTGCTGTAGTCATCAACTCCATCAAACATTGAATAAGGTGGAGTAACTTTTAAGCTCAATGAAAAATTAGACCCTCTTCTTGGGAAAATTAATTGGTCAACCGAATTCCTTCCTAATCGGATATTGTAATTTGCATTATTAGAAAATCCATCTTTAAAAGTGAAAAAGGATTGAGAGTTAATTAATTTATATTGTTGGAAATTAATTCCGTTATAGATTGTGAAATAGTCATCAGGGTATTTCAACCTTTTTCCTAAGCCAACCGTTAATCCTAATATTTCTATTGCCTCTCTATTGTCTCCATCTTGTCCGTTAGATGATACTGATTTATAAAGAGAAACAGTTAAGGCATTTGGTTTTTTACCTCCTAACCATGGTTCAGTAAATGAGATATTATAATTTTGGTAGTAGGCCCCATTAGATGATGCTGTTAATGCTAGTCTTTGCCCATCTCCAGAAGGAAGTGGTTTCCAACTTTTTCTGTTTAATATATTTTGAGTAGAGAAATTATCAAATACTAAATTTAAAGAACCTACTATTCTGTTTGCTCCCCAACCTCCCTGTAATTGAATTTGAGATGCTGATTTTTCTGCCAATACATAAGTAATGTCTACTTCATTTCTTGCAGGATCTGGTTCTACTTTTACATCAAATGCTTCTGGGTCAAAAAAGGCCATTTGTGATAATTCTCTTTGTGAACGCATAATGTCAGAACGCTTAAACAAATCTCCAGGACGAGTACGGATTTCACGCATAATCACATGGTCATTTGTTTTGGTATTCCCTTTAATCATTACTTTGTTTACTCGGGCTTGTTTTCCTTCATAAACTCTAATCTCAAGGTCAATATTTCTGTTATTGGCAGCCACTTCAACAGGTGTAGCGTTAAAGAATAAATATCCGTCATCTAAATAAAGTGAACTAATGTCATTTCCGTCAGGACTTCCAAATAAACGGGCATCTAAAATAGATTGATCAAATACATCTCCTTCTTTAATTCCTAATTGTAGTTTTAATTTTTCAGAAGAATAAACCTTATTTCCAACAAAATTAATTTTACCAAACTTATAAGGTTCTCCTTCATTAATCGTGATTTCAATACTTAAAGTATTGTCTTTATTAAGGTAAGTAGTGTCTTTTGTAATACGAGCATCTCTATATCCTACCTCATTGTATTTTGCTATAAGTTTCTCTTTGTCATCAGCATAGTTGCCGTCAATAAATTTCGAAACTTTAAAGATACGCCACCAGTTTTTGGCTTTTGTTTCTTTCATACTTTTCTTAACTTTCCTGTCGCTTAAAGCATATACAGTATCTTGGCGATTTAAGAATGTTTTGTTCGTATTGATAATCTTCCCTCTTCCGATTATTTTTATCTCCTTAATCTTAACTTTCTTACCTTTATTAATGTTGAAAATAAGGTTCTGAGAATTAACTGCTGAAGAATCGATTGTCGTTAAGTAACCCACTGTAACATTCAAAAGCCCTTTATTAATGTAGTACGTTTTAATGAGGTTAACGCTATTATTTATTATGTTTTGAGTAAGTATTTTCCCTCTCATTAACTTCAAATCTTCTTTTAAAGTAGTAATGTCAGATTTACTTATTTTCCCTTTAAATTTAAATTTGGATAAGCGACTATTCTCTACCAGATTGATGTTAAGGAAAACTGTATTTTCAACTATTTTATCAATCGTAATATTTACATCAGCAAATAAACCTTCCTTCCATAACTTCAGGATTGCTTGGCTAATATTATCACTAGGGATTTTAATCGTTTCTCCTACAGTTAATCCTGAGATAGTTATTAATGTGCTGTTGTTTAAATTATCGGCACCATTCACCATGATCCCGCCAATTTCATAGCTTTTTGGGCTAGAATAATCTATCTTTTCAGTAGTCTGTGCGCTAAGGTTTATGCTTAGGATGCTTAATAATATAAGTGCAAATTTTTTCAAAATTCTATTTTTGTAATTGTTCTGTTGTTTTTCCAAATCTTCTTTCTCTGTTTTGATAGTTTAATATCGCTTTGTATAAATCAGCCCTTCTAAAGTCAGGCCAAAGTGTATCTGTAAAATAGAGTTCGGAATAAGCAATTTGCCATAAAAGGAAATTACTTATTCTATATTCTCCACTTGTTCTTATGAGTAATTCAGGGTCAGGAACGCTTTTTGTAGTTAGATATTGCTGAAAAGTAGTTTCATTTATTTCTTCAGCTTTTTTTCCATCTTTAATGATGTTTTGTACTGCATTTAAGATTTCCCACCTACTACTATAACTTAATGCTAGCACCAAAGTCATGCGTGTATTATCCTTTGTTTTTTCTATTGCTTCTTGTAATTCTGTTTGAGCTTTTGAAGGTAGTTTCTCAATATCACCAATAGCACTCAATCGGATATTATTATCCATTAAGGTTTTAGTTTCTTTGTTAATTGCTGAAACTAAAAGGGTCATTAAAGCATTTACTTCTTTTTCAGGTCGATTCCAATTTTCAGTTGAAAAAGCATAAAGTGTAAGGTATTTAATGCCAATTTCAGCTGCTCCCTCAACAGTATCGCGTACTGCTTTTACACCATTTTTGTGTCCAAAAACTCTTAGTTTTCCTTTTGTTTTTGCCCATCTACCATTTCCGTCCATGGTAATGGCAATATGTGTTGGTAAGTTATTTTTATCTATTTCTTCCATAGAATTTTACTGAAATAGATTTTAGTAATCGCAACCTTTGGTATTATTACTAAGTTTGAATGAAAGTGTAACTCCAGCAAAAGAATACCAATCTTTTTTGGTTTCATCACCTCTTTGATCACCTGCAAACTGTGTTCCTGTAGGATCTGACATCTCATAAGTTTCATTAGATATATCTGCTATATTTGCGCCAACTCCCTCTGGATAAGTTGTACTTACATCATCTAAATAATCAGTAAATGTTTTACGTACGCCATATTCTAAAATAATATTGAAAGATGGGTTGATCGCAATTTTAAGTCCGCCACCAATAGGAATTGCAAATTGTGCTAAAGCGTATTTACTTCTATCTGGGAATGAAGTAGAACCTTGTCCTTCAGTTCCTAGGTCCTGTAAGTTTACCCATTGTCCATCTTTATTTTCTGCCTGCGGATTAAAATGAAAGAAAGATAATCCAGTATATACAAATGGAGTCCAAGTATAAAGTGCATTACCACTTTCATAAGGTAAGAAGTTGAATTCAATTTGTCCTGAAAGTTCAAAAACAGGACTTCTGAAATGTAATTGTCTATCTATAGCTATGGTGTCAGTAGGGTCGTCCTTGTCGTCAGCAGCTAAGTTTAAGTACATTAATTCAGCTTTATATGAAAACCGTCTATCTATATTTTTTCTAACAACTACTCCTCCCATTGCTTTTGAGCTGTTAAAATGTGTTGTATTCAAATCTCCTAAGTAGTAAGAAACCCCTCCCATAAAGCCAACTTCAGTGTTTTCTTTATATTGAGCGTTTGCATTAAATCCTAGTGCAATAAAAGCAACTAGGATAAGAAGTGTTTTAATCTTTTGAACAGGTAAAATATAACTTTTCATAATCATGATTTATCAATAATTTGCAAATATACTTATTCTGAGGGTTTAAGGTAGAATTCTTAGCTTCTTTTATCCAATCCCCACATTAGCTTATGCCTTATGGTTGTTGTAAAAGAATTGTTTTGTGGCTGTATAAGTTTTGTTTTGAAACCTGCCTTTTTTATGGTTAGCTCCGTTTCAGCATCAAAGGCTCTTGATCTAGAATCTAACGACACAAGTGCTAGTTGATCTCTATCTTCTACTTTGAGTTTGATTACACTGTTGTCGTCAATAACGATAGGACGGACATTTAAATTATGAGGTGCATTCGGAGTGATAATAATGTTATTTGTTCCTGGCATAATAATAGGACCTCCACAACTTAAGGAATATCCTGTGGAACCTGTTGGGGTGGAAACCACTAATCCATCCGCCCAATAAGTATTTAGAAATTCATCATCAACAAAAGCATCAATTCGAATCATTGATGAAGTATCTTTTTTAGAAACAGCTACCTCATTAAGTGCAAAGTTTTTTTCTTTAAATAATTTTTTATTCGTGCTTAATTCAAGTAAAGTACGCTCATTAATTGTGTAGTTTCCTTTTAGAATATCCGTTATTGCATCATCAATTTGGTCGGCTGAAATACTAGATATAAAGCCAAGCCTTCCTGTATTAATCCCTAAAATAGGAACGCCAGTTTCGCGCACATAAGTTACTGCTTTTAGTAGCGTTCCATCTCCACCAATACTGAATAAAAAATCAGCTTTATTTTTTAAGGTTTCATAGCTATTAAAGGTAGTAATGCTTTTGTTAAAACGAATATTATTTTTCAGAAATACACTGAATTCTTCCTCAATAATAAAGTTAATGTGTTCAGCTTCTAATTTTTTGATTAGGTGCTGAATATATTTGCTGAAATGTTCAGGATATGGACTTCCAAAAATTGCAATTGTCATAATATTAGTTTTTTATCAAAACGGACTTGAGAAGTGTAAAAATACTCCTTTTTCTCCTAATGCGTTTACTGAATACTCAATTCTTAATAATTTATCGTAATAAGTTACATAATCAAGGGCTATTCCTTTTCCCCACAATAACGAATTATTAAGTGAGTTTCCTCCTTTATTTTGGCTGTTTATGACATATCCTAAATCAGAAAAAACTCCTAAATAAAGTGAGTAATGGGACTTGTTAAACTGCTTCATTTTCACATAAGGAATATCAAAAGTTGTCTTTTCAATTAGGGCGTATTTTACAGCTGTTTTGGATAGCCAATAGCTTTGTCCGTCCACTACATAATATTCATAACCTCTCACATAATCCTGATAGCCTAAGGCTTTTTGTATGAAATAAGGTTGCTCTCCTTCAGTGCTGTATTTTGCTTTAAAGCTAGACCCAATATAAAAACGCTTGAGTGGTTCAGTATGTTTTTCTGCCTTAGTTGTAAAAGTAAAATGATGCACGTCAGCTGAAGAAGAAAAGTATTTTTTGACTGCAAAATTTAGCGCATATCCATGTAAAGGGTAGATGCTGTAATCCCTTTTTTCATGTTCCAGCAAGTAGCTTACATTAAATAAATCAGCAGTGGTATTACTATTTCCTAGATAATTAGGATTAAGGATTGCTATAGAATCATCAATAGTTGACTTAAGATATGTGAATTTTAACTTGTGTTTTTGATGGATATTATTTCGGTATACAATTTCGGTATTTAAATCATAATCAATACTGCTGTAATTGTCATTTTCAAAGTATTGTAAATTGTTATCTTTGGTAGCGTAATGAGTTTTCTTTCTTCTGAAAAATTGCAGGTTTGTATTGATTCCTATTGTTTTATTTTTGTTGAAATATGGCACTTCATACGCCAACAAATAATGTTCTTTAAACCCTTTTCGTACTTTTAATTTTAGGAGTTCATTTCTTCCTCTAAAATTTTCCCAGTTAAAATATATTCCATAGTTCAAGCGAGAAAAATCAGAATAATTATTGTCAGCAAATTCTTGCCACCAAGTATTAAAATTACGTTCAGAAATTTCGAATACTGGGTAGGGCCAGATGTACCATTTTTCGGTTACATCAATAGTAATTTGTGCCGTATTATTTTTTTCGATTTTATTTATCTCTACAAAATTAAAGAGTTTTAAATTGATTAGATTTTCTTTACTTTCTTCAATTAATTTGGATAAATTTTCTTGTGTATACTTTTTGCTTTCTTCAAAAGAAAGCTCTCTTAAAATAATGTCCTTTTGTGTTTTGATATTCCCCTTTATGCTAATAGAGCCAACTGTAATTTGGGCTTGTGCTATTTGAGTAGAAAATAACAATAAGAGTAAAAATAAAAGGTTTTTCATTTTAAGGATTTAAAAATCGCATTAAAGATTCATATCTTTCTAAGAAGTCATCCTCATGAGTATCTCTATTGTAGGATGCTGTGATTGTATAATCAAAGCGTTCAAAATCTTTTACTATTGCTGTAATATCCACTTTATTTAGCTTTAAGGTAAGTTCCAACATTTGTGCATTTGGTATGGAGGTAATATATGAACTCAGAATTTTTGTATTATTTGATTCAATAATACTAGAGATCTCACTCATTGAATAATCATTTTCTTTCATTTTCAGCACAATCATTCCTCCAATACTTTGCACTCCCGTACTTTTTGCAACTGTGTATAGTAATTTCCGATTAGTAATTGCTCCTAAATAGTGTTTTTCTTCATCTAAAACAGGTATTATACTTAGGTTATTGAGTTCTACCGTTTGTAAAATATTAAATAAATGTTGCGAGCCAATTACGGATGGTGCAGCAAGTTCAGCTAAATGTTCGTCAATAAATTCATCTGTTTTATCCCAACTTAAAATTTCTTTTTCGGATAATATCCCTAGGTAAAAAGAGTTTCTTACAACTGCCAAATGATTAACTCTTAAGTCATCCATTAAAGATAATGCTTTATCTCCATCATCATCAGGATGTAGTGTAACTAGAGAAGATGAAATTAATTTGCTTGCTTGCATAGGGCAAACATACTATTTTTTACTTTTGTAGCCTATGACAAAACTCAGTGTAAATATAAATAAGATAGCAACTATCCGAAATGCTAGAGGGGGAACTTCTCCTTCAGTGCTTGAAGCGGCCATTAACTGCCAAAAATTTGGAGCGGATGGAATCACTATTCACCCAAGGCCAGATGAACGACATATTACAAGGAAGGATGTACATGACATTAAACCAATAATAACTACAGAATATAATATTGAGGGTTACCCTTCAGTTGATTTTATTAAAATGGTAATTGCTGTAAAGCCTGAGCAAGTTACTTTGGTTCCTGACGGGCCAAATGTGATTACCTCCTGTGCAGGTTGGGACACGATAAAATTTCAGGATTATTTGAAAGAGATTGTTTCAGAATTTAAAGAACACGGTATCCGAACCTCTATTTTTGTTGATCCTAAATTGGAATTGATTGAAGGAGCAAAATTATGTGGTACGGATAGGATAGAATTGTATACTGAAGACTATGCTACAAATTATGCTGAGGATAGAGAAAAAGCAATTGCTCCTTATGTTTTGTGTGCAAAAAAAGCATCCGAACTAGGTTTGGGTATAAATGCTGGGCACGATTTGAGTTTAGAAAATTTGGCTTATTTTGCAAAAGAAATTCCAAATTTGGATGAAGTTTCTATTGGTCATGCGCTTATTAGTGATGCTCTTTATTTGGGATTAGAAAATACTATACAAATGTACAAACGACTATTGTAAATGAAATTACATTCAAAAATATATGGAGATAAAGGGCAGGATTTAATTGTAATTCATGGGCTATTTGGCATGAGTGATAATTGGAATACTCTTGGTAAAAAGTTTGCTAAGTATTGCAAGGTGCATTTAATTGATTTGAGAAATCATGGAAGATCGCCACACTCCACTGAGTTTAATTATGAAGTAATGTGTGAGGATTTGCTAGAATATATGGAAGATAATGCGATTGAAAATCCTGTTATTTTAGGGCATTCCTTAGGTGGAAAAGTAGCCATGAAATTTGCTTTTACTCACCCTGATAAATTAGAGAAATTGATAGTGGCCGATATTTCTCCTAGGAAATACAATACTGACTTCCATGAAAACCTGTTGGCGACTTTATACAAATTGCCATTGGATGATTTTAACAAAAGGGAAGAAGTAGATGCTGCACTTTTTGTTTTTCTGGAAGATAGGGGTATTCGTTTGTTCTTGATGAAAAACCTGTACAGAAATGAAAACAAGGAATTTGCATGGAGATTTAATATAGATGTCCTTTTGGAGAAAGTAAGTAATATACAAGAGGCAGATTTTGTAAAAGGAATTAGTGATGTACCGACTCATTTTATAAGAGGCGGGAACTCAAATTATATAACAACTGAAGACGAACTAATTATAAATAAACACTTTTCTGATTTTAGTATTTGTACGATTGATGGGGCAGGACATTGGCTGCATGCAGAAAATCCTGAAAGATTCTATTCTGAGGTTATGGGATTCTGTTTAATGTAAAATCAACCTATAAGTTTAGGTAAGTCAGTTACGTTAGAATAGCACCTTAAAATCTAATAATCTGCCCTTCTTTCGCCAGATTAAATCCCTTTTCAAAAACTTCTTCTTGGGCAGTACTCCCCTCTTGTAATAAAGGATTGGTATGGTTAAAATGTATGAAATGTACTTTTTGTTTGTCTTTTTCAGAAAGCTCAGAAAATAACTCCATACTTTCTTGCACAAATGGATGAGGAATTTCACTCATATCTCTTTTCAACTCTCCGTTTTTATAAAAGGTAGCATCCAAAAAAGCATAGTCTACCTTTTTAATAAGTTCTGTTATATTCGTTTCCCACTTTTCCCATTTGTCAATATCCGGAATAAAAATTAAGGATTTGTTATTTATCGTAATTTCATAACCAACTGTTTCCGAAAATTCATCTCTATGAGGCACCAAAAAAGGTTTTATTTTTATTCTTTCATTCAAACTCAAAGTAGAATCTGATTTTAGCGCTTTAATATTGATGTTTTCTAATTTTACCAATTGGCTCCATGGTCCGTTTTCTTCCAAGAAAGTTTTCATTTTTGGCATTGCAAAAACTGGCAAATTATCAGTTCCCATTACTTCCCTGCCAAAATGCATTAAGCCTGTATAATGCCCCATGTGGGCATGAGTTAATAAAATACCATCTAGTTTTTCAGTTCCTGTTTTTTGCTTTAAGAGTTGCAATTGCTCTTTGATATTTGGAGTAGCGTCAATAATCCATTGCTCATTTGTAGTAGGATCAACTATGGCCAAACAAGAAGTAGTTCTTTTAAGTTCAGGATTATCCCAAGCCTGCTTACAACATTCTTTTTTGCAATTCATTTGCGGATATCCTGCATCTTGTGCAACCCCCAAAACCATAATATAAGGAGTTTTTGGTGTATTTTCTGCTGGCTGACTGCAAGCAAAAGAAAATAGTATAATTAAATAAATTAAATTTCTCATTTTATAATTTTTTCAAAACAATAATATTTGTCTTTTTCGGGCTTTAAATCTATTGTGCCGAGTTCTGTATATCCAAGCCTTCTGTAAAATTCCATTGCTTTTGGATTTCCAGAATAGGTATCCAATCTTATGGATTGATATCCTTCTTCTGCAACAACCTCTTCCACAAATAACATCAGTTCTTTCCCAATTCCATCTCCCCATTTTTCTTCAACTACCGCTAACCTGTGGACAACTAAAAACTGATTTGTTTTATCTGCCCAGTCAATAGTTAAATAGGTTTTATCTTGATTTTCATCAATATTAATTCCTCCAATTATTTCTCCATTTTCTTCTGCTACAAAGTAAGTTCTTGCTTTCAAGTCAGCTATAATTACATCAACATTTGGGTAGCTTGAATCCCATTGATCTATCCCGTTTTTAAGCATCCCGTTAACACAGGAATTATACATTAACATTAT
>Ga0206678_10001182_pt1 | contig 16949 bp, 19 predicted proteins | sample M180m12015metaG_FD_155453 | JGI IMG/M metagenome (GOLD analysis project Ga0206678, IMG submission 155453) | Ammonia-oxidizing marine archaeal communities from Monterey Bay, California, United States - M1 80m 12015 | ecosystem: Environmental > Aquatic > Marine > Intertidal zone | place: USA... | reverse complement strand
ATTGGGAAAGAAAATATTATTCACTCAGGATCGGTAATTGGTTCTGATGGTTTCGGATTTGCTCCAAATTCTGGAGGAGAGTTTACTAAAATTCAGCAAATTGGAAATGTTGTAACTCATGAAAATGTGGAAATTGGATCTAATACAACTATTGACAGAGCAACAATGGGGTCTACAATTATTCATAAAGGAGCAAAATTAGATAACCAAATTCAGATTGGTCATAATGTTGTTATAGGAGAGAATACTGTGATCGCAGGTTTAGTTGGAATTGCAGGTAGTACAAAAATTGGAAAAAATTGTCTTATTGGAGGTTCTACTGGTATTGCAGGACATCTGAAAATAGGAGATAATGTTAGAGTTGCCGGACATACTGGAGTTGGATCTAACATTAAAGATGGAGAAACCATACAGGGACCTTACGCTTTTAATCAGAAAGATTTTTTAAGATCATATATTATCTTTAAAAGATTACCACAAATGTATGAAACACTACAAAACATTAAAAAATCTTTAGATAATTAATGGAAAAGCAAAGAACAATTAAGAGGTCAGTTTCTTTTTCAGGAAAAGGAATACATACAGGAATTTTCTCTAACATTACTTTAAAACCTGCAACAGAAAATAAAGGAATTGTTTTTGTCAGAACAGATAAAGATAATTTTGAAATCCCAGCAGATATTACATATATTGTTTCTACTGAGAGAAGTACAAATTTAGGAATTAAAGGTGTTGAAGTAAAAACTATTGAACATTTACTTGCTGCAATCACTGCTAATAATATTGATAATTTAATTATTGAGATTGATAATGTAGAAGTTCCTATTTTAGATGGTAGTGCAAAAGAGTTCTCTGATAAGATTTCTGAGGTTGGTACAGTTAAACAAAAGAGTTTCCAAAAAACCTATAAAGTTAAGAGAGAAATAAGATATTTTGATGAAGAATCAGGAACAGAAATAATCGCAATTCCATCTGATAATTTTTCAATTGAAACAACAATTAATTATAATTCTGAAGCTTTAGGAATTCAGAAAGCAGAATTAAATAATCTGGATGAATTTAATATCGAAATCGCTCCTTCAAGAACTTTCTGTTTTTTAGAGGAATTAGAGGAATTATTAGACAATAACCTTATAAAGGGTGGAGATATAAATAATGCAATTGTTATTGTTGAAAATGAGTTAGATACAACAAAACTTAGTAATTTAGCAACTCTATTCGGAAAAAAAAATATTAGTGTAAGTTCTGATGGAATTTTAAGTAATTTAAAATTAAGATATAAGAATGAAACTGCAAGACATAAATTATTAGATGTAATTGGAGACCTTTCCTTGTGTGGATATAAAATTAAAGGTAAAATAATCACCACAAAACCAGGACATTTACATAATACAAATTTTGCAAAAAAAATAAAAGATATAATAATTAAAGATATGAAAACCACTGAACCACATGTCAATTTTGATGAAAAACCAATTTACGACAGAGAACAAATTAAAGAAATTCTTCCACATAGAGATCCATTTCTTTTTATTGATGAAATTAGAGATTTAGGAGATGATTTTATTGTAGGAACAAAATTTGTAAAAGAAGAGGAAGATTACTTTAAAGGTCATTTCCCTGGAGCACCTGTTATGCCGGGAGTTTTACAATTAGAAACAATGGCACAAGCAGGAGGAGTTTTAATTCTAAATACTGTTGAGGATCCGGAAAATTATTTAGCATATTTCATGAAAATTGATAATGCCAAATTCAAACAAAAAGTTGTACCTGGAGACACTATAATATTTAAACTAGAGTTAATATCTCCAATCAGAAGAGGACTTTGTCATATGCACGGAACAGGATTTGTTAATGGAAAAATTGTAGTAGAAGCAGATCTTTTAGCACAAATAGCAAAAAAACAATAAATGCATCAACCACTTTCATATGTACACTCAGGAGCGAAGATTGATAAATCTGTAGTAATTGAACCATTCGTAACAATAGAAAACAATGTTGTTATCGGTAAAGGAACTTGGATTGGGTCGAATGTAACAATAATGGAAGGAGCTAGAATTGGTGAAAATTGTAGGGTTTTTCCAGGAGCAGTTATTTCTGCAATACCTCAAGATTTAAAATTTAAAGGAGAAGATTCTATTGTTGAAATAGGAAACAATACAACCGTTAGAGAATGCGCTACTATTAATAGAGGAACTTCTGTTACAGGAAAAACAATTGTCGGAGAAAACTGTTTAATCATGGCTTATTCGCATGTAGCTCATGATTGTAATATTGGTAATAATTGTGTTATTGTAAATGGAGTTGCTTTAGGTGGTCATGTTACAATAGGTGATTACGCTATTTTAGGAGGGAACTCTGCTGTACATCAGTTTGTTACAATTGGTAAACATTCTATGATTTCTGGAGGATCTCTTGTCAGAAAAGATATTCCACCTTATGTAAAAGCTGCCAGAGAACCACTTTCTTATATTGGTGTTAATTCAATAGGATTAAGAAGAAGAGGATTTGCAGAAGAAAAAATAACAGAAATACAAAATATTTACAGAATTCTTTTTCAGAAGAATAATAATAACACACAAGCTGTCATAAAAATGGAAGCTGAATTAGATTCCTCACCTGAAAGAGACCAGATAATCTCTTTTGTCAGAAACTCTGGGAGAGGAATCATGAAAGGATATAAACAAAACTAAACAATATGGCAACAACAGCAGATTTTAGAAATGGACTATGTTTTAATTATAATGGAGACCCTTGGAAGATTGAATCTTTTCTTCATGTAAAACCAGGAAAAGGACCTGCATTTGTAAGAACTAAAATCAGGAACTTAAACACTGGAAGATTATTAGAAAACACTTTTACTTCTGGAGTTAAAATAGATGTAATTAGAGTCGAAAACAGAAAATATCAATTCTTATATGCTGAAGGAAATGACTATCATATGATGAACAATGATGATTATGAACAAATTATGATGCAGAAAGATTTTATTGAAAATGTTCAGTTTTTAAAGGAAGGTGAAAATGTAGAAGTTTTATTTCATGCAGATGAAGGAATGCCTCTTTCAGCTCAAGTTCCATCACATGTTTATTTAACAATTACTCATAGCGATCCTGGAGTAAAAGGTAATACAGCAACAAATGCTACAAAACCTGCAACAACAGAAACAGGAGCAAGTATAAATGTTCCTCTTTTTATAAATGAAGGTGATAAAATAAAAATTGACACATCAAACGGATCTTATATTGAAAGAGTAAAAGAATAAAATGATAAAAAAACATAATTTTTCTGCAGGGCCATGTGTATTACCAAAAGATGTAATACAAAAAGCATCAGAATCAATAATGAATTTTAATAATAATAGTCTTTCATTAATTGAAATCTCACATAGAAGCAAACCATTTGTAGATGTAATGGAGAAAGCAAGAAGTTTAGTTAAAGAACTTTTAGAAATTCCTGAAGGATATTCTGTTTTGTTTTTGCAAGGTGGTGCTAGTTTGGAATTTTTGATGGTTCCTTTAAATTTAATGAAAAAAGAAAACGGAAAAGCGGCTTACACTAATACAGGAACTTGGGCAAAAAAATCAATAACTGAAGCAAAAAGTTTAGGAGAAGTTATTGTTGTAGGTGATTCTTCTGATAAAAATTATAACTACATTCCAAAAGGGTATAAAATACCTAAAGATGTTGATTATTTCCATTGTACATCAAACAATACTATTTTCGGAACTCAAATAAAAGATTTTCCAGAAGTCCCCTCTTTAATGGTTTGTGATATGAGTTCGGATATTTTTAGTAGAAAAATTGATGTAAGTAAATTTGATTTAATTTATGCAGGAGCTCAGAAAAATATGGGACCAGCAGGTACAACTCTTGTTATTGTAAAAGATGAAATTCTTGGGAAAACAGGAAGAAACATTTCAACAATGCTAGATTATAATACTCATATTTCTAAAGACAGTATGTTTAACACTCCACCTGTTTTTGCAATCTATGTTTCTATGCTTACTCTTCAATGGTTAAAAGATCATGGAGGGTTGGATTGGATTGAAGAAATCAATAAACAAAAAGCAGAATTACTTTATAACGAAATTGACAGAAATCCACTTTTTGAAGGAGTAGCTAATAATGAAGACAGGTCCTTTATGAATGTTACTTTTACTTTAACGGATCAAACTAAATCTGAACAATTTGATCAGATGTGGGTTGCAGCAGGAATAAACGGATTAATAGGACATAGGTCCGTTGGTGGGTACAGAGCTTCTATTTACAATGCACTTACATTAGAAAGTGTAAATGTTTTAGTTGAAACTATGAAAAAACTCGAAAAAATATAAAATGACTAAAATTTTAGCAAATGATGGAATTTCTAATTCTGGTATTACTGCATTAGAATCAAAAGGATTTGAAGTAGTTACTGAAAAAGTAGCTAAAGAGGATTTAATATCTACAATTAATTCTGAAAATTATGAAGTCCTTCTGGTTAGGAGTGCTACTACTGCCAGAAAAGAACTAATTGACGCTTGTCCTAATTTAAAAATTATAGGAAGAGGTGGTGTAGGTATGGACAATATTGATGTTGAATATGCTAAAGAAAAAGGATTAGAGGTTTATAACACTCCAGCAGCTTCATCTGCCTCAGTTGCAGAACTTGTTTTTGCACATTTATCAGGGATGGTCCGTTTTCTACACGAATCGAACAGACAAATGCCTTTAGAAGGAGATTCGAATTTTAAAGATTTAAAGAAAGCTTTTGCAGGAGGAATAGAACTTGCTGGAAAAACTTTAGGTATTATTGGTTTTGGTAGAATTGGACAAGAAGTTGCAAAAAGAGCTATAGGTCTCGGTATGAATGTTTTAGCTCATGACAAAAATATTACAGAAGCTAATATCACATTAAATTTCTTTAATGGTGATAAAAAAACATTCTCACTAGAAACTACATCTTTGGAGGATGTTTTAGAAGGGTCTGATTTTGTAACATTACATATACCAAAAACAGGAGAAAAAGCAGTGATTGGTGCAGAAGAAATTGGACTTATGAAAACAGGAGCTGGAATTATTAATACCGCCAGAGGAGGTGTTATTGATGAAGATGCTTTAATGTTCTCTCTTGACAAAGGAAAATTATCTTATGCCGCACTTGATGTTTTTGAAAATGAACCAACACCAAGCATGCATCTTCTAATGAATCATAGTATTTCTTTAACTCCACATATTGGAGCTGCTACCCAAGAAGCTCAAGACAGGATAGGAACGGAACTTGCAGAAAAAATAATTGCTTATTTCAAAAAGTAAACAATGGCAAAAATCAGACCATTTAAAGCTATTAGACCAACAAGAGACAAAGCAAACCTTGTAGCTTCCAGATCTTATTTAAGTTATTCTGATGAGTCGTTAAAAGAAAAATTAGACAATAATCCTTTTACTTTTTTACACATTATAAATCCTGATTATAATCAGAAGAAGAAAAATAATGGTATTGATAAATTTGATCTGGTAAAAGGCAAGTTTAACACTTTTGTAAGTGATAAAACTCTCTTTCAAGAGGAAAAAGAAAGTATCTACATATATCAGCAAATAAAGGAAGATGTTACTTTTACCGGATTTATTGCTGCTACTTCAGTAGATGACTATTTGGATGGAAAAATAAAAATACACGAACAGACTCTTACAAATAGAGAAGAAATGTTCAAAAACTATCTGCAAACTACAGGATTTAATGCTGAACCTGTTCTACTTACTTATTCAGATAATTCTGTTATTTCTGGTCTTATTTCTGAAAAAATAAAAAACAGAGCAGAATACGAATTTACTACAACAAATAAAGTCTGTCATAAATTATGGGTTGTAAATAATTCAGATGAAATTAAAGTTATGGTTTCAGAATTTAATAAAATTAATAAAATTTATATAGCGGATGGACACCACCGTTCTGCTTCTTCTGCTCTTCTTTGTCAGAATATAAGAAAAGAAAATACAGAGTTTAATCCGGAAGATAATTTCAACTTTTTTATGAGTTATTTTATTGAAGAAAGCCAGTTAAGAATAATAAACTTTAACAGATTAATAAAACATACAAACGGACAAACTGCAAATGAGCTAATCTATAAAATTGAAGGATCCTATTCTGTAAAAAAGATGGGAAAGGAAATCTACTCCCCTACTTTAAAAAATGAAATAAGTATGTATTTCGGAGGGAATTGGTATTCCTTAATTGCACATTCCAAAAAGTATAATTCTACTTCCGAAAGTTTAGATCCATCCATCTTATCTGAAAGTATATTATCTCCTATTTTAGGAATTGCAGATGAAAAAACGGACTCAAATATTAGTTTCTATGATGGTACTATTCCTTTAGATGAACTAAGAAAGAAGGTAGATAATCAGGAATATTCAATTGCATTTATTTTAAAACCAATTGATATAGAATCTTTAAAAAAAGTTGCTGATAATAACGAAATAATGCCTCCTAAAAGTACTTATATCGAACCAAAACTAAGGTCAGGATTAACTATCTACAAACTAGACTAATGGGTATTTCTGAAAATATTCAGAAGATTAAGTCTGAAATTCCTGTTGAAGTTAAATTAGTAGCGGTATCTAAAACAAAACCAATTTCTGACATACTTAAAGCTTATGATTCTGGTCAAAGAATATTTGGTGAAAATAAAGTGCAGGAATTAACAGAAAAACACACAAAACTACCAAAAGACATAAAGTGGCATATGATTGGACATTTACAGACAAATAAAGTTAAATATATTGCTCCTTTTGTAAATTTAATACATGCATTAGATTCTGAAAAACTACTAAAAGAAATAGATAAAAGAGCAAAACAACACGATAGAAAAATTGATTGCTTGTTACAAGTTCATATTGCAAAAGAGGAACATAAATTTGGGATAGTTCCGTCTGAGGTTTCAGAATTTATTGAAAATTCAGAAAAATATAAAAATGTAAATATTATCGGACTTATGGGAATGGCTACTTTTACCTCTGATAAAGTACAAATTGAATCAGAATTTACAGAATTAAATACTTTATTTTCTAATTTTGACAAATTAAAAGTACTTTCAATGGGTATGAGTGGAGATTATAAAATAGCAATTGAGAGTGGAAGTACAATGGTTAGAGTTGGAAGCACTATATTTGGAAACAGAAATTATTAAACTAGAAAATGAGTAAAAAAGTTATATATACATTAAAAGCACCACAAGCAATCGGTCCTTATAGCCAAGCAATCATGTCAGAAAATACACTTTATTGTTCCGGTCAAATTGCTATAAATCCTGAAAACGGAGAATTAGTTTTAGAGAATATAACAAAGGAAACTACACAAGTTATGAAAAATATTTCAGAAGTTTTAAAAGCTGTAAAAATGGATTTTAGTAATGTTGTAAAATGTTCTATTTTCATGAAAGACATGGAGCAATACTCAAAGATAAATGATGTATACGCCAAGTATTTCACTGACAATCCTCCTGCCAGAGAAGCTGTACAAGTTTCTGTTTTACCATTAAATGTGAATGTTGAGATTTCAGTAATTGCTGTGAAATAAATGGACCTATTTAAGGAAATAATAAAAGGAAATAAAGTAGCTCTGGCAAAGGGTATTACTCTTTTAGAAAGTTCCTTAAGTTCGGATACACTATTAGCACAAAAACTACTTGAAAATTGTTTGCCAGAAAGTGGAAACTCCATCAGAATTGGAATTACAGGAGTTCCTGGTGTTGGAAAAAGTACTTTTATCGAATCCTTTGGGAAACTTTTAACTAATAAAGGACACAAAGTTGCAGTACTTGCTATTGATCCTACATCTGAAAAAACTTTTGGCAGTATTTTAGGAGATAAAAGTAGAATGCATCAACTTTCTGTTGATGAAAATGCATTTATTCGTCCCTCTCCTTCTGCAGGAACTTTAGGTGGAGTAGCTAGTAAAACTAAAGATAGTATCGTGCTTTGTGAAGCTGCAGGATTTGATATTATTTTAGTAGAAACAGTTGGTGTTGGTCAGTCAGAAACTACCGTAAGTAATATTTGCGATTTCTTTTTACTCCTGATGCTTGCGGGAGCAGGAGATGATTTACAAGGAATAAAAAGAGGAATAATGGAACTTGCTGATATTATTGTAATCAGTAAGGCAGAAGGAGACAATTTGCAAAAATCCAAAAACGCAAAACAAGAATACCAAAGAGCTTTACATCTTTTTCCTGCAATGGAAAATGGTTGGACTCCCAAAGTCTCTGTTTGTTCTGCATTAGAAAACACAGGTATTTCAGAAATTTGGGAAGTAATTAAGGAATATAATTCAAAGATGGATGCATCTAATTGGAAAAGAGAAAGAAGAGAAAGACAAAACATCTACTTTTTACACCACACAATAAAAGAAGAATTAGGAAACAAAAAATACAATTCTCTTAAATCAGAAGGAAAACTAGATGTTTTGGAAACAAAATTATCAGAAGGAAAAACTATTTTTCAGATTATTGAAAAAATTTAATTAATATTTCTTTTCATTAATAAAACAAATACATCTTTTCTTTTTTCTTCCATTTTGTTTGACTTCTGTAATCTACAAAATATATTTTCACATCAGCTTGGCTAGCATAATCAGTAAAAAATATTTTTTTATCTGCTTGTGATGAGTAATCTACAAAAAACCAATTACCATCATTCTTCCCTGCTTGTGATGAATAATCTACTTTATAAACACATAAATCTGCCTGACTTTCATAGTCAACAACAAAAACTTTTATATCAGCCTGGCTAGAGTATTCTACTGAATAAACTTTTTGAGCAGAAACGCTAATTGTAAGAAAAGTTAAAACAATTATTAAAGGTATATTTTTCATAGTCTTTATATTTAAATGAATTTTCAAATATAATAAAATTAGTAAGATTTGTTATTCTGTTTACTACATAAAAAATAAGTATATTTGTCAGCTGAAAAACGAAAAAACAAAAAATGACAAAAGTTTCTGATAGATTAAATCGATTATCCGAATCTGCAACTCTGGCAATGGCAAGAATGAGTAGAGAATTAAAAGCAGAGGGTAAAGATGTAATACCTCTAAGTTTAGGAGAACCAGATTTTGACACCCCTGATTTTGTGAAAGAAGCAGCAAAAAAAGCAGTAGATGATAATTTTTCTCATTACACAGCTGTTCCAGGCCTTTTGGAACTAAGAACTGCAATAGTAAATAAATTTAAAAGAGATAACGAGCTAGATTTTACAGCAGAACAAATTATTGTTTCTACTGGTGCAAAGCAATCTTTAGCAAATATCTGTCTTTCATTATTAAACCCTGAAGATGAAGTGCTTTTACCCGCACCTTATTGGGTTAGTTATGCTGATATTGTAAACTTATCCGAAGGAACTCCAGTTGAAATATCTTCTTCTGTAGAAAATGACTTTAAAGTTACTGCTTCAGAAATTGAAGATAAAATAACAGACAAAACAAAAATTTTGATGTTTTCATCTCCTTGCAACCCGTCAGGTACAGTTTACACAAAAGAAGAACTTACGGAAATTGCTGAAATGTTGAAAAACTACCCTGATATTTATATAATTTCTGATGAAATATATGAACATATAAATTTTACTGAGAGTCATTTTAGCATTGGTACAATTCCTTATCTGAAAGATAGAGTTATTACAGTAAATGGTGTGTCAAAAGGATTTGCCATGACGGGTTGGAGAGTAGGTTTTATTGGAGCTCCTTTATGGATTGCGAAAGCTTGTAGTAAGATTCAAGGACAGATAACTTCTGCTACTTGTGCGGTTGCACAAAAAGCTACTCAAGCAGCTGTAAATGCAAACCCGGAAGTTACTACTGAAATGAAAAATATATTTCTGAAAAGAAGAGATTTAGTTTTGGAGAAATTAAATGAAATTGAAGGAATCAAATGTAATGTACCTCAAGGAGCATTTTATTTATTTCCGGATGTAAGTTACTATTTTGGTAAATCTGATGGGGAAAACACAATAAATTCTTCTGATGAATTATGCATGTACTTACTTAATAATTGCTTTGTAGCACTTGTAGCTGGTACTCCTTTCGGAAACCCTGAATGTGTACGAATTTCGTATGCTGCTTCTGAAGATGATTTATTAGAAGCCATTAAAAGAATAAAAAACCAGCTTTCTAAATTAAAATGAAAAAATCAGAATTAGAACAAATCTTTTCCTCTTTTAACAATAAAAAAGTTTTAATTGTTGGAGACGCAATGATTGACGCATATATGTGGGGAAATATAGAAAGAATGTCTCCTGAAGCTCCGGTTCCTGTTGTTGATATTAATAAACTTGAGAGCAGATTAGGTGGAGCTGCAAACTGTGCACTAAATATAAAATCTTTAGGAGCTAATCCTATTTTATGTACTGTTGTTGGGAATGATAATAATGGTGTTAAGTTTGAGGAATTAATGAAAGAATCTTCTTTATCAACTGAGGGTATGCTTGTTTGTTCGGACAGAAAGACAACTGTAAAAACAAGAGTTATCTCTGAAGGAAAACAACAATTAAGATTAGATGAAGAAGACAAACACCCTATTATAATTGAAAAACAATTTTTAAATAATTTTAAAGAGTTATTAAACAACACTGATGTAATAATCCTTCAGGATTACAACAAAGGAGTTTTGACAAAAAAGATTATTTCAGAAGTAATTTTAATTGCCAAAAACAAAGGAATTCCTACAATTGTAGATCCTAAAAACGATAATTTCTTAGAATACAAAGGAGTTGATATTTTTAAACCAAATCTGAAAGAAATAAAAGATGGTATGAAAATTGAGTTTGATGATAAGAATGATTCTGAACTTGAAAAAGCAACTTTTTATTTAAGAAACAAACTCTCAGCAAAAGGAATTCTTCTTACTTTATCTGAGAGAGGTATTTGTATAAATTCTGAAGAAGGATTTGTTCACACTCCTGCTTATGGAGGTAGTGTTATTGATGTTTCTGGGGCAGGAGACACTGTAATTTCTGTCGCTTCTCTCCTACTTTCTGAAGGTGTAAATTTCGAAAATATATCAAAAATATCATCTCTCTCTGGAGGTATTGTTTGCCAGAAAGTTGGAGTTGTACCAATCAATAGAGAGGAACTACTTACTGAATCAATAAAGATCTTTTAATAAAAATGTCTGAAAATAACAATACAAAAGCTAATTTTGGTACCATGCCAGTTTTTGTAACTGCAATATCTACAATTTTAGGATCCATTCTATTTCTAAAATAAAGAATTAATAAAAGAAGAAAATTGAGTAAAATAACACCATACAATACAGGGGAAAGTAAGAAAAAACAGGTTGGGAAAATGTTTGATAATATTGCCAAAAATTATGACTTCTTAAATCATTCTCTTTCTTTCGGAATGGATTTTTATTGGAGAAAAAGAGCAATAAAACAATTAACAAACAATCCTAAAAAAATATTAGATGTAGCAACCGGTACTGCAGACTTTGCAATTTCCGCATCTAAAATAAAAGGTGCTAAAATCACTGGAATTGACATTTCTGAAGGAATGATTGAAGTAGGGAAATCAAAAATAAAGAAAGAAGGTTTAGAAGATGTTATAAACCTACAGATTGCAGATTCTGAAGATTTACCTTTTGATGATTTCACATTTGATGCAATTACAGCTGGCTTTGGAGTACGGAATTTTGAAAATCTGGAAAAGGGACTTTCTGAAATGTATCGTGTATTAGAAAAAAAAGGAATAGTTGCAATCTTAGAACCATCAAAACCAAAAACCTTTCCTTTAAAACAATTATATAACATCTATTTTCATCATGTTTTACCTTTTGTAGGGAAATTAATCTCAAAAGATAATAGCGCTTATACTTACCTTCCAAATTCGGTAGAAGCTTTTCCAAGTGGAAATGATTTTATAAAGCATTTAGAAATAGTTGGATTTAAAAACTGTAAGCACATCCCTTTAACCTTAGGGATTGTAGATTTATATATAGCAATAAAAGAATAAAATAGGCGTTTTGTGTCCGTAAATGAAAAAGATTATTTCATATTTAATATTAATTTTTCTCTGTAATCAAACAGTTTATGCTCAGCTAAACCCAGGCCCGAAAAACCTATCTAGATACGATCATAAGAAAATGCATTTCGGATTTACACTAGGAATTAACTCCTTAGATTTTAATATTCAATACAATCCAGATGTTATTTTTCAGGATAGTTTATACGTTTTGCATTCTAATAATCAGAAAGGATTTAATTTAGGAATTGTCTCAAATTTCAGACTAGGAGATTATACTGATTTCAGATTTGTTCCCGCATTAGTTTTTGGTGAAAGACATTTAGTTTACTCTTTTTCTGACTCAAATAATATTATCACTACTGAAAAGAAAGCAATTGAATCTACTTTACTAGATTTTCCTTTTTATCTGAAGTATAAATCAGAAAGGTATAATAACTTTAGATCTTATGTATTAGTTGGTGTAAAATACAGCTTGGATATTGCTTCTCAAAAAGATATTACTGATGAAGGAAATGTTGTTTTAAAACTTAATCCTCATGATTTGATGGGAGAAATTGGGTTTGGAATGGACTTCTATTTGGAGTTCTTTAAGTTCTCTCCACAAATAAAAGTCTCATCAGGTATTTTAAATCTTTTACATAAAGATAGTACAGTTTATACATCATCTATCAAAAATCTATATACTAACGGATGGATGCTGTCTTTCACATTCGAATAACCTAAACTTATAGTACTCATAGCTCCAGTATTAAGTGATTCCTCTTTGTTAAACTTATAAATATTATATTCTTTTTGTTTTTTTATAATTATTTTGTAAGTTTGTCGAGAAAACCTACCAACACTACAATGAAATCTTTAGATTATTTTCTGTATATCGCTATCGGATTAATCTTTTATGTGTTAATCTTAATTCTTTTAAGATCTTTAAATGTATGGAAAAAAACAGAATGCAATAATTGTAATAATTGTTGCCCCGACTGTTCCAAACCACTAGAAAGAATTAAAAGATTAAAGAAAGACTATGTTGTCAATTATTTAACTTTCAAACTTTTTGATTTTAAAAGATATAAATGCATGAATTGTGCATGGGAAGGAAGAAGATGGGAAAGACCTTTTTCGGGTAAATTCTAATTACAGAATTTATTTAAAATAATAGATGTTGATATTGCAACATTTAATGACTCTGCTTTTCCTACTCTATTAATTGTAATTTTGTTTTCAATTATATTCAGCAAATCATCTGATATTCCTTTTGATTCATTTCCAAAAACAATAAAACAATTATTTGGCACTTCAATTGTATTTATATTTTTCCCATCTATTACTGCAGCATAAACTTTAACATCCTTTGGTAGATTTAAAATTAAACTATTTAAATCAGTATAAATAAGGTTTACTCTAGATATAGAACCCATTGTAGATTGTATAACCTTTGGGTTATATAAATCAACTGACTTTTCAGAAAGATAAATATTTTTAACTGCAAACCAGTCACATATTCTGATTATTGTCCCTAAATTTCCAGGGTCTTTAATTTCGTCAATAACAATATTTACACCTTTAAATTCATTACTTATTTTTTGTTTTGGAATGAAAACAACAGCTAATACTTCTGAAGGATTTTTTAAAGAACTTATCCTACTCATTTCTTTTCTATTTACCTCAATTACTTCAACCTCTGAACTAACTTCATTCTCCCCTACCCAAGTTTCTAAAGCAAATATCATTTTGATATGAAAATGCGAGTTTAAAATTTCTAAAACATTCTTTTTGGTTTCTACAACAAAACAATTATGTTCGTTTCTGAACTTCTTCTGTTGTAATGATTTTACAAATTTTATCTGATTTTTACTTATCACTTCTATTTTTATTTTACTTTAAAAATTAATTCAAATTTATCGCCAAAATACTAACAATGTTTTTAATTTTGTTGTTTCAAATTTAATAAAATAAAAAAATGTCAAAATTCAAATTAGGAGTTATCTCAGGAAAAGATTTAGGTGAAGTATTTGAAGATGCAAAAAAGAATAAATACGCTTTGCCAGCAGTAAATGTATCTAATACATCAACTGTAAATTCAGTATTAGAAACAGCAGCTAATTTAAATTCTCCTGTAATTGTTCAGTTTTCAAATGGAGGTTGTCAATTTTTCGCAGGAAAAGGACTTTCAAATGATGATTTTCAATCTTCAATTGCTGGAGGTATCTCAGGAGCCATTCATACACATCAGATGGCAGAATTATATGGAGTAACTGTTATTTTACATACCGATCATTGTGCTAAAAAATTACTTCCTTGGATTGATGGATTATTAGATGCGGGTGAAGAATTTTATGAAATGCACGGAAAACCATTATACAGCTCACATATGATTGACCTATCAGAAGAACCATTAGAAGAAAATATCGAAATCTGTAAATCTTACTTAGAAAGAATGAGTAAAATTGGTATGACTCTTGAAATTGAATTAGGAATTACCGGAGGAGAAGAAGATGGTGTTGATAATTCTGATGTTGATATAAGTAAATTATACACACAACCTGAAGAAGTTGCATATGCTTATGAAGAACTCTCTAAAATTTCTGATCAGTTTACAATTGCCGCATCTTTCGGGAATGTACATGGAGTATATAAACCTGGCAATGTTGTGTTAACTCCTAAGATTTTAGATAACTCACAAAAGTTTATTGAAGATAAATATAATACCGAAAAACAACCTGTTAATTTTGTGTTTCATGGTGGGTCAGGATCTTCTTCTGATGAAATAAAAGAATCAATTGATTATGGAGTGGTAAAAATGAATATTGACACAGATCTGCAATGGGGATTTACAATCGGTACAAGAGATTATTTTGCAAAATACAATGATTATGTTCAATCACAAATAGGAAATCCTGAAGGAGAAGAACTACCTAATAAGAAGTATTACGACCCACGAAAATGGTTAAGAGATGGGGAAATTACTTTTATTGAAAGATTAACAAAATCTTTTGAAGATTTAAATAATATTAATAGAAACGAATAAGTATGGGGTGGTTTAAAAGAATAAAGAAAGGAGTTACAACTGAAACAAATCAGAAGAAAGAGACACCAGAAGGATTGTGGTATAAATGTCCGAAATGTAAAACAATTATTACTTCTGAAGAACATTATAATCAACTTTATGTTTGCGAAAACTGTAATCATCATCACAGGATAAATTCAAAAGAATATTTTGAGATTTTATTTGACAGGAATAAATTTACTGAATTAGACCCTAATATGACTTCAAAAGACCCTTTAGAATTTGAAGACAGAAAAAAATATACAGAAAGGTTAAAAGACATTCAGAAAAAAACAGGATTAAAAGATGCTGTTACAACTGCATATGGAGAGATTAACAAACAAGAGGCTGTTATTGCATGTTTCAATTTCAATTTTATTGGAGGATCAATGGGATCTGTAGTAGGAGAGAAAATTGCAAGAGCAATTGATTATGCAAGAGAAACAAAAACTCCTCTTATTATTATATCAAAGTCAGGAGGAGCAAGAATGATGGAGGCGTCATTTTCTTTGATGCAACTTGCTAAAACTTCCGCAAAACTAGCTCAATTAGCAGAAGAAGGAGTCCCTTACTTCTCAATATTAACAGACCCTACTACTGGTGGTATTACAGCATCATTTGCAATGCTTGGAGATTTAAATATTGGAGAACCAAACGCATTAATTGGTTTTGCTGGACCTAGAGTTGTAAAAGAAACTATCGGAAAAGATTTGCCCGAAGGTTTCCAAACTGCTGAATTTGTAAAAGAACATGGTTTTCTGGACCTAATCGTAGACCGTAAAAATATGAAAGAAAAACTATCTCAACTAATCAGAATCTACGCATCTTAAATAAAATTAAAAAAATAGTTGTTTTAGAAAAACTATTTGTACATTTGCAAACCGAAAATAAATAAAATTTATAATGAGTTTAAATACACAACAAAAAGAAAAATTATTTGACAAATATGGTACCGGGAAAAACGATAGCGGATCAGTATATAGTCAAGTAGCATTATTCACAACAAGAATCGCTCATCTTACTAATCACCTAAAAGATAACAGAAAAGATTTTGGAACGCAAAGATCTCTTCAGTTGATGGTAGGAAAAAGAAGGAGATTACTAGAATACCTAAAAGGAAAAAACATTGTAGCATACAGACAACTAGTAAAAGATTTAAAACTAAGAAGATAATTTATATATAGAATAACTTAAGGAAAGGCAATTATTAAAATTGCCTTTTTTTAGTTTTTATAGCATAGAGGAAATTAAAGAAAACAATAAAAAAATTATGAAAGAAATTACAAAAAAAATCACCTTAAATGATGGTAGAGAAATTACTATCACAACAGGTAAATTAGCAAAACAAGCAAACGGTTCAGTAGAAATCAGAATGGGGAAAACTCATATGTTAGCTACTGTGGTATCAAGTAAAGGAGCCAGAGATGGTGTTGATTTTTTACCATTAACTGTTGATTATAGAGAGAAATTTGCAGCAGACGGAAGATTCCCTGGAGGATTCTTAAAAAGAGAAGCAAGACCAACTGACCAAGAAATTTTGGTTATGAGATTAGTAGATAGAATATTAAGACCAATGTTCCCAAGTGACTATCATGCAGAAGTGCAAGTAATGATTTCACTAAATTCACACGACCCTGAAGTATCTCCTGATAGTTTAGCAGCACTTGCAGCTTCAACTGCAATCGCAATTTCAGATATTCCGTTTAACGGACCAATTTCTGAAGCTAGAGTAATCCGATTAAATGGAGAATTCATTGTAAACCCATCTCCGGAACAAATGGAAGAAGCGGATATCGACTTAATGGTTGGTGCATCTGCAGATAGCGTAGCAATGGTAGAAGGTGAAATGAGTGAAGTTTCGGAAGTAGAAATGATTGAAGCTATAAAAATTGGTCATGAAGCAATTA
>Ga0206678_10001176_pt1 | contig 17029 bp, 16 predicted proteins | sample M180m12015metaG_FD_155453 | JGI IMG/M metagenome (GOLD analysis project Ga0206678, IMG submission 155453) | Ammonia-oxidizing marine archaeal communities from Monterey Bay, California, United States - M1 80m 12015 | ecosystem: Environmental > Aquatic > Marine > Intertidal zone | place: USA... | reverse complement strand
ATTGCACTTTTCCAAAGGTTGTTTGAATCCTTAAATAAGGATAATTAAAAGTATTATCGGACAACAAAAGTGAACGATAGCCATCACCTATAAAATGTTTTCCGTGCCCAAATTGAACTGCAAACATTTTATTCGCCCTATAACTCACATAACCAGAGGACATGGCATAATCAAATCCTGTTTCCTTAAAATCACGAGCATAACCCTGCCCCGGAACAATCTCATTCTGTTTGATGAAAGTATCCAAGTAATTTGGGAAGATGGACTGATTTTCAGCAAAAGATGTGGCAAATGAAATTGTTTTTCCCAAATGCCCTTCAATTAGATAACCTCTAGTATTTGTAAAAGTATTTTTTGACTCTACTAATTCTTTACCTTTTGAAAGGTTAATAATTGGAGATGCTGAAACTTTATAATCTTCACCTTTTAAGTTAAAGAAATGCTCTTGAAAAGTTTTTCTGAAAAACCAGCTTTTATAATTAGTACTGTATTTATTTTCAACAATAGAATCAACCGAAAAATTTAAGTTTGATTTAATTATCGGCTTAAAAGAAGTATGGTAATTATCATCAGAATTATAAACTTCTTTAATAATATTTTGATTATAGTTTTTCCCCAGCAATAAGTTAGTATGTTGAGCATAAATACTGACAGAAATTAAAGCAAAAATTAAAGCAAAAAGATACTTCATTATTTTTTTCTTCTTAATAAATAGAAAGGCAAAATTAAAAGTAAATAACTAATAAAAGCTAAGATTGCTATACTTAAATTTACATTTAACTCCAATAGAAAATATATTCCAATAATTAGAGCAATTGATGTGAAATATAGCGTTAGTGTTGTTTTTTTATGGTCAAATCCTAAATCCAGTAAAGCATGATGAATATGGTCTCTTCCTGGGCTTAAAGGCCCCTTTCTTTTTGAAGCCCTGACAACAAATACTCTCAAAGAATCAAACAAAGGTATTGCTAAAATACCGATTGCCAATAATGGACCTTTATTAGGTAATTTGATGGTTTCGGTAATTAGCCCATGCTTAATTAGATTAATTGCTAATACTGAAAGCACCATCCCAACTACTAATGAGCCTGTGTCTCCCATAAAGATTCTTGCAGGATGAAAATTATATCTTAAAAAAGCTAACAATGCCCCAGCTAAAGAGAAAGCAATAATTGCCATATCACTTTGATCCATCATTATTGCAATAAAACCAAAGCATGAAGCAGAAATTACACCAACTCCTCCAGCCAAACCGTCAACCCCATCAATTAAATTAAATCCATTTGTAATAACAATAACTACAAAAACAGTAAACAAAGCACTTATCCATTCTGGCAATCCCTTCACCCCTAACACCCCATGCATATTATCTATTTGCAAATCTCCTAAATAAATAACTACCAAAATAGCAATTATCTGTCCTATCAATTTTTTAAAGGGTGAAAGATTGAGCAAATCATCAATTACTCCAACAAAAAAGACTATCAAAAAACTCGTGATTAAAAATTGAATCTCTTCTAATTCTGCCCAAAATAATAACGAAAATAGAATTCCAGAAAAGATTGCAATACCACCAAAAATTGGCGTACTTCCAGAATGTGATGCTCTTTTTCCAGCAAGATCAGTTAATCTGAATTGTTGTGCAAAAAATATAACTTTTGGAATAGCAACATAAGTAACTAAAAAAGAAGTTATTAATGCAAAAAGGATATTATAATCTGGGCTGGACACTTTTCTTGTTTTGCTGTAAAATTAAGAATTTTATTCAATAATAGACATTAATTCGGCTGTCCATTTTGCAAGCGTATATTCGTTATCAACTCTTATAGTTACTAAATTCATTCTTTCGCCAGCTTCTATATCCGAAAGAGAGTCCCCAACTAAATATGAGTTTTCAAAATTAATTTCAGGGAAATCTAGTTTTGCCTGCTGAATCATACCAGGATTTGGTTTTCTGCAACCGCACTTTCCACTTACTAAATGAGGACAAAAATAAACTTTATCAATTCTACCTTCACTTTTCGCAAGCTCAGATAGCATATAATCATGCAAGAAGTTTAAATCATTTTCAGTCATAAGTCCTTTTTCAATCCCTTGTTGATTAGTGACAATTAAGATTCTTTTAAATATAGTTGAAAGTAGCGAAATTGCTTTTTCAGCACCAGGCATAAATTCAAATTCGGAAGGATTTTGAACATATCTTTCGTCTAATTTTACATTAATCACGCCATCTCTATCCAAAAAGAGAGTATCAAAACTATGCATTGGGAAACATTTCTTCTTCAATAAGCTGACAAATAATATGGCCAACTAAAATGTGTGCTTCTTGAATCCTTGGTGTATCATCTGAAGGGACTTTTATCATAATATCACAAATGTCATTCATCTTCCCCCCTTTACTGCCAGTAAAACCTATAGTTGTCAAACCGATTTCATTTGCTTTTTTCAGAGCTTTTACAACATTTGGAGAGTTACCTGAGGTAGAAATTCCAACCAAAACATCACCTTTTCTGCCACAAGCCTCTAACATTCTAGCATAAGTTTCATCATAGCCATAATCATTAGCAACAGCCGTTATATAAGATGAATTCACATGCAAAGCCTCAGCATAAAGAGGTGACCTGTCAGAGTAAAATCTACCGCTTAATTCTGCAGCAATATGTTGCGCATCAGATGCACTTCCGCCATTTCCACAAAACAACATTTTCTTATCATTTCTAAAGGCTTCCACACTTTTTATAACAATATTTTCAATATTTTCTTGAAGAATCTCATCATTCAATACCCTTTGAAAATTCTCAACAGAATTTGAAATACATTTATTTATTCTACTTTTCATAAGCTGTTTTTTGGCTAAAATACAATTTTATAAAGTCTGATACGCTTTTTTGGTTAACCTACCTATTTCGTTCCAACCATATTTAGTGTTAACTGTTTCAATTCCTTTTAATCTTACTTTTTCTAAATTGTCTTTATCAGAAATAATTTTGAGAATTTTATTAGTCAAATCTTCTTCATTTTCTGATGCAAATAAAAATCCATTTTCATTATCAGTAATCACTTCTTTTAAAGGAGGTAAATCTGAAACTAATGCTGGTCTTTCATAACTTAAAGTCATCATTAAAACCCCACTTTGATAAATCTTTTTATATGGCAAAACAACTAAATCTGATGAACAATAATAGTGCTCCACATCTTCATAATCAATAAACTTTGTATGTAAAATTATATTCTCAGAAAGATTATTTTCATCTATTATTTTCTGATAAATTGAAAAATTATTTTCCCAAGGTTTACCCGCAATTAATAAAACAACATCAGGGTTTTTATCTATGATTTTTCTCATAGATTTTAGCAAAACCTCTAAACCTTTTACCTTTTTAATCATTCCAAAAAAGAGCAGAATCGTTTTATCTTGTGGTAAATCTAATTTTGCTCTAGACTGAGTTTTATCCTTTCTAATATTGATAAATTGTGTGTAATTTCCATGAGGCACAATATGAATATTATTTTTCAATAAAGGAGCAATTTTAACTATCTCTTCTTTTGAAAACTCATTATGAGTCAGAATTACATCAGTTAATTTATATATAAATTTACTTATGAAATTTGAATGATTGTTATTTGCAAAAGAAGTTACATCATGAATCGTAAGAACAACTTTACCTATAACTAACTTTACTAATAGCAAGTTAAATAAAACAAGAATGTTAGTATAGAATATATGAAAGTGGAAAAAAGAAACTCCAGATAATCTTGCATGTATAATTGACTTTAAACTTCCTGAAACCCACCTTAAACCACTAACGAACCTATATCTTGATGAAAATAAATTATTATAAAACGAATGGAATTCCACATCCTTAATATTTGGATTTTCAGTCTCATTATTAGTATACAAACTAATATTTACTTCATTATTTCTCAAGCCATCAAGCTGGCCAAAAAGGTAAAAATGATGCGAACTTCCGTGAGCTCCTAAAGGATCGATAATTGCTGCTTTTATTCTCATATTTTAAAAGGTTTCAAATATACTATCTTTTTCATAATAAACAATTCATATATTTGCAACAAATCAAAAAATCCAAGTTGCCTTTTTAGCTCATGTTATTTAACTCTCTACAATTTCTAATTTTCTTTCCAATTGTAGTCTTAATATTCTTTCTTTTACCTCAAAAAAGAAGATGGGTTCTTTTACTGATTTCATCATACTACTTTTATATGTGTTGGAAAGTAGAGTACATTGTTCTGATTATTATTTCAACCTTAATTGATTACTTTGTTGCTCAGAAGATGGAAGGTATAGCCGAAAAAAGTGGCAAAAAGAAATGGCTATATCTGAGTCTTTTATCAAACTTAGGAATTTTATTTGGATTTAAATATTTTAACTTTATTAATGAAAATATTCAGAATATCTTTGATAGCTTTAACATTTTCTACAATGTTCCTGCATTTGAAGTTTTACTTCCTGTTGGAATTTCATTCTATACTTTTCAGACCCTAAGCTATACAATTGATGTTTACAATGGAAAAACTAAAGCTCAGAATCATTTAGGGATTTTTGCAGTCTTTGTTTCATTCTTCCCTCAGTTAGTTGCCGGACCTATTGAAAGATCAAATAGACTACTGCCTCAATTTTTTATTAAACATGACTTTAATTATACAAGAGTAAAATATGGACTACAACAAATGCTTTGGGGGTTCTTTAAAAAAGTTGTTATTGCTGACAGACTCGCAATTGTAGTTGATGGAGTTTATAACAACTTAGATAATTACTCTGGGTTTCCTTTAGTTATTGCAACTATCTTTTTTACTTTCCAGATTTATTGTGATTTTTCTGGTTATTCTGATATCGCTATTGGCTCAGCAAGAGTAATGGGGTTTGAACTGATGGAAAACTTTAAAAGGCCTTACTTCTCAAAATCAATCTCTGAATTCTGGAAAAGATGGCACATCTCACTTTCTACATGGTTTAGAGATTACTTATACATTCCACTTGGAGGAAATAAAGTTGTAAAATGGAAATGGTATTACAATCTTTTTATAACCTTTTTAGTAAGTGGTTTTTGGCATGGAGCCAATTGGACTTTTATTGCTTGGGGAGCTTTACATGGAGTTTATCTGATTTTTGCGATCCTATTAGCAAAACCTAAAGAATATATCTTATTACAACTGAATCTAAAGGAGTCAAAAATACATCATCTTTATCAAGTATTATTCACTTTTATTTTGGCATCTTTCGCATGGATTTTCTTCAGAGCAAATAATATATCAGATGCAATTTATGTGATTTCAAATCTATTCACAGACATTTCAGATTACACTAGTTTTGACCTAATGCGTTTGAAACTGAGAGGTCTTGGTGTTAGTCAAAACAATATACTTATTTCATTCGGATTGATTGCAATTATGGAGGTATTTAACCTTTACGAAAGAGGAGGAGATGTCTGGAAAAAGCTTGAAAAGAAATCAAAATTAATTAGGTGGAGCGTGTATTACATCATACTGTTCGCTATTTTATTCTTAGCACCTTACTCTAGAGTTAGTAATTTTATTTATTTTCAATTCTAATGAATCCAGACTTTAAAATATTAATTAGAAAAAGTTTAATCTTTTTATTCCCAGTTCTTTTATGGATAATGACAGTAATTATTGTGGATCCATTTAATTATTTCAATTACTCTCATAAAATTTCAGAACAATCAAAACTGAAATCTGCTCAGAGATTAAACTCTCTACTATTTAATTCAATTCAATTTAAGAATAATCCAACACCTAATATTATTATTGGAGATTCAAGAATTAGAAAACTTCCTAATGGTAGAATAGAAGAGCTGACAGGGAAAGAGTATTTCACATTACATTCTAATGCAGCCAAACTTAATGAAATAGTTGATTTATTCTGGCTAGCAAATGAATACTCGAATTTAGAAAATGTTATTTTAGGGATTAATTTTAATCTTTATAATGAATATGCTTACTCAAATAGAGTTGCAGATGTAAAAGAATTACTATCCAACCAATTTATTTATATTTTTAACTGGAACATTCTTGAAACTGTTTATTTAGCACTAAAGAATGAGTTTTTTGGGATACAAAAAAACCAGAAAAGAGATAGGGATAAGTTTTGGGAACATACAATTAATACTGTTGCTGAAAATCATTATGGTAAATGGAAAAAACCCGAAAACTCACTAAATAAATTAAAAGAGATTGGTACTTACTGTGAAGAAAACAACATTAATCTAACTTTACTTATAGTCCCTCATTACAAAGAATTTCATGACAGATTAGTTGACTTTAATCTTGAACATGAAGAATCTAAATTTAAAGAAGATATTAAAAATATTGGAAAGGTAGTGGATTATGACTTCCCTAATGTTATTACGGAATGTAAAAGCTGTTTTGGTGACCCAATACATACAACTGACTCAGTTAGTACAGTTATAATAAATGATTTATTCTCTGATTCACTTACAATTGGGAAGGAATTACATTAAAACTCCTTCAAAGTAAGATTTATTAATAAGCCACCAAGTTGCGAAATTCTTCCGAATCTGTTTATTTATTATAAAACGAATATTATTCTTAAAGAACAACCAAAAGATAAAACTGCAAGCAAACAATCCTCCTATCTGCTTTAAGAAATAAATATGATTTCTAGTATTTTGTTTAATAAAGAAATCTCCCCTAAAAATTCTTTTCTCCTCCTTATTAAATGATTTTGTTAAACTTCCAACTTTATGATAAAACTCTACAAATGGGAAATACAACATCTTATGCCTTCCATCTTTCCAAACTCTATAAGAAAAATCTGTATCATCAAAATAAACAAAGTATTTTTCATTCATTAATCCTACATCTTCAAAAACCTCCTTTTTTGCAAGCAAACAACAAGTGGGTGCATATTCCACCTCAACAATATTATTATACTGTCCCTCATCAAACTCCCTCATACCTCTGTGTAAAGGTAAAAAACCTTTTCGCTTATTAAACCAACTTCCAGCATACCAAATATGTTCAGGGTCATCAAAATACATCATCTTTGGACTTATTAAACTACAGTGGTTTTCCTGCTGAGCATTTAATAACTTCTCTATTAAAGTTGTTTCAAATTCCACATCATTATTAATAATCAAAACTTGATCACATTCATCTTCAATAGCTTTCAGGATCCCTTGATTATTTGCTTTCGCAACTCCATAATTATTATCATTTTCAATTAAAACTAATCTATTATCTGATTCGGCTGATAAAATTTTAAGTGTTGAATCTTTTGAGGAATTGTCTACTACATATAAAATAATATTCTGGTGAGTTTGAGCCCAAACACAATCTAAAAAAGGTTTTAAAACCTCAGCTGAATTATATGTAATTGTAACTAATCCTATTTTATCCACTTTGAATAATTTTTCTTTAATAATACACTCAAATAATCTACATCATCTTTAAAATAAGACGCTAAAAACTTTCTTGTATCATTGCTGAGAGCAGGTTTTTTATCACTTTTAAATAGTAAATCTCTTATCCACTTAACAATAGATTTTGGCACAATATTTGTTAGAAACTTTCTGAATGAAACAAATGAATAAATGAAACGAATAATACTATTTTTAGGCATAGTATAAGTATTATGTTTCTTTTTCAAATTCGGTTGAAAATCATTATTTACACCTAAAAAAAGATAGGCTTTATCTACAACAGCAGAAACATCATTTTTAAAATCCTCATAATCAATAAACATAATGTTTTCTTTATCAAAAACTTCTAAATACCTACTTACTTGCTGAGAATATTCACTAAGCTTAATGTATTGTTGGAAAAACAAGTTTGCATTCTTATGTTTTAATTTCTTTTTTATAATTGAGTCAAAACTATCAGAAACCAATCCTAGTCTATAATCCATTAAGTAATGCGAAAATGCACGATCTATAGGATTTCTTAGCATAATAATAATCTTAGCTTTTGAATTGTATTCTTTAATTTTTTGAGGAACATCATCATAAAATAAATAAGACACACTAGCCTCACCTCTTAGTTTTACATCTTTATTTGTAAAAAGACCATGATATTTCTCAAGATTATCAATTCTATTTTTTCCATAATACATTCCTTGTCTTTTTAATGCTTCATCAGAAAAATAGTCTGGTTCTTTTTGCGAACTCATCTCAATTTCAAGATGTTCATTTAAATAATGATACAAAGAAGTAGTCCCTGCCTTTGGCGCTCCTACTATAAAAAAATCTACTTTCATTTATTAAAAAATCTTTTCTTTATTACCTCCGAAATACTTCCCATTCTATGAATATTTAACAAAAATGCTAGTCCCAACTTTATTGGGAAAGAAACGATATACAAAACTACCATTATTGGCGGAAAAGAAAACTCTTTTCTACTATACCCAAATTCATCCATCATCTTTGAAGATTGCTTCTGAGATAGATATATTTCAGCATTTGTTAATCCTCCTTTTTTCCATTTATTCACTTTTGAGCTATCAATAATTAATTCTGATTTTGAGTCATTTTCAGTTGAAGATCCTATTACAGGTACTTCTAACATTTTTTCTTGAAAATCAATATCTAAAAAACTACAAATATCCTTAATTACATTTTCTGATTCACTTAGTAAATCTTCAAATTTCAAAATCTTTACTCTAGGATTACTTAGGTATTTAGAAGAATCTGTTAATGATGAATTCCAAACTTTAGCCGTTAATATTGGATGATAATTCACAAAGGAACGAAAAGCTTCAGATAAAGGAATTGCCTTTGCTCCTAAAAACCTTCTTTTCCATTTGTTTTTCTGTGAAAGCAAAACATCTCTTTGGTCTCTAACCATATTAATAACCTTAGCGTTTGGAAAAAACTTTAGTATTTCTTCTAAATAATAAAGATTTTTAGGCGTTTGTTCGCACGAAATTTTGCAAGAATTTTCTTTAGAAATAGTTTGCAGAAACAATTCATAAATAGCTAAAGGATTTGTAACGCCCTCACCCAATATCTTCTTTGCATTCTCATTAAAATCAAAATGATTTGACTGACTAAACAAGCCTCTTTCCTGAATACAAAGCAAGCGTGAAAGTAGTTCCGATTGTTGTTTTTTACTTAAGTTCTGGTTACTATTATTAGTCCAAATTGTACCAAAAAAATGCAATTCCTTAAAAGTAAATATCTCAGAATGATTTCCTAAGATACGCCCCATCATAGTCGTACCACTTCTGCTACTACCAACTACAAATATTTGTTTAGTGTTAATCATGTATAGGAGAAACAATAGTTAAACTATAAGGCTTTAGCAGTAACTCATTATTTACACTAATTCTTTCGGAAAGAATTATCTGATCATCAGTCAATGTTGTGTTAAAAAGCTGATTAGCATAATACTCTTGTAGTAGATAAGGTTTTTTTACACTAACCAACACCTCATTAGGGGACCAATTAAGCCATACATGTTTTTTTACCTGCCTATTATTATCTAGAAATTCATATTTAAAACATTCTTCTGAAATAACAACCTTGTTAATTGTCAGACTAGAATCAGAAAAACAAGAACTCAACATCCTCATTGGATGAAATGTAGAAAGAATATGCATATCTTTATCTTTCTTTAGAATCATAGAAGCTGAAATAGTTCTACCAGCCATATTATGGAAAGTTGCTAATTTAATATTCTGTAATTCAATGTTTGAACTTATTTCTAATAGAAACTGTGATACAAAAAGAGATTGCAGCATTGTGTTTGCTGTTTTCTTTGACATTTGCAAGTTCCATTCCGTTACCCAAATTGGTTTATCACTAAATATCCTACTCAATTCTATGATCTCATGTGGATAAGAATTTAACAAGTAATCAATAGCCCTTCTTTTATATCTATCAAATGTTTCTTTCTTAGATCCTTCTTCATTTATCTCATTTAACATTTTTCCAAACTCTGCAGTTCCTTTAGTAATTTTTGCATAAGAATGTGTTACAATCCCATCAAAAAAAGTTTCTTTTGCAAGAAATTGGTTCCATTGATCATGCCTATATAACGCATAAACAGGTGCAGCGACAACTATAATCTTTATTTCTGGGTAAACTTCTTTTATTCTTCTTGAAAATTCTCTTGATATCTCAATATATTTATCTTTATCAATAATATGTTTATACGTTCTATTAGAAAGCTCCCCTCCCAATTCAATTCCCTCAATATTTATATCATTTCTCAGAAATACATCAATAATTTCTAAAACTTCTTCAGGAGTAGCGCATAACACATTAGCATTATAGATTACTTTAGAATTAGTCATCTTCACAAGTTTAATGAAATCATAAATATAATTTTCTCTATGATTCTTTCTTATTGATATTGAATTTAATGTTTTTGCTATTTTTGGTTTATTACCTGAATGGTATTGTTCTACTTCTCTCACATTTATTCCATATCCAAATCCATCTAAATGGTAAAAATTCCCAAAACCACCTGGAAAACTTAATACTTGAGGTGTTAGATCAATAACTTTATTGACAAAAGATGTATCTTCAATGTCAAAAAAAACAAAAGACGTACTCATTCTAAAACCAAAAACATTAGGATTCACATTTTGCTGAGCTCTTATTACTATAGAGCAAAAAAAATAAAAATGTAAAAAAAATATAAACTTTATTCTCATTTTATCAAACCCTTTTGTTTTAACTCTTCAATTGAACTTTCGTATTTATCCTCTTTTATTTCTTGTGTTTTTACCCAATTTACGAACTCTGAAATTCCTGAGTTAAAATCAAACTTTGGACTAAAACCTAAAGCTTCTTTTATTTTTGATAAATCGGCATAATTATGACGAATATCACCAATTCTGAATTTCCCAGAAATAGTGATATTTACATTTGAGTTATATAATTCTTTTAATGAATTAGCAACTTGATTTACTGTAGTTGCGACCCCAGAACCAATATTAAATATTTGATTATTAGCTTCTTCTTTTTCTAGCGCCAATACAGTAGCATCAACTACATCATTTATAAAAACAAAATCTCTACTTTCTTCTCCATCTTCATAAATATCAATATCATTTCCATTCAAAATTCTAGTTGAAAATATTGACAAAATACCAGTATAAGGATTACTCAAAGATTGCCCTGGTCCATAAACATTTTGATACCTTAAGGCCACAGCAGGAATATCTAAAGATTTTCCCATTAATAGAATCATTTGTTCTTGCTGTTGTTTAGTGATTCCATAAATTGATGAAGGATGGATTTTTGAGTTCTCATCAGTGGGCTGTAAAGATAATTCCTCTTTACAATTATTACAGATTGGCTCAAATATACCTTTAGCCATATCAGTATCATTTCTTTCATTAGGAAACACAATTCCATCTTTCTCACAAAGGTATTTTCCTTCACCATAAATTGATCGAGAGGAAGCAATTACCATTTTTTGGATACTATGACTTTCGTTTGTTAAGATATTTAACAAATGTGACGTTCCCAATATATTAACATCATTGTACCTTGTAATCTCATACATTGATTGACCAGTACCAGTTTCTGCAGCTAAATGAATAACTGCATCCTGTCCTTGTAACGCTTTAATCCAATCAGATTTATTACAAATATCACCAAATATAAAAGTTGAAATATCTTTAATTGATTGATATAACTCTGAATCTTGATTTGCACCATGGATCTGTTTAGATAAATTATCTAATACCGTAACATTATATCCTTTTGAAACCAACTTCTTTGTAAGGTTTGAACCAATAAAACCAGCTCCACCTGTAATTAAAATATTTTTCATGCTAATTGTTGTTTGTGTGACATTACCCTATGGAAGTAATGTGTAAATCCTGAAATTATAAAAATCAGGAAAAAAGGTCTTAATAAAAGAGGTGATGAAAATAATGATAGTATCACGATACTTAGAAAAATTCTCTTTCTTTTATTAATTAATTGTTGATTTAGTAGCATATAAATAAAAATTAAAGTTGTTGGAAAACCCATTGCAGCTAATAAAAACATAAATGAATTTGCACTACCTTGGCTGGTATTTTCCATCTTGAGATCTAAACCAACTTGCTCCTGAATTAGATTAAATGTTGTGGAATTTATATAAAATTCTGAACGATACTCTTGAAATCTATTTAAATCTAAACCTATTCCTGTTAACGGAGATTCAAGCCCGATAAATAAAGGCTGGACTAAATCAAAATATCGCTTCTGAAAAGACGCTTCTTTTTCACCATAAAGTTTCTCTTCAACATTAGCTGTAAAAAGACTATATACTGGGATTAGTAATATTAATCCAATTGGAATGAAAATGAGATTTTTCTTTAACTCAGCAATGAAATATACAATAACTTGCAGTAGTAAAATTGCTATTCCAATAGTAGAATAAGTTGTAATTATAACTATTGCCGTAATCAACAAAATAACTCTATTTTTTTTAACTATAAATGCTTCTAAGAAAAACAATATATTGAAAAAAACCTGAGCAACTCCTGCCTCCCAAAATAACCCTTGATTACGTACTATTTCAATTCCAAATAACGAGACTACAGAATGAGACTTAAAATCTAGAGATGCATAATAAAACATATAATTAAATGTCCTACATTCATATTCGGAACTTGAAATAGGATTTAAATTATCTTTAACAATAAGATAAAAGAACACCTGTATAAATGCATGGAAAACAATCAATTTAAGAACAAAATACAACCTCTCTACAAAAACATCATCAATTCTATTATTTGAAAAATGGAAAAGAACAAGAATAGATAAAGTTATAATAAATAGATAATATTGATATTTATTTTGATCTTGACTGGAAAAGGCAAAATAATAATTAATCAAAAATAATACAATCAATAATACCCAAGTAATAATGAAGGAATAAAACAAATTCTTTTTAATACTTTTATATGTAAATAGAAGGGCAAAAATAATTAAGGATATAAATAATATATACATCATATTTCTATTAAACACAAAAAGCAACCCACCTGTACTCATAATCAACATAAAAACTATGAGACTATCAATAATCTTATGTATTTGCAAAAACCTCATTCTAACCAATTCATTTTTCTTCCTAATAATTTCTCTAGTTTCAACACATCATCTTTAAAATAATTATTAAAAATTCTCTTTCTTTCAATGTAAGAAAGTTTTTTAGGTTTGAATGTGCTAATATTTGCTCTTTGAATTCTATTCTTAATAATTTGTCTCTTCTTTAAAGATGGTATCATTTTTTTTATTAAAACTCTCCACCATCCTGACTTCTTCATTAACTCTTTTAGCCAAACGAATTTTGGTTTACTTGCTTTATTACTATTCTTATAAACATCTATATTACAATCTGAAACCTCTAAGAACGTTAGTATTCTACTAATTACTTTTAATCTATCCAGAATAAACTCATCTTCAAAGTTAATAATTAAAAAGTTCTCCTTAGGGAAATACTCAAACCAATTTGAAATCATCTTAAAATAAAGTCCCTGATTAATATAAGATTTCCTTAAGTAAGAAAGGTAATCAATCTTATTTGTCCTAGTATCTTCAAATTCGATAGCATCAAAAAAAGAAAAATTCTCATGTAAATCTCTTTTTGAGTGCAAGTAATGGGAATAAGCTCTATCAACGGGATTCCTTAAAATAATTATGAACTTAATATCTTTACCTAAATCCTTAAGAATACGTTTTGGAGCTTCTTTTTCAAATAGATATGTTGGAGTAAAATCACCAATACACTTTTGACCTTCAATATTGTTAAAATATATCCTCTTATACCATTCTAATCCTTTATTATAAACATCAGGGATGTCAAAAAAATGAGGTTCCTTAAAAGAAGGTAAAAAAATGTCAGGATGTTGTTTTAAAATATCATACAGGCTAGTTGTTCCAGACTTAGCCGAACCTATACACATAAAATTTGGCTCTCTCATGAATTCCAATTTGTTAAATCTCTATCTAATAACTTAGATAAAGCAGCAATATCTTCCTTATAGAAGCTCTTTAACCATTCTTCAGTCTTAGGATTAAGAGCATCTATTGCTCTTGATGATCTACTCTTAATGATTTTATTTAAAACAAATCTTATCTCTTTACTTGGGAAAAGTGTTTTTATACATTTTTTAAAAATATTATCTTGAATCATAATTTGCCTCATCCAATCATATTTCCATTCCCAACCACCAATCATATGTCTTTTATCAAACTTTACATTAATTTGATCCAACTCAAGAAAATCAAACACTTTTCTTAACTCTTTACAAGCATCTAATTTAAAGTCATCATAAATTATTACATGAACATTTTGAAAAGAGGAAAGAAAACTCTTTACTTGAGAAAAATACATTCCTAACTCTAAGTATCTTGATGCTGGGGTCATATTTTTTACTGACATATATCTTTCTTCAGAATATTTAAGCGCTTCCTCAAAAGTTAACTTCTCCATTACATTATATCTCTTTACATGTTGATATCCTGAATAAGCTCTTTCTGTTGGATTTCTTAACATTATTATTATTTTAACATCACTATTCAAAAATCTCTTGATGTTTGAGATTGTGATTTCTGGGAACTGCAAGTACATAACACTTGATTCTCCTCTATATTTTTTATACTCATTCCCTTTAAAAAGTAACTTATAATCATCAATATCTATTATTCCATTTGGAATTCTTTTTTCACCAATATCTTTATTAATCAAAAAATGAGGCTCTTTCGGTGAGCACATAAACACATCTGGATGTTGGTTTAAGTAATTATGCAATGATGTTGTTCCGCTTTTAGCTGCGCCAACTATAAGAAGATTAGGTAATGAACTCATGATTTAAAAGGGTTATAAATGGTTGTAAAACCAAAATGTTTTTTTACAAAATAAACCATTGATAAATTCCAAAAGATAATACTAGAAAAACTTGCTAATGCAGCACCACCAATTCCAAATTTTGGGATCAGAAAATAATTCAAAACAACATTCAGTAGAGCGGCAAAGAATAATACTTTCATAAATATCATTTGCTTCCCAGTCATTTGCAATAAATTGCCTGCTGGACCAGTAAACACACTAACCAACCTTGCTGAACACAATAAAAGAAAAGCATTTAAGCCAACAATAAACTCAGTACCAAAAAACTCTAATAATGTTGTGGAGAACATAAAAAATATTAATAATAATGGGATGCTTGACCAAAATATCAATTTCGTAGATTGATGAACAATTTTTTCAAGTTTAATATAATCTTTTAAAGCATACGCTTCAGCAAATTTTGGAGAAGAAATACTATTAACAGATGTTAGTGCAATATTAACAAACATGGACAATTTAAAAGCTACATCATAAACGCCAACATCACTAGAAGACATTATTCCGCCTAACATCAATTTATCTGTCCATGCCATAATAAACTGACCAGATTGAGCTAACAATAATGGTAATGATACAATTAAAATTTCCTTATATCCTAAACTAGACAATAAACTATTTTTGAATTTCTTGTTATATTTTTCTTCTAAGTTGAGTCTGTTTAAAAAAATAAAATATGAGAGAATAGAAACAATTAGTAATCCAAGTAAAAAAGCAATAATAGGAATATTCTCATTTCTGGAAAATTGTACTGCAATCAAAATTATTACAACAGAGAAGAACACTCTTGACGTCCAATAAAAAAATGAAAATTCAGATATTTTCTTTAATCCCCTTAGACTTTGGTAATTTAAAATAAAAAATGCCATAGGCAAAATAAAAAATGAATTGATCTTTATGTAAGCAGGATTTGCACCAATAGTAGATGCAATATACGGTGAAAACACATACATGATGATGGAAAAGAGTATTGTTGAAAACAATAAAAGAAATGATATTTTTTTTCTAAATAATCGTATTTTATCCCATTGATTTTCAGAAGCATACTCTGCAATAAATCGAATAGATGCGGTATCTAACCCCAACTTAGCAATTAACACAAACAATCGCAAAACTATAATTGCCAAAACATAATCTCCCAAGCCTTTTGCTCCGAAATAATGAGCAATAATAAAAGTAATCACAAAGCCCATTATTTGCCCTACAATTCGCATTAGAAAAGAAACACCTCCTTTCTTAAAGATTTCTGAAAAATCTTTATCTTCTAAGGCTTTAAGAAATCTTTTCATCATTATTTAGCTAACCAAAAACCAAGGATTTAATAAATCCTCTTTATTATAAATTACATCATCAGATGAATTAAATTGCTTGACTGAAAATCCAGCATATTTTGCAATTGCATGTCCGGCACCAGTATCCCATTCCATTGTTGGGGCATATCTTGGATAAGCATCTGCTTTCCCTTCAGCAACCATGCATAATTTTAAAGAAGACCCAACTGCCATCACCTCAACATTTCCATGTTCTTTCTTTTTCTCCTCAAAAAATTCTTCTGTTTCTGCAGACATATGAGAACGAGAACCAACAATTACATAATTTATTCTATTATAATCAATCGGCAATTTATCAGAATTTGAAATTAAATCTTCTAAATCTTCAATAGTAGAATTCCAGGAAATTTTATAAGAACCAATGCCTTCTAATGCAAAATACAATTCCTCTTTTACAGGAACATAAATTACTCCCATAATAGGGTTCCCGTTATGAATTAAAGCAATATTTACTGTAAATTCCCCATTTCTTTTTACGAATTCTTTGGTCCCATCTAAAGGGTCAACTAACCAAGAATACTCCCATTCTTTTCGTTCATCAAAAGATATTTTAATTCCCTCTTCACTTAAAAAAGGAATATTCGTCTCTAATAGATGATTCTCAATAACCTCATTGCAATTCTTATCTGCTAATGTTAAAGGAGACTTATCATCTTTGTGTTCTACTGCAAATTCGGAAGCATAAACCTCCATTATTGCGTGACCTCCTTCAATAGAAGCATTAATTGCTGTTTTTAATAATTCTTTAAAATTCATTTTACTTGTTTTTACTTTTCGTTAAATATATCTACTGCTTTTGAAGTCCCAATCCTATCAGCCCCAGCTTCAATCATAGCTAAAGCATC
>Ga0206678_10001174_pt1 | contig 17059 bp, 19 predicted proteins | sample M180m12015metaG_FD_155453 | JGI IMG/M metagenome (GOLD analysis project Ga0206678, IMG submission 155453) | Ammonia-oxidizing marine archaeal communities from Monterey Bay, California, United States - M1 80m 12015 | ecosystem: Environmental > Aquatic > Marine > Intertidal zone | place: USA... | reverse complement strand
AAAACAAGAAAAAAACCTACTCAAAATGAGTAGGTTTTTTTATTTACTATGCTTAGCATAACACTTTATTTTAATTGATTTATTTTTACCAATATTAATCAATACATTTTTTAAAATGAGATGTTTAATTTATTTAATTGCTATTATTTTTACTTTAAGTTCGTGTGAAGAAAATTCAGAATTTTTAGATTATCTTGGTAGCTCTAACACCAATACCATGGAGGGGTGTATAGATTCAATAGCGTGTAATTATGGAGAGCCTCAATCTAATAATGGTCAATATTGTGATTATTCTTGCTTAGGTTGTGCTGATCCTGCTGCATGTAACTATAACCCATGGGACGAGCCTGGCGATAATAACGGTTGTATTTATCTATCTAGTTGTGCTAAAACCTTTGTTCCTGATGATAAATTTGAAGCATACCTTGAGAGAGAGGAATGGGGAGCAGGAAACCCAAACAACACCCATGGTGATATGATTAGTAATAATAATTATGTTTATACTGAACTACTAACACAAGAATCTTTAGTTATTGCGTCTTGGAATACAGGAGCCTCTGGAATTTCTAACCTTAAAGGTATTGAAGATTTTAAAAACCTTAAACAACTAACTATTAGTGGTTCTTCATTAAATAGTCTTAATTTAAAAAATGGTTTAAATTCTCAGTTAAATTTATCAATTACAGAATGTCCTAACCTTGGATGTGTAGAAGTAGATAATAGTGTTTGGTCAACTAATAATTGGACAAATATTGATGATCAAATTTATTTTAGTGAAAATTGCCAATAATAAATTAATCTTACTGCTTTTTATCTACTATTAATCTTTCAGATTTATTAGCTAATTCCCAAGCAGTTAAAAATATCAATCTTGTTATTTTCTGAATTTTATTAAAATCAATTTTTTCTACTGTATCGGTTACTTTATGGTAATCTTCATGAATACCATTAAAATAAAAAATAACCGGAATATTATTTTTTGCAAAGTTATAGTGGTCCGAACGATAATAATACCTGTTAGGATCATCTTCTTTATTAAAAGTATAATCTAAATCCAATCCTATATATTCCTCATTTACCGACTCACTTATATTATGTAGTTCTGTACTTAACATATCAGCACCTATTAAATACACATAATTAGGATCAGTATGAAAATCACCTATTCTACCAATCATATCAATATTAAGATTTGCAACCGTACTTTCCAGTGGATAAATAGGATGGTCCGTATAATATTTACTTCCCAACAATCCTTTTTCCTCTCCAGAAACTGCCATTATTAAAACAGATCTTCTTGGTCCGTGTCCTGCTTTTTTAGCCAACATAAATGCTTCTGCAATTTCCATAGCGGCTACTGTTCCACTTCCATCATCATCAGCACCATTAAAAATTAAACTATCATGTTTTCCTAAATGGTCGTAATGAGCTGTAACTACAATTATTTCTTCTTTTAAATCTGTCCCTTCTATATATCCAAGAACATTTTCTCCTTTAATTTTTTTCTTTTGACCAAGTATTTTTTTCATAAAAGACATATCACAATCATCACATTTACACATGTGCCTTCCTGATTTTACTTTAAATTTTTGATAATATTTCTTTCTTTTATAAGGTGGTATCCCAATATTTTTAAAATGATTCATTATATAATCAGCAGCCATTTTTTGACCTGGTTTTCCTGTTTCTCTACCTTCCAAAGAATCAGATGCAAGTATAATAAGGTGTTTTTCTAAATCAGCAGCAATAATTGTTTCTGCATATTTTACATTTTCTTGAGAAAATACGGTAGTTGTTAATCCTATAAATAATAGTAATAATATCTTTTTCATTGTTTTATTCTTTAATTGATCCTACCAAAAGTAAGCATTCTATATTTTTATTTTCTATTGCATGATTAATATTATTAGGTAGTATAAAAAATTCACCTTTTTTTCCTGAATATTCTTTTTCAGCAATTGTAATTATTGGGTTTCCTTCTAGTATATAAATAAATTCTGTTTTATTAGGATGTTTATGGGTTGGATAAACTGCTTTAGCACTAACTTTTACCAGCTTTATTCCTCCATTATTTTTCTCTAATAATGTTTTCCCACAGAAATTTTCCACTTTTCCATATTCCCATTCTAAATTATTTGTATTTAATTTCATATTAACAACAAGCTATTTTATTTACTCTTCTTTCATGTCTTCCTCCTTCAAATTTAGCACTTAAAAAAGTATCAACAATTGTAGTAACTTCTTCCCATTTTAAATGACGAGCAGGCATAGTTAGTATATTTGCATTATTGTGTAAACGAGCTTGTTCAGCTATGTGTGAATTCCAACACAATGCTGCACGAATTCCTTGATGTTTATTAGCACTCATATTAATACCATTACCTGTTCCACAAAATTGAATTCCTAGTTCATTGTTATTTTTTTCTATAGATTCAGCAAGTTTATGTGCAAAATCAGGATAGTCAACACTCTCTAATGAATAACAACCATAATCGGTAATAGTATTACCTTTACTAGATAAGTACTCTTTTATTTCTTCTTTGTAATCAAACCCTGCATGGTCGCATGCTAATCCTATTTTCATAATTTATTATTTTAACAGTGTGTTAATATTTATAAAATTTAACCTAGTAAACATTTTTGAGTTATTAATAATTCAAATTTTATTATTGTTAATAAATGAATAATTAAAAATAATAAGTTCACTTAGTATATATTATTAAATTTTCTAGCTCTTTTATTAATTTTTAAAACAACTAAACTTATTGTTTTTTACTTTTTACTTTTAAGTGTAGTTATTAACTTTTTAACTTTGTAAAAATAAGTTTATTTATTAAAAAATAGCTGTCAATTTAGCTTATTAACATTTTTATTTTTTTGTTAATATATTATTTAACTTCTTCATTTTTAGAAGTAAAAAATTAACATCTATTATTAATTATTGTCAACTAAAATTAAAAAATAAATAAAGCAATTTTAAAGTAAAATAATTTTCAACTAAATTAACAACTATATATATTTATCATCTTTCTTTTAATTTTAAATTAATCAATACTTATATATAATAATATTACTATTAACTCTATTTTTCAATTCAATTATTTTTGATACTTTTAACCCTTAATAAAAAACTTAAATTATGAAAAATATTTTTACACTTTGTACTACTTTAATTTTAGGAGTTACAATAAATGCACAGCAAGTTACTTTCTGTGATGATTTTGAAGGATACCAAAATGGAGATCCTATAGCACAAACTTCAACTGATTGGGAAACATGGGGGTCAATTTCAGCTCCAAATCCTCCTTATGCAGATGATGCTAATGTAACTAGTATTTTATCTTCCAGTGGTAGTAATTCTTTATATTTTGTTTCTTCAGCTGGAGGACCTCAAGATGTTGTTTTACCTTTTGGTTCTGGAGCCCCTTATACACTTGGAGATTTTGAGTTTTCTCAAAATATGTATGTAACTCAAGGTACAGGAGCTTATTTTAATTTTCAAGCTGAAACAACTCCTGGTACTACTTGGAGTATGGATGTACAAATGGATAATATAGGTAATGTTTCATTTGAAAATGGAGGAGGAGTTACTGTTTTTTTAACAACTACTTACCCTATGGGAGTTTGGTTTGAAATGAAAATAATTGTAGATTTAACAAGTAATAATTGGGAAATTTTTATTGATGGTGTTTCACAAGGTAGTTTTTCAAATACCGTTAATAAAATTGCTTCTTTAGATTTATATCCTTTAGCTGGTCATGATTTTTATGTAGATGATGTTTGTTATAATTATATTCCATATATTCCTTTAGCTTATGATATGAAGGCAACCAATTTAGATATGGCTTCTAATGTTGCTTTATCATCAGCACCTTTTACTGTTTCTGGTGATGTTGTAAGTGTTAGTTCAACCACTATTAATTCATTAGATATTAATTATTCTATAAATGGAGGAACTCCTGTGGTTGATAATTTAACAGGACTTAATTTAATATTATTTGATACCTTATCTTTTAATCATACTATAAATTGGACTCCACCAGCTACAGGCGCATATTTAGTTGAAATTTGGGCTTCAAATTTGAATGGAAATCCTGATATGGATCCTACAAATGATATTTTTTCAGATAGTATTTATGTTTGGAATGCTATTGCTGTAAGACAACCTTTAATTGAAACATTTACTAGTTCTACTTGTGGACCTTGTAATCCAGCAAACGTAACAGCAGAAGCTCTTTTTGCTCAAAATACAGGTAAATTTACTTCTATAAAATATCAAGCAGATTTCCCAGGTTCTGGAGATCCTTATTATACTCTTGAAGGAGGAAATAGAAGAGCTTATTATGCAATAAATTCTGTTCCAAGAATGGAAATTGATGGAGGTTGGGATCAAAATGGAAATAGTATTACACAACAAGTTTTAGATGATCATATTGATATTTTATCTTTTGTTAATTTAACAGCTACTTATTCAGTTACTGGCCAAACAGTAGATATTGATATTATAGTAGATCCTTTAGAAAATATTCAATCTAATAATTTAGTTGTACATACTGCTATTATTGAAGAAGTAACTTATAATAATGTTAAAAATAATGGTGAAACACAATTTGAACATGTAGTTAAAAAAATGGTTCCAAATGATAATGGAACTTCAATTTCTGCTTTAGTTGCAGGACAACAAAATACGTTAAATTTACAATATATTTTTCAAGGAAATTATAGTTTACCAGTTAATGCTACTGCTCCTATTAATGATGCAATAGAACATTCTGTTGAAGATTTTGCTAATTTAATGGTTGCTGTTTGGGTACAAGATGTAGCTACTAAAAAAGTACATCAATCTACAATGGCAACATTATCTTCTTTTATTCCAATATCTTTTAATTGTGTTAATAATAGTTGTGTTGACCCTTTAGATGGAACAGGAACTTATACTTCTCTTTCTAATTGTGAGACTATTTGTAACCCTACTTCAATAGAAGAAAATACTAAAGAATTACAATTTATTTACCCTAATCCAGCAACTGATAATATTTATATTTCAAACTTAAAAGAGGAAAATACAGTTGTTAAAATATATGATATTAACGGAAGATTAGTTTTAGAAAATAAAGTTTCAAATAAAGAATATTTAAATATTTCAACACTTGCAAAAGGAATCTACCAAATTAAATTTGAAGGTAATAATTGGAATGAAGTAAGAAAATTAATTAAAGAATAATTAAACTAAAATAAAGTCCATTTGCTTTCTTTCTAAGTCAGCTCTTTGGATTTTTATTTTTACTTTTTGCCCTAGTTGGTAACTGGCTTTTGTTCGGTATCCAATTAGGGCATATTTTTTTTCATCATAAATATAATGATCATCTTTTATACTACTAACCTTTACTAAACCTTCACATTTATTTTTAGTAATTTCAATATATAAACCCCATTCAGTAACACCAGAAATAACACCATCATAAGTATCTCCAATTTTATTTTGTAAAAATTTAACTTGCATATATTTAATAGAATCACGTTCAGCTCTAGATGCTACTTTTTCCATTTCAGAACAATGTTTACAGGTTTTTTCTGTTATTTCTTTATCTACCGAATTACCCCCATTTATATACTGCTCTAAAAGTCTGTGTACTATTAAATCAGGATAACGTCTAATAGGTGATGTAAAGTGAGAATAATAATCAAAAGCCAAACCGTAATGTCCAATATTATCAGTGGTATAAAAGGCTTTTGCCATTGAACGAATAGTTAGTGTTTCAACCATTTGTTGTTCGTTTTTACCTTTAACATTTTTCAGTAAATTATTTAAGGAAGAAGATAATTTAGGAGTAGAAGTATTATCAATAGAATGTCCGAATTTTTTAACAATATTATTTAAAGTTGTTATTCTATCAACATCAGGAATATCATGAATTCTATACACAAAAGTTTTAGCTTCTTTTTTAGGAAAACCAATGTGTTTTGCAACTGTTTTATTAGCTAAAAGCATAAATTCTTCAATCAAATGATTGGTGGATAAACTCTCTTTAAAATAAACATCAATAGGGTTATTATCTTTATCTAAAATGAATTTTACTTCTGTACTTTCAAAATTTATAGAACCATTTTGTTGTCGTTTTTTACGCAATACTTTGGATAACTTATCCAATAATAATAGTTCGGTTGCCAATTGACCTTTTTTATTATCAATTACATCTTGTGCAGTTTGGTAGGTAAACCTCACATCAGAATGAATTACTGTTTTAGCAATTTGATAATCCACTAAATTAGCTTTTTCATCCATTTCAAAAAGAACAGAATATGCCAAACGATCAACATTTGGCTTTAAAGAACAGATATTGTTTGAAAGTATCTCAGGAAGCATAGGAATTACTCTATCCACCAAATAGACTGATGTTGCCCTTTCTATTGCTTCCTTATCAATTATTCCTCCTTTTACCACATAATGTGACACATCAGCAATATGAACGCCAATTTCCCAATTTCCATTTTTGAGTTTTTTAACCGATAATGCATCATCAAAATCTTTAGCATCTTTAGGGTCAATAGTAAAGGTAGTTGTTTTTCTAACATCTAAACGTTTACTAATTTCTTCTTTGGAAATAGTTTCTGAAATTTTATTAGCTTCTTTTTCTATTTTTTTAGGAAATTCTGGTGCAAAACCATAATCATATAATATTGAATTTATTTCAGTATTATGATCATCAATCTCCCCAATAACCTGTATTACTTTTCCAATAGGATTTTTATATTTATCATTCCAACCCTCAACTTTTACCACTACTTTTTTATTAAGGTATTCTTTTTTTATTGTGTTAGGAGGAAGAAAAACATCAAAGGAAATCTTTTTATCATCAGTAATTAAAAAATAATTAGAAGATGCATGATCAATTATACCAACAAACTCTTCTTTTCTTCTTTTTAAAACCTTAATAATTTCCCCTTCTTGTTTATTTTTTCTTTTTTGGAAAAGAAGGACTTCAACCTCATCACCTGCCAATGCAAATTGAGAATATTCCTTTGGAATAAACACTTCATTCTCTTCATCAATATTTGCATAAGCACCTCTATTGTTTGTATTTTTAATACTTGTAATAAGGGTTGATGTTTTTTCTAATAATCTAAACGATCCCCTGTGCTCTTCAGTTAAAGTGCCAGAAGCTACCATTTCTTTCATCACGTCAATAATCTGGATTTTTACACCCATTTCTTTCACTTTCAATATTTTAGAAACCTGCTTATAATTAAATTTTTTATTTGGATTTTCTCTGAAAACAAGTACAATTAAATCAAATAATTTTGAATTTGAAAAATCTCCTTTTCGGGACTTTTTATTTTTTTTCTTTTTCTTCATAATGTATGTGGCGAAAATAAGTTTAATTTTACCAAGTGATACTAATCAAAAGTAAACATATCATTATCTTATTGTTAAGTGTTTTAACAATGAGTTCTTGCCGAACTAAAAAAACATTTAATGGCACATCAACTTTAGAGTGTACGGATTATGATGGAAGCTCATCAGTAACTAAACCTAAGAAAAAGTCAAAATGGAGATTAGTGTTGTATAAAGATGGAAAAAAAATTGGTAAAAAATCAAAGAAAGGAAAAAGCAGATTATTTAAAAAGAAAAATTAATTTTTTGTAACCATCACCATTTATAGTCGTTCAGTATAACATATTGAAAACGACTATGAAAGCTTTTTTAATCACAATAATAATCATCCCCCTCCTTCTGTTTGCTCAAACAGATCAGAAAAAGCTGTTTAACAGTTACAACTCTCCAATTCTAGAAAATAACATTACAGCTATCGCTACAGATGATAATGGGCTAAACTGGATAGGAACACTTGAGGGGTTAATTTGCTATAACGGACAAAGGTGGTTTACACTTAACACCCAAAACAGCAAATTACCATCTGATAAAATTTTATGTATTGAAACGGAAAACAACATAAAATACATTGGTACAGCTGAGGGATTATTAATTATAAAAAACAATAATTGGGAAACATATACAACAGCAAATAGCGGACTTCCATCTAATAAAATAAGACAGATAAAAGTAATTAATAATGTAGTTTGGATTGCTACTGGAGCAGGATTAGTAAGGTATGAAAATGATTTTGAAGTAGTGCTTAGTGAAACAAAAAATAGCATTAATGATGATGATTTTATAACCCTAAATATTGATAATAACGAAATGATTTGGGTGGGAACAAATAATGGGCTCTACAGTTATAAAGAAAATATTTGGAGAGTTTTTACTACTCAAAATTCCAAATTACCAAACAATCATATTTGGAGTATTGTTGTTGATAATCAAAATAAAAAATGGATTGGAACAAAAAATGGATTAGTTACAATCACTAATGAGGAGTGGGTTTTATTTGATAAGAAAAACACACCACTAAAATCTAATGTTATAAAATCAATTGTTTGTGATGATTACGATAGAGTTTGGGTAAGTACTGAAAGAGGAATCATTTCTTGTGATGGTGAGGACTGGAAAAAGCATAAGCTAAAAAACCAAAGGTCGTTAATAATTAGTCTTTTTGTTGATGCATTTGACAACAAATGGATATGTACCTCTAAGAATGTAATTGTGTATAATGGGGAGGGAGTAGAGTTTAAGAACAATATTACAAACGAAAATAGCGTTATCGTAAGTAAATAAAAATCAAAAGAGTAGGGTTTATATAACAACACAATTTTGGTTAATACGCAAAAAGTCCAGCTAAAATAGCTGGACTTTTTGTTTGCTCCCCCTCTAGGACTCGAACCTAGGACCCTCTGATTAACAGTCAGATGCTCTAACCAGCTGAGCTAAGGAGGAGTGTTGTTAAAACGGCTGCAAAAATAACACAATGGTTGAAATAATAAAATATATTTGCAAAAAAATATTATATGAGTGTTTTAGTGGTAGGTACGGTGGCTTTTGATGCAATAGAAACCCCTTTTGGAAAGACAGATAAAATAGTTGGAGGAGCAGCAACTTATATCTGTTTATCATCTTCATTTTTTATAAATAAATTGAATTTAGTGTCTGTAGTTGGAGAGGATTTTCCGAACAGTGCTATCCAAATGCTAAAGGACAAATCGGTTGATACAGAAGGACTTCAGATTAAAAAAGGAGAAAAAACATTTTTTTGGTCAGGGAAATATCATAACGATATGAACACAAGAGACACCTTAGAAACACAACTTAATGTTTTGGAAAATTTTGATCCAATAGTTCCCCAAAAATTTCAAGAATCAGAATTTTTGATGTTAGGAAACTTAATGCCAAGCGTGCAGAAAAAAGTACTAGATCAAATGAAAAAACGTCCAAAATTAGTAGTTTTAGACACTATGAATTTTTGGATGGACCTTTTTATGGATGATTTAAAAGAAGCATTGAAGGAAGTTGATGTGCTTACGATTAATGATGAAGAGGCAAGGCAACTTTCAGGAGAATACTCATTAGTAAAAGCAGCTAAAATTATTTTAGCAATGGGTCCTAAATACTTAATCATCAAAAAAGGAGAGCATGGGGCTTTATTATTCAATAATGAAGAGGTGTTTTTTGCTCCAGCATTACCCCTGGAAGAAGTATTTGACCCTACAGGAGCAGGAGATTGTTTTGCTGGAGGGTTTATAGGTTATTTGGCTAAAACGAATGACATTTCATTTGAAAACATGAAAAGAGCAGTAGTTAATGGTTCGGCTATGGCGTCTTTTTGTGTAGAAAAATTTGGAACACAAAAGTTAACTGAAATAAACCAAGATGATGTTGATGCTAGAATAAATGAGTTTGTAAACTTGGTTAAGTTTGATATTGCTCTAAAATAAAGAACCACCTTCATTCGCAACATTGTTTTCGTACCACTGGTCTACAAGTAGGTTTTTACCATCTGCAGCTTGTACAGCTAAAGTATCGCACCTCTCGTTCTCCTTGTTATTAGCATGCCCTTTTACCCAAATAAAACTTACTTTTTGTTTTCTATATATTTTCAAAAAACGAATCCATAAGTCAGGATTTTTCTTTTTGTTAAAGTTTTTCTTTTCCCAACCAAACACCCACTTCTTGTCTACTGAGTCTATAACATATTTGGAATCAGAATAAATTGTGACAGAAGTGCCTTCTTTTTTAATGTTTTCTAAAGCAACAATTACCGCCAGTAGCTCCATGCGATTGTTTGTAGTAAGTCTAAATCCTTGCTGTAGTTCTTTTCTGTGAGGTCCGCTCATCATTACAATGCCATAACCTCCATTCCCTGGGTTTCCTTTAGCAGAACCATCTGTATAAATAATGATACTCATTAGCTAAATAGAATTTTAATATTACTACTAAATAATTTTACTGCAATGGCTAATAAAATAATTCCAAACACTTTTTTTAATACAGCAACTCCACCATCACCAAGTACTCTTTCTATTTTTGAGGTTAGTTTTAATACAATATAAACTAGAGCAATATTTAAAATGATGGCAATCATAATGTTTAAGGAATCAAATTCAGCTCTTAAGGATAATATAGTTGTCATTGATCCAGCTCCAGCAATAATAGGAAAAGCAAGTGGAACAATGGATGCTGTTTTAGGAGGAGAGTCATCATTATTAAAAATATCAATACCTAAAATCATTTCAAAGGCCAGAGCAAAAAGGATGAAAGAACCCGCTATAGCAAAAGAATTTATATCAATACCAATAAAAAGAATAAGCTTTTCACCAACAAATAAGAATAAGAGCATTAGTATAAGGGCTACTACTGATGCTTTTGCTGGATAAACAACCCCTGATTTTTTCTTGATATCTAAAATAATTGGAATAGAGCCAATGATGTCAATTACAGCAAATAAAATCATTGTTGCTGATAGCGTTTCGGTTAATGAGAAATTCATAATTCTAAGTTTTTTAATGTTTTTTCAATAGCAATAGGAAAGTAATTGTGCTCTAATTGATGAATCTTTTTGGTTAATGTTTCTAAAGTGTCATTTTCAGTAATAGCACACTTTTCTTGTAATATAATTTTCCCTTCATCATAGTTTTGATTTACAAAATGGATGCTAATACCACTTTCTGTTTCATTATTTTCCAATACAGATTTATGCACTTTACTACCATACATTCCTTTTCCTCCATACTTTGGCAACAAAGAAGGGTGAATATTAATGATTCTATTTGGGTAGTTTTCCACCATTATAACTGGTAATTTAAGCAAAAAACCCGCTAATATGATGGTGTCAACTTTAGCGCTTTGTAGTTTTTGGTGCAAATCATCAAAATTATTAAGCTCAGATTTGCTGATGAAAACCACAGGAATATCCAATTTTTCAGCCCTTTTCACAATGTAGGCATCTTTCTTGTTAGTGCAAATCAAAACCACCTCAATATCAGAGGAGTTTGCAAAATAATTACAAATATTTTCGGCATTGGAACCTGAGCCTGAAGCGAATATTGCGAGTTTTTTTTGCATTGTAAATTTTTATCAAAAATAGTATAAACAAAGATATGTTAAAATAGAAAATAGGAAAGGTTGCGAGTTCTTTAATTTATAGTTTTATTTGCACTTTAATAATTAAAACATTTAGATATGTCAGATGTAGCAGAAAAAGTAAAAGCAATTATTGTTGACAAATTAGGAGTTGACGAAAGTGAAGTAACTAATACAGCTAGTTTTACTAACGATTTAGGAGCTGATTCTTTAGATACAGTAGAGCTTATTATGGAATTCGAAAAAGAATTTGATATCCAAATTCCAGACGATAAAGCTGAAGCTATTGCAACAGTTGGTGATGCAGTTTCATTTATTGAAGCAGCCTAACTAACTCAAATGAAAAGTAGAAGAGTAGTTGTTACCGGGATAGGCGCTTTAACGCCTATCGGTAATAACTTACAAGATTATTGGAAGGCCCTACAGGATGGGGTAAGTGGTGCTGCACCAATTACTCATTTTAATGCCGAAAACTTTAAAACACAATTCGCTTGTGAGGTTAAAGGTTTTGAGGTTACCGATTTTATTCATAGGAAAGAAGCTAGAAAATTAGATAAGTTTAGTCAGTACGCAATGGTTGTTGCTGATGAGGCTTTTGCTGATTCTGGATTAAATGTGGATGAAATTGATTCTGATAGGGCTGGAGTAATTTGGGGTTCAGGTATTGGTGGAATGCAAACCTTCTATAATGAGTCGATTAATTTTGGTGCTGGAAACGGTACACCAAGGTTTAATCCGTTCTTTATTCCAAAGTTAATTTCTGATATTCCTGCAGGACACATCTCTATAAAATATAATTTTAGAGGCCCTAACTTTACAACCGTTTCGGCATGTGCATCTTCTACAAATGCATTAATTGATGCCTTCAATTACATTAAGTGGAATAAAGCAGACATCTTTATTGCTGGTGGTTCTGAAGCTTGTGTATATGAGCCAGGAATTGGTGGTTTTAATGCTATGATGGCTTTATCAACAAGAAATGATGACCCTAAAACAGCTTCTCGTCCTTTTGATAAGGATAGAGACGGTTTTGTAATGGGAGAAGGAGGTGGAGCTATTGTTGTTGAAGAATATGAGCATGCTATTAAAAGAGGTGCAAAAATTTATGCTGAAATTGTTGGTGGTGGTTTAACTGCTGATGCACACCATATAACAGCACCACATCCTGAAGGATTAGGTGCTTGTAATGTTATGCGTTTGGCAATTGAGGATGCTGAAATTCCTGTAACTGATATAGATTATATTAATGTACACGGAACATCAACTCCATTAGGTGATATTGCGGAAACTAAAGCAATTAGAACTTTGTTTGGTGAACATGCTTATAACTTAAATATTAGCTCAACAAAATCAATGACAGGACACTTATTGGGTGCTGCTGGGGTTATTGAGTCAATTGCTTGTATTATGGCGGTTAAGGATGATGTTGTTCCCCCTACAATTAACCATAAAACAGACGATCCAAATATTGATAATAAGCTGAATTTAACATTCAATAAAGCACAAAAAAGAACAGTGAACTATGCACTAACTAATACCTTTGGTTTTGGAGGGCATAATGCTTCTGTTTTATTTAAAAAATATACATCATAAATTCTTTAGAAAGAATATTTGAAAGACTTGCTTTTTACAATAAGAGCAAGTCTTTTTTGTTTAAAATACTGGGGTATAATCCAGTAAATAAAGAAATATACTTAAAGGCATTACAACACAAATCCTATAGTGTTAAGGAAAATAACGAACGCTTAGAATTTTTGGGGGATGCAATCCTTGATTTTATTGTTGCCAAACAATTGTATTTAGAAAACCCAGATCAGGAAGAGGGTTTTTTATCGCAACAAAGAGCAATAATAGTTGGCCGAAAACATTTGAATCTAGTCGGAAAAAAAATATTTTCTGATTCGGATATTAAAAGTAAGTTAAAAACTATTCCTAAAAGTGTGTATGGAAATACACTCGAATCAATTATTGGTGCCATTTATATTGACAAAGGAATTGAAAGGGCTCAATATTTTATTCTTGAACATATATATAGCTCGGAATTTATTGAGGAGCTTTCAGATTTTGATTTTAAAAGCAAGTTATTAAAGCTATCACAAAAATCAAAAATTAAGGTAGAGTATAAAGTACTCAAGAAAGAAGGGCCTGATCATAAGCAAGAATTTTTGGTAGCCGTATTTGTAGGGAGCGTTAAAAAAGCAGAGGCAAAAGCATCCTCAATTAAGGAAGCGGAACAAAAAGCAGCTAAAAAAGCATATAATAGTGTATTTTAGCCTTTATGAAAACACGGTTTACATTAGAGTGTACTGAAGAACTTGACTTTGCTGTGCTGGCAATAAACAGTCATATTAAAGGGTATAAGCTGTGTTGGAATATTAATAATTCATTGCAACTGAACTTTGAAAAAAAGGATGACCACAATATTAAAGAAGAATTGTGGTTTGCAAGATATAGCTATATTTGTGATGATGGAGTGGAGTATAATTTATTGGCAAATCGCTCAAAAAAAGGGTATTTAATCCCCAACCAAAAGAGTGTAAATTATTTTTTGGTTATAAAAAATGATTACCGGCAACAAGAAAAAGAGGAGTTTATTGGCAAGTTAAGAGACATAGAAGATGTTTTACTTGTTTTTGAGTTAGACACTACTTTGGTTAAATACATAGACAGATTTATTTTTAATGATAAGAAAAACTAAAATAATAGCAACAATTGGCCCTGCAACAGCATCTAAAAAAATGCTGAGGAAAATCATTCAAAAAGGAGTGAATGTGTGTAGGTTAAATTTTTCACACTTATCCCATAGTGTTGCAAAAGAGATTATTGCCAACATAAAAGAGGTTAATCAGGAACTACATGTTCATACCGCAATTTTAGCCGACCTTCAAGGTCCTAAAATTAGAGTAGGAGAGTTTGATAAACCAATACAAATCAATAAAGGAGAGGAGATTGTTTTTTCTACAAAAAAGAAAAAAGATACAATTTTCACCAATTATCAAAATTTTGCAAAAGATGTGAAAGCAAATGATAGAGTATTGTTGGATGATGGGAAATTAGCTTTAGAGGTTATCAGCACAAACCAAAAAGACACTGTTATTTTGAAAGTAATTTTTGGAGGTTTATTGCAGTCAAGAAAAGGAGTAAATTTACCAAATACCAAAATTTCATTACCTTGCTTAACCAAAAAAGACAAAGAGGATTTAGCATTTGTATTGTCTGAAAAAATAGAATGGGTAGGTCTTTCTTTTGTGAGATCAGCTGAAGATGTAAAAATCCTAAAAAGCATCATTGAAAAACAAAAATTACACCACAAGGTAATTGCAAAAATTGAAAAGCCAGAGGCAATACAAGATATAGATGCAATAATTGAAGCCACTGATGCAATAATGGTTGCAAGGGGTGATTTAGGGGTTGAGGTGCCGCCACATAAGGTTCCTGTTTACCAGAAAATGATAGTTGAAAAATGCATTACACAAGGACGCCCAGTTGTGATCGCAACCCAAATGTTGGAAAGCATGACCGAAAACCCAACAGCAACTAGGGCAGAAGTGAATGATGTGGCAAATTCAGTAATTGATGGTTGTGATGCCGTGATGTTAAGTGGAGAAACTTCAGTAGGTAAACACCCTTTAAAGGTGGTGGATACTATGCGAAAAATAATTAGAGATGTGGAGGGAAGTGAGCATAATATATCAAATAATAGGGCAAACAAAGCAGTGTTAAATGACAAGCGATTATTGACAAATGCTATTTGTTCACATGCTTGTGATATTTCAGAAAGTACTGGAGCTAAAGCAATAATTACTGTTACTTATTCAGGATTTAATACAATAAAAACATCAAGCTATAGGCCTAATGCCTTTATTTATGCGTTTACCAATAATCATACAATTTTAAACACACTTAGTTTAGTGTGGGGAGTAAGAGGTTTTTATTATGATAGAGGTACAACAACCGATCAAACAATACGAGAAACAAAAGAAATTTTAAAGGATGAAAACTTCTTAAAAAAAGGAGATTTAGTTGTAAATTTGGCCAGTATGCCGGCTCAAGAAAAAGGCATGACAAACATGATGAAAATTAGTAAGATTAAATAAATTTATAAAATGATTAACACAGCATTATTAGCAGAGATTTGTAAGGTGGCAGGAGCTCCAGGACACGAGCAAAAAGTAAGAGAAATTGTACTAAGAGAAGTGGAAAGCTTAGTAGATGAAATAAGAATAGACAACATGGGAAATGTTGTAGCAATTAAAAAAGGAAAAGAAAGCAAACGAGTAATGATTGGGGCTCACATGGATGAGATTGGGTTTATCGTTACTCATATTGATGATAAAGGATTTGTCTATTTTCATACTTTAGGTGGTTTTGATCCAAAAACACTAACTGCACAAAGAGTAATTATACATGGAACAGAAGATGTTATAGGGGTAATGGGAGGTAAGCCAATCCACTTGATGAATGCTGCCGACAGAGCAAAAGTACCTACTATTAAGGACTATTTTATTGATACAGGAAGAAGTAAAGAAGATTTAGATAAGATTATTTCAGTTGGTGATACTATTACAAGAAGCAGTGAATTAATTGAAATGGGAGATTGTATCAACTGTAAATCGTTAGACAATAGAGTTTCTGTATTTATCTTAATTGAGATGTTCCGTGAGATGAAAAAAACACCTCCTTATGATGTGTATGGAGTGTTTACCGTACAAGAGGAAATTGGAATTAGAGGGGCGAATGTATCATCAATGGATATAAATCCTGACTTTGGTTTTGGTTTAGACACCACTATTGCTTGGGATACTCCTGGAAGCACAAAGCAAGAACAAGTTTCTGCTTTAGGTGATGGGGCTTGTATTAAAGTGATGGATTCTGCTACTGTTTGTGATTACCGTATGGTAAAATACATGAAGGAATTAGCGAAAAAGAAAAAACTAAAAACGCAATTGGAGATATTACCTGCAGGAGGAACGGATACAGCAGGAATACAAAGAATGAACCCAGGAGGAAGTATTGCTGGGGCGGTTTCTATACCAACAAGACACATACACCAATCGATAGAAATGGTACATAAAGAGGATGTAAGAGGAGCAATTGATTTATTACGACACTCTGTAGAAAACTTACATACTTACGATTGGAGTTTTAGATAAATAAACTAAAGAAAGAAATATGAAAAATAGATTAATCGTATTAGGTATTAGCGTTTTGTTTCTTACAGCTTTTTCAAGTTGCGAAAAAGAAGAAACAAGTACAAGTTGCAATGTTCAGTGTGAAAATTCCGTTCAATGTAATGGGGTGACACAATCAGGTAGTTCATGTCAAAATAATACTCTGAATTGTTGTGGATATTGTTATCTACACACTTCACAAAACTAGATTAGAAAACCAACTGAAAAACCAGTTTTTTATTTAAATACTCTTATCAAATTGTTTTAAGAAGCGCACATCATTTTCAAAAAAGAGGCGCAAATCTTTCACTCCATATTTTAACATGGCAATTCTTTCAATTCCCATTCCAAAGGCATAGCCCGTATATTTTTTAGAGTCAATTCCACAGTTTTCCAAAACATTTGGGTCCAC